>Ga0137412_10000559_pt1 | contig 26792 bp, 32 predicted proteins | sample CZODoug2_1_16fun_FD_122160 | JGI IMG/M metagenome (GOLD analysis project Ga0137412, IMG submission 122160) | Vadose zone soil fungal communities from Angelo Coast Range Reserve, California, USA - CZODoug2_1_16fungal (Hybrid Assembly) | ecosystem: Environmental > Terrestrial > Soil > Vadose zone...
TGTAAGGGGCATGAGCCTCTCTCAGTCGTGCTATAGAGCAGAAGGTTTATACCGTTTCCGGGGGAGGTTTGCAATAGCGGTGAGTATAGAGATGTCGGGGAGGCTGCTATATCGCGGATCGCACGGCCAGCAAGGATCCGTGGGCGGCGTTCCAAAGGATCCCGAGGACGGCGGCGATGTTCCAGCCCCATAGAAAAAGGCGCATCTGGGGCGGGGAGTAGGCGCGATTTTTCCAGAGGAGGAGGGCGTCGGCGATGAAAAATAGTGCGCCGAGCGCGAGGAAAGCAGCGATGACGAGATCGGTGAAGTAATGGCGGACGAGAAGTGATTCCACAACGAGGAGCGCGGCGATGAAGAATTTTGCAGGGATGCGACCGAGTTGCGTGGCGAGCGTACGGCGGCCGGATTTTTGGTCCGGTTCGATGTCCATGACTTCGCCAAAGACGTGAGAGTGCATGGCGAAGAGGGCGCCGAAGAGAAATGTTTGCCAGGGAAGTTGAGGAACGCGATTGAGCCAACTGCTGAGGATGAAGATTAAAAGGTAGCTGGCTTGGATGAGGACGTCGAAGGGAGGGCGGCCTTTTACCGAGGCAGGGCGCGCGTTGTAGACGTAAACGGCGAATAGGAGGGCGAGGAACCAGAGAAAAATGCGGGGGCCGGAATAGAACCAGAAAAGGAAGAGAAAAGGGACTTGCGAAACTGCGATTTGCCAGCGTAATGATTTGAGTTGCGGATCGGCGCCACGAGAGCCGAAAAGGTAGGTGCCCTTGCGGGGATTGTAGCGGTCGCCCTCGGCGTCGACGATGTCGTTGACGCCGTAGAGGAGGAGGCTGAGAGGAAAAACGATATAGAAAAGGCCGAGCCAAAACGAGGCGGCGCGAAAATCGAAGGAACTACCGAGCGGCATCAGGTAAAAGAGGATGGTGGTAGTCCAGAGGCCCGGGCGAGAAACTTGAATGAGAAATTTGGCGGTGGAAAGAAGAGTGTTTTTGACGAGCGATTGGGCGGGAGCTTGGGCGGTTACGCTCATCGAAGGGAATAGAGAAACTGTAACACCGCGACTACTGGGCGCACAAAATTGTTGTTAATTGTTGTGAGGAGACTAGAGGAAGCCGAGGGAAGCGTAAGTGGTGAGAGCGCAGCAGCCCAGGGCGACGCCGAGAACGATTCCGGCGAGGACATCGCTGAGGAAGTGCATGCCGAGGACGATGCGGGAAAGCGCGATGCTGAGCGCGAGAAAGATGAGCGCGATTTCGAGCGAGGGGTAGAAATAGGTGAGGACGAGCGCGACGGATGACGCAGTCATCGTGTGGCCGGAGGGGAAAGAGAATTTGTCGGGTGGGAGAACTTTGGACCAGCAGTGGGGCTCTATCTGGCAAGGGCGTGGACGCTGGCTGAGACGTTTGAGCGCTTTGAAGACAATGACGCCGACGATGGCGGCGAGAGCGGCAGAGCTGACGGCGGCGAAGCGTTGCGGGCCGCCGAAGAGTAGAAGAAGGATCGCGGTGGAATACCAGATCCAGCCGTCGCCGAGGCGGGTGGCGGTGAGCATCCAGTAGCGAATCCAGCGAGGCGCGCGCCAGCGATTCAGACGCCGCATCAAGCGATGATCGCGGCGTTCGATGAATCCCCAGACGTTGCGGGCTACAGCCATTTCGTTACCTCGTCGCAAAAAAGATCGACGATGAAAAATCAAGCTTCGCGAAAATTCGCGTCCAAATCCCAGAGCAGGCGCGGAGCGGTTTCGCTGGCATTCACTTTTTTTGCCCAGATTTTGCAGAAGCGAATTTCGTTGAACCAGTGACCGACCGTGACTGCCGGAAGAAGCACCGCGAGGGGAGACATGGCGATGGTCCACGGCTTTTCCTGGAACAGAGAACCGGTGATGCGAAAAACGTCGGCAGTGATCTTGGCGAGGCTGCCGTGATCGCCACGGATGCGTCCGCGACGTGCGCGGAGGCCGGCGAAAAACTCCTCGACGGTGCGCGCACCGGGGACTTCGGTGTAGGTGCGAGCGATGCCGGCGAGCGTGTGCGAATCGCTGCCGGCGATGCCGATTTTGCCGTAGGAGAGTGCGAGGCGTTCTGCTTCCTCGTTCGCGCGGAACCACATCTGACCGTTGCGCGTTTCAAGGGCGAGGGCGTACGAAGCGAACCATTCGAAGTCTTCGAGTTTGCGGCGACCGGTGAGCCCGGAGAAGACGTGGTTGACGCTGTAGAAGATTTTGCGCTCGGTGAGATACATCAGGAGCGAGATGAAATCAGCGCGGCGTTTTTGAATCTCGATGTGGTCGCGCTCGGTGATGCCGTAGACACCAAGATGGAGTTCGGTGCCGCTGGGCAGGGAGCAGGTGACCTCCTCGCTAAGAAAGAAGTCGGGGCGATCGCGAAGGAATTCAGCGGCGTCAATGGAGTCATGGTCGGTGACGGTGACGACAGACATGCCGAGGCGCTTGCAACGGTCGTAGACGGCTTCGGCGTCGTTATAGGACTCGCGGCAAAAGTTGCGGACGAATGCTGTGTTGCACATCCCGGAAGCTTTGGTGTGGACGTGAAGGTCGCATCGCATGAGCAAATTGTCGCGCGGGGATATGAACAGTCCATGAAGAGGTTGCGAAATGTGAGTGAATGTGTCCATGTAACTTATTGAACAAAATAGACTTCCGGAGTTATCCACATGGCATGGAGCGTGCCGGGGTTGAAAGATTAAAAAGGGATGACAGAATCGCAACATGAAAAAAATACTGATTACGTTTCATGACGCGGGCGGTGGGCATCGGAATGCGGCGGTGGCGCTGCAGGCGATGGCGAAGGCGCAAAACCGGGATTGGGACGTGGAGCTGGTGCAGTTCCAGGAGCTGACGGACCGGCTGGACGTGTTACGAAAGGTGACGGGGATACGGATTCAGGAGCAGTACAACACGCTGTTGCGAAATGGGTGGACGCTGGGGAGCAAACAGTTATTGCGCGTGTTGCAGTGGACGATCCAGATATTTCACGGGCCGCTGGTGAAATTGCTGGAAGGATTCTGGAAGGAGCATCCGGCGGATTTGTTGCTTTCCGTGATTCCGCATTTCAACCGGGAGATTGCGGAGAGTTGGGAGAAGGTTTATCCGGGGCGACCGTTCGTGACGGTGATTACGGATTTGGCGGATTTTCCGCCGCGATTCTGGATTGAGCCGGCGAAGAATCAGATTGTGATTGCAGGGACGGAGAAAGCGGTCGAGCAGGCGCGGGCCTTTGGAAAAGATGACGCGCACGTGTTTGGCGTGTCGGGCATGGTGCTGCGGCCGGAGTTTTATGCCGAGAGTAGCGTGGATGCGGCGGCGGTGAAGCGCGAACTTGGATTGCGGGAGGGTTTGCCGACGGCGATGGTGTTGTTTGGCGGATTTGGATCGAAGGTGATGTACGAGATTACGGAAAAGTTGGATGCTGCGCGATTACCCGTGCAATTGATTTTGATTTGCGGGAAGAATGAAAAATTGGCGGCGCGATTGAAGGCGAAGAAGTGGAATATCGGGACGGCGGTGTTGGGATTTACGAAAGAAGTGCACAAGTTGATGCGCGCGGCGGATTTCATGATTGGGAAGCCGGGGCCGGGCAGTATTGCGGAGGCGATGCAGCGGGGATTGCCGGTGCTCGTTGAGTGCAATTCGTGGACGTTGCCGCAGGAGCGGTTTAATACGGAGTGGGTGAAGGAAAAAAAAGTGGGAGTGGTGTTGAAGAGTTTTGAGGATGTGGTGGGCGGAGTTCAGCAAATGTTGGAGCCGGCGAAGCTGGCGGAGTTTAAGAAGAATGTAGCGGCGCAGGATAATCGCGCGATATTTGAAATTATGGAGATACTGCAAACCCTTCTGAGTAAACAGAGCGCAGGACCAAATTCGAAACGAGTGCGGGACGCGGTTGAGGTTGCCTGAGCGAAGATGAATTAGTTGCTGGCGCGTTCGGCGCGGTCTGGATGGGGGAGACGAGGGCCGGCGCCGTGATTGTCGGTGGGGGGAGAAACGCGGGGTTTGGCGCAGGTGGTGGCCCACCAGCGCGAGGCGTAGCGGGGCAGTTCACACATTTTCGTGCAACCTAATTTCGTTTTGGATTGAGCGCATTTGCAGTAGCAGCCGCCGGCGGGGACGGAGCGAGTGGCGCCGGGTGTGTCTGCACGAAGGATTAGCGCGGAGGCGAGCAAGATCGCGGTGAAAAATGTGAACCAGAGAAATGCGCGGCGGAGGAGGGAGTCGAGTGGCGGGTGCGCGATCATGGAGGGAGTCTGCGCGAGGTTGAAAAAAAAACCGATGGCGCAGTGGGATTGGGAGGTTCAGGACAGAGGTCCTAGGACGAGGAATGCCTGAGGGAGTTGCCACAGAGGCACAAAGAACACAGAGTGGGGAACAAGGGGCGATTCCCGGAAGGGACTGGGGCGGGTTCCGATTCGAAACTCTGGAGCAAGATTGGTTCGGGCTAATGCTATTGCTCGTTCCCGTAAGATCGGTGTTTGTAGGTAGTTACGGGAAATGGCAGGCGCGGCGAGCGTTGGCTGGATGCTTGCATTAGAGGAGAGATGTTGGGTGCGTCTCAGTAGACGGTTCATGAAAATTGGCAAAGCGAGGGGGAAGGGGCTTGCTTGCCGGTTTTCGCGGATCGTTCCCACCTGCCTCTGAGAGGGAAGCTAGGATGGATGACCCCACGCTCCGGTGTGAAAACGACGCTGGAAATGAGATGCACCTTTCGGGGCTCCCGATCCCAAGCGGGGGCCCCATTTTCTTGGCGCTTTTTCGTTAGTCAATCCAGAGGACAAGACAGGCTTAACGGGAATTGGTGGTCCGGGAGTGGTCGGGCTGGTTGTTCGCGTTGGGTGCTCGTAAGAGCGCAGGCTGAAGCCTACGCCACAAGAGGCGTCGTCCCCTTTTCTTTGAGTTGTGAGTTGTCAGTTTCTTCCTTAGTGGCAAAATCCAATTCGTTTTAGCGCTGAGATGTTTCGTGCAGCTTTGCTAATGCACTTCCGCAACTTTTTCTGGGACAGGCAGGATGATAACTGCCTGCCTGCGCACGCCGGTCAGCTAGATCAATTGAGGCGGCGGACGACGGGGATTCCGGCGTGGCCGAGGACGTGTGTGACTTGAGTTTCGCGGAGGCGGGAGGCGTCGTACTCGAAGGAAATTTGGAGTTTGGACTCGTCGACTTGGAAACGACGGAGGCCGTACGTGTTGGCAAATTCGCCGAGGGAGCGGAGTTGGTCGTGAGTGAGCGGAGATTGGAGTTCGAATTTCGCTTCGAGGAGTGTCATGACAAGAGTATAGCAGAGCATCCGAACGTCAGAACGTTTGCACGGCTGAACGTTGAATCGTCGAGTCGTTGAGAGCGGGATTCCGCGGACTAACGTTGCGCCGCAGGGGGAGGTGAACCGAGTTGACACAGATAGGGAGTAGGGGTATAAATAGGGGGAGAGGGTATAGGCGATGACGCACAAAGGCGGGGCGGGAAAGAAGGCGGTGGGGGTGGACCCGGAGATTAAGGAAGCGAATCAGAAGAGGCTGCGGCGGATCGAAGGACAGGTGCGGGGTTTGCAGAAGATGGTGGAGGAGGACCGTTATTGCGCGGATGTGATTATGCAGATTGCGTCGGTGCAGGAGGCGCTGCGGGGCGTGGCGCGAAATTTGATGAAGAATCATATGCGGCATTGTGCGGCGAAGGCGATTGGGAGTGGAAAGAGCGCGGAGAAGGAAGCGATGTATGAGGAGTTGCTGGGATTGATGGAGTTGCAGCAGCGGTGAGCAGGTAAAAAGTCGATTTGCCACAGAGGCACAGAGGACACAGAGAAAGGCAAGAATGGATTTTGTAGATTAGGAATGAGAGCGGGGCGGGTTGCGCCCGGGGGATGCGATGGAACGGGATCCAGTTTGCGGAATGAGCGTCGCGCCGGAAAAAGCGGCGGCGACTGTGGAGTTTGAAGGGAAGAGGTATTTCTTTTGCGCGAAGAGTTGCGCGGCGAAGTTTGAGAAGGAGCCGGCGAAATATTTGAGTGCGAAGATGCCAGAAGGAATGGATCGGATTGGGCATAGCGGGGGATTGCTTTTGATCGGAGGAGTGAAGGGGGTCGGTGGGGAATCGGCAGAGACGCAGGGCGCGCATACCATTTACGGCGAGAAGAGCCCGCCTCGGTCCCTCAGCGCGGTTCGGGATAAAAAGGCGGCCTCTACAACGGCGTCCAAAGTGGCAGAGGCCGGGATTCGGTATACGTGTCCGATGCATCCGGAAGTGGTGCAGATTGGGCCGGGGAGCTGCCCGAAGTGCGGGATGGCGTTGGAGCCGATGGATGTAATGGCGGTGGCCGGGCCCGATCCGGAATATGTTTCGATGCGTTTGAGATTTTGGGTGAGCGCGGCGTTGACCTTGCCGGTGCTGTTGTTGGGAATGTTCGGCGAGAAATTCAGTTTTGGGATTTCGGCGGCGGCGATGCGGTGGATTGAATTTGTGTTGGCGACGCCGGTGGTGCTGTGGGGTGGATGGCCGTTTTTTGAAAGATTTTGGGCGTCGATTGTGAATCGCAGCCCGAACATGTTCACGCTGATTGGATTGGGAACGGGTGCGGCGTATTTGGAGAGCGTGGCGGCGACGATTTTTCCAGGTTGGTTTCCGAAATCGTTCGCGGAGATGAACGGGGCGGCGCCAGTATATTTTGAAGCGGCGGCCGTGATTACGACGCTGGTGTTGCTGGGGCAAGTGATGGAGCTGGGCGCGCGGGCGAAGACGGCGGGAGCGATAAGGGAGCTACTGCATCTTGCGCCGCAGGTAGCGCATCAGATTGACAATTCCGGCCAAGAGAAAGATGTTCCTCTGGCTGCCGTGCAATCGGGTGATGTACTGCGCGTGCGGCCGGGAGAACGTTTGCCAGTTGACGGAATCGTGCGGGAAGGCGCGAGCGCGGTGGATGAGTCGATGCTGACGGGCGAGCCGATGCCGGTGGAAAAACGCGCAGGCGATGAAGTGACGGGCGGGACGTTGAACACGAGCGGAAGTTTTGTGATGGAAGCTCGACGCGTTGGCAATGAAACGATGCTGGCGCAGATTGTGAAATTGGTGAGCGAGGCACAGCGGAGTCGCGCGCCGATGCAGAGGCTAGCGGATCGGGTGGCGGGAATTTTTGTACCGGTGGTCGTCGGGATTGCGGCGGTGACGTTTGCGGTGTGGGCGATCGCAGGGCCAGAGCCGCGGTTTGCGCATGCGCTGGTGAGCGCAATTTCGGTGCTGATTATTGCGTGCCCTTGCGCGTTGGGCCTAGCGACGCCGATGAGCGTGATGGTGGCGGTGGGGCGTGGGGCACGAGCGGGAGTGTTGGTGAAGAATGCGGAGGCGCTGGAATTACTAGCTAAAGCCAACGTACTCGTGACGGATAAGACAGGGACTCTCACTCAAGGTAAACCGCTCGTGTTGGCGACCACTGTGTTTGAGGGCGGCGGATTGAGCAAAGATGGAATGCTCTGGCTCGCAGGAAGTTTAGAGCAGGCAAGCGAGCATCCGTTAGCCCGCGCAATCGTGAAAGCCGCACAGGAAAAAGGCGGCGTGGTGTTGGCTCCAGTGGAAGAGTTCCGAGCAACGCCAGGTGGCGGCGCGGAAGGAAAAATTAATGGCGAGCGAGTGCTGGTGGGAAGTTTGCATTTTTTGCAAGAGAAGGGAACCAATGGGACGGCGGGGAGTTCTTTGCCGAGTTTAGATTTTGGGATGAGCGGAATCTATTCCGCTACTATTGTTTTTGTTGCGGTCAATGATCAATTGGCCGGAGCAATCGCACTGGGCGATTGGATTAAGGAATCAACGCCGCGGGCATTGAAGGAATTGCGTGCGGAAAACGTTGACGTGGTGATGTTGACCGGCGACCAGCGAGAAACGGCGATGCAGGTTGCGCGCGAATTGGGAATAGACAAAGTTGAGGCCGGCGTTCGACCGCAGGGGAAAGCGCAGGTCGTCGAGAGATTCCAGAGCGAAAAGAGAATTGTCGCGATGGCGGGTGATGGCGCGAATGACGCGCCGGCGCTAGCGGCTGCGGACGTGGGAATCGCGATGGGGACAGGAACGGATGTGGCGATAGAGAGCGCGGGGATTACGCTGGTGAAGGGGGACTTGCAGGGAATCGTGCGGGCGAGGAAGTTGAGCCGGGCGACGATTCGGAATATAAAGCAGAATTTGTGGTTTGCGTTTTTGTATAACGCGATTGGGATACCGATTGCGGCGGGCGTGCTTTATCCGTGGCTCGGAGTGCTGCTGAGTCCGATGATTGCGAGCGCGGCGATGAGTTTTAGTTCGGTGTCGGTGATCGCGAACGCGCTGCGGTTGCGGCATGCGAAGATCTGAAAAGAAAGTAGAAAATGGAAAATCGAAAATAGAAAATAGAAAAGGCGTAACGCTGAGATGCAGAGTGCGCGGAGATGGAGAGAGATTGAGTGTGGATTTTTGGAAAGAGTTAGAATGGAGAAGGGAGAACCAGATGAGTGAACTGGCAACGTTTGCAGCGGGATGTTTTTGGGGAGTCGAGCAGAAGTTCCGGATGATTCCGGGAGTTGAGGAGGCGCTGGTGGGATACAGCGGAGGGCAGACGCACAATCCGTCGTACAAAGAGGTCTGCACCGATACGACGGGGCATGCGGAAGTGGTGCAAGTGACGTTCGATCCAACGAAAGTGAGTTACGAGAAGTTGGTGGAAGCGTTTTGGCACATGCACGATCCAACGCAGGTGAACCGGCAAGGACCGGATTTTGGAACACAATACCGGACGGCGATTTTCTTCCATTCAGCCGAGCAGGAAGCGGCGGCGGCGAAGTCGAAGGCGGCGCTTGAGGCGAGCGGAAAGTTTCGCAAGCCGATTGCGACGGAGATTACACCGGCAGGAACATTCTGGAAGGCTGAGGAATATCACCAACGGTATTTGGAGAAGCGGGGAGCGGCGAGCTGCCATTTCTAAAGATATTGCCGGAAGATGGAGCAGGGGAAATCCGCGGGCGAAGGCGCCTGCGGATTTTTTATTGGACGGGTCTAAGGAGTAACGGACCGAAGCTTAGAAACACGATCGAAACCGGTACGAAATTGAGTCTTTTATTAAAACGCACAGGAACCCAAGCTGTTCCTCCCACTTCACCCTTCGCTTGTTGAGTGTCCTTCCTCGGAATTTAGGAGAAGACCATGGAACGATTCGTAGAATCGTTGGGAAAAGAGCGGCGTCTCGCAGAGAGGCACGAGCTGAAGACGCAGGTGCGCTTGCGAGTGCGAAGGTCGAACTTATGTGAGCAGGAAGTGAAGTCCGAGAATATTTCGCGGCGAGGAGTGTTTTTCACGACCGATTTGCCCCTGACTGAGGGGACGATTCTAGATCTCTTGCTGGAGATGCCGGAAGCGATTTCGGGCGTGCGCGCGGCGCACTGGAATTGCATGGGGCACGTCGTGCGGGTGGTTCCGGCTGAATCGGAGACCGACGCCGTGGGAATCGGGGTGGAGTTTGATTTTTATGTGGTGTCGCATGAAGCGAAGCAGCAATGGGCTTCGGGGCCGGGACTGCGTGGGCCGTTGAAGCCATCGTGCAATGATGCCGAGCCGCTGACCAATCTGGTGAAATGAGACGAAGCAAACTCTCCGGCACGCATTGAACGCGCAGAGATGAAACCGATCCAATTGTGAATGTCGGCGCCGGCCCTAGGAGTGGAATGCAGCGACGTGTGCTCATTATTGACGATGAACAAGAGACGTGCGACCTAATCGCGCGCGTCGTGGGCTACTTGGGCATGGAGGCGCTGACACTGAAGAGCAGCGCGCAGGCTGTCGACCTTCTCGAGCGCAATAAATTTGACCTGGTGATTCTGGACTTTCACATGGCCTCTCCAGACGGCGTGGAACTTGCGCGGCTGGTGAGACAGATGCGAATGAACCGGATGACGCCGGTGGTTCTGATCAGCGACGATCAGCGGCCGAGCGCAGTGGCTATAGGTTTCGAAGCGGGCGCCAGTTTTATTCTTTACAAACCGTTGGACAAGGAACGCTTGCTGAAGATATTGCGAGCGACGCAAGGCACGATTGACCGCGAGCGGCGGCGCCGGCGAAGGATCCCGGTCCAGCATCGCGTCCAATTGCGTGCCGGAGCAGTGGACGTCGAGTGCGAGACGATTAATGTGAGCTTGAGCGGAATGCTGGTGCGTGCACAGCGCATGCTTCCGTTGGGATCGCGAGTAGAAATGAATCTGCATCTAGGACAGGGAATGAAACCGATTGCAGGTCGCGGATCCATCGTCAGGGTAGCCGGGATTAACCAGATGGGGATTCAGATGGACGCGTTTGGAATGACAGACAGCGAGCGGTTGGAAGAGTTTCTGTTGCCACTGCTTCCCGTACCAAGTTAGAAAATGGCGGAGAGGGTGGGATTTGAACCCACGGTGGAGTTTCCCCCACGCTCGCTTTCGAGGCGAGTACTTTCAACCGCTCAGTCACCTCTCCGCGGTCAGCGAATTCAATTCTAACAGATTCAAGTGACCCTCAACAATTTTGGGAGTTCGAGTGCGGACATGAACGCGTTGAGTTCTGGCTGGACGGAAACGCCGGAGCGGAACGTTACCTGCCAAAAGCGGCGTCGTGCCGCCGGACTCCGAATGGTTGAGTATGGCGGTTGGCACCTTGACCCACACTGAAGTGTACGCTACAGCGGCGAGGATTGTGTTAACGGCGGGCGGCGAAGAAAGACTGGAGGAGCGCGGAGGATTCTTCCGCGAGGATGCCGGAGGCGACTTCGACACGATGATTCAGGCGCGGATGAGAGAGGACTTCGAAACAAGAGCGGACGGCGCCACCGCGAGGATCGTCGGCACCGTAGACGAGTTTCGCAATGCGGGCCTGGATCATGGCGCCGGCACACATCGCGCAGGGCTCGAGCGTGACGTACATCGTGGCGCCCGAAAGACGATAGTTGGATAGAAGGCGAGCGGCCTCGCGGAGGACAACGATTTCGGCGTGGGCGGTGGGGTCGTTGTCACGGATGGTGCGATTGCCGGATTGCGCGATGATTTTATTTTCGCAGACCAGGAGGGCGCCAATAGGAACTTCTCCGGCGGCAGCGGCGGCGCGAGCTTCGTCAAGAGCTAACTGCATGAAATCGAGATCAGCGGGCATGCGAAAAAAGAATAGCATGCGAAAGGACAGTTGCTTGACAAGGATGGGGTGGGGAAACAAACTACCGAACGCACCGAAGTTAAGCGAAAAAGAGAGCTCGCACAAAGCGAATGGAAATTCGACGAGATCCGATTACGCAAAGCTGGGTGGTGTTGGGGCATCGCGAAGCGGGCGATGAGACCGATTGTCCGTTCGAAAAACCGGCGATTGACAAGCAGCAGACGATTCTATCGTGGCCCGCGGAAGGGCCATGGCAGGTGCGAGTTGTTCCGCATCCCGATCCTTTGTACCGGATTGAGGGTGAAGCGGGGCGGCGGGCGGACGGAATCTACGACAAGATGGGGCCGGTCGGCGCGCACGAAGTGGTGGTGGAGACGCCGGATCACAACAAGCGGATGTCGCAACTGACCGACGAAGAGATCGAGCGCGTGGTCTGGGTGTGGGCAACGCGCGTGGCGGATTTGAAGAAGGATCTGCGGCTGAAGCATGTGACGGTTTACAAGAATCAGGGCGTGCTGTCTGGCGAAGAATGGCCGCACGCACATTCGGAAGTAACGGGAACGATTTTTGTGCCGCGGCGCATCAAGTATGAGTTGCGGGCTTCACGCGAATGGTTCCGCGAAAAGGAGCGATGCGTTTTTTGCGACATCGTGCGGCAAGAAGAGAAGCTAGCGAAGCGGATTGTGGACGTGCAGGGCGACTACTACGCGTTGTGCCCGTATGCCGCGCGTGTGCCGTATGAAATCTGGGTGCTGCACCGGCAGCATAATCATTTGTTCGAGCAGCCCAGACCCGGATCGAATCGGCGGCAGCTTGCGGCGTTGCCGGGAAGAGTGCTGAGGCGGCTGGACAAGTTCGCACCTGCTTACCACCTAGTGGTGCACACTGCGCCGAACACGCGGAACAAAAAGGGAGAACTTGCCGGCTACTGGAAAACTCTGGCGGACGACTTTCATTGGCACATCGAGATTTTGCCGATCGTGGAGAGCCGGAGCAAATCGTACAGCATCAAGGAGACGTACTTTAATGCTGTGCTTCCCGAACAGGCGGCCGAGTATTTGCGATCGGTGGATCCGGGTTCATGAAGAGGCTCTCGAGGCGTGAGCGGGGCGGAATCACGGCGAAGCTGATTGGATGGCTGTGTTTCGTGCTGGTGCTCGGAACGCTATATCTGGTGCGGCATCCGCTGCTGCGCTCTGCCGGCGAAGGCTGGCTTGTGGAAGACCCCCTTGAAAAGTCGGATGCGATTGTGGTGTTGAGCATCGACAATTTTTATGCGGATCGCGCGACGCGAGCGGCGGAGGTTTACCGGCAGGGACTCGCGCCGCTGGTTGTTGCAAGCGGAGTAAGGCTGCGGCCCTACGCGGGCATCGGTGAATTGATGGAGCACGATTTGATCGAACGGGGCGTCCCGAAAGAGAAAATATTGCGGGTTCCGCACGACGCGGAAAACACGCGGGAAGAAGCGGAAGCGCTGGCAAAAGTTGCCACGGAGAAAAACTGGAAGCGAGTGATTATCGTGACGTCCAATTATCACACGCGACGAACACGATATATTTTCCGGCGAGTATTTCCGGGGAAAATTGCCGTGAGTGTAGCTGGAGCACGCGACGGAGATTTTGATCCAGAGCATTGGTACGAAAAAAGAAAGTCGATCAAGCAATTTATGGGGGAAGTGGGAGGCATGCTGGTGGCGATGTGGGAATTGCGGAGCAGGGAGGATGCGCATACGACATCGCAACGGGTTGTGGACCCTCGGGCGAGGCCGGTACGATATATGGTGTAGCCATTCACGCCACACGCTAGATTTGGTTCCCCGTATTCCGCTTTACATCGAGTAAACCCTGTATTATCTTCACAGTTCCCAGTCGCGTCCCCTCCAGCCGAACTCGAATGCGACTTCGAAAAACCAACAACTTAGGTAGAGGTGTCTCGTGTGGAAGAAAGAAGACGCGAAGCCGCAGGGAGTTTCTGACGTTCCCACAACTTCTCCGGGAGCAGCACCGGCTGGAAATTCAAACGCAGCGAATCCTGTGACAACGGCGAGCACGTCGGTCTCCTCGCGTGTAGCAGCGTGCATCAGCCAGGGAATAAAAATAAAAGGTGAAGTTACGGGTAAGGAAGATTTGTTCGTTGACGGCGTGCTGGAAGGTAAGCTGGAAATGAGCGGCGGGAGCGTAACGGTTGGGCCGAATGGCAAAGTGAAAGCCGATATTCATGCGCGCGAAATAATCGTGCGAGGCGACGTCCAGGGGAAGCTGTTTGGGCGGGACCGAGTACAGTTGTGGAATACGGGACACGTAATAGGCGAAGTGCAGACCGACCGGCTGGCCATCGAAGATGGGGCGGTGCTCCGCGGAAAAGTGGAAGCGGGCAAGCCGGTAGGCAAAGGTTCTGAGTCCGTAAGCGGCGCTGCGAAAGCCGGAAGCATGGCGGCGGGGACGGCTGTCTAGCAATGGGACTTTTGAGCAAACTCGGAATTGGAATTGGCGCGGGGACGACTCGCAATGTTTCGCGGCCCGCGTCGGGGATGCCGGCTGGCGGTCGGACGACGCCGACCAACGGCACCGTCGGCGCTATGGCAGCGCCGAGGGCATCTGAAATGCAAGAAACGACGCGCATGTCGAACGGACTGAAAGAGTTCCTCTGGAACCTGGACGGTCTGGGACGCGGGACGATGCTCGATCTTGGGCCTGCGTGGCAAACGACTCTGAGCTTTTTCATCGAGCGCGGATTCCGCGTGACTTCCGACGACCTTCTGCGTTCGTGGAAAGAGTTCATGATCGAAGAAGAAGCACGGCTGAAGAATGCCGTGGAAGGGTCCGATTCCGTGGATGTAACCCCGGCGGGCCGAGCGACACGGTTTATCGAGGAGAATCTTCGGTACAAGGAAGGCGCGTTCGACGCGGTGCTGCTCTGGGACATACTGGACTATCTGGAGCCCGCCGTGGCCAAGCAGACGGTGGCTTGCTTAACCGAGTACCTCCGGCCAGGCGGAATTGTGTTCGCGATGTTTCACAGCAAGAAACCGGATATTTTCCAAAGATACCGTGTAGCGGATTCTCATACGCTACAGGTTATCTCCGCGACGCCCATCTGTCCCGCGCAGCGCGTGTACCAGAATCGCGAAATCCAGGAACTGTTCAGCCGGTTCAGGACGAGCAAGTCGTTCGTCGGGCGCGACCAGTTGCGAGAATCGCTGTTCATCAAGTAACGCCCAACGCTGCTAAAAGGCGATTTCCACAGGGGTCAAAATCGGTACAAGAAATCTTCGGATTTCTCCGTTTCTTCGCTTGCAATCGACAGTACAGGGGCGTAGCTAGAGAGTGTGAGCTCAGTCTAGCTCCGGAGAAAAAGGAATGATTCCACCGGGCTTAGAGCTAAACAAACGCTGATCACACCGCGCATGCGGTGCGCGTCGACCCGAAACGGCACGCGAAGTTCGCGGTGCTTCGGGACCGATACAGCCAACAAACAAATTGGGGAGCCGTCCGGCTCCCCAATTTGTTTTCAGACGCTATTGCGGCGCGGCTTTGGTCCGGCGGTGATGGCGGCGTTGGCCGGCGCGGCTATGCCGGCGATGATGCCGCGAATGAGTAGTTGTCGCGCTGGGTGACGAGCTTTGCGGCGCAACGGTCGAATCGGTGGAGTTCGTGGATGGCGCCGACCCCGTTGACTGAGCCAAAGTCATTGCGGGTATCGAAGCCAGAATCGCGAGAGCAAACCATTTCTTCATTTTCATTTCCCTTAGTGGTGAATTCCCCTGTGAAGACAGAATACACCCGAGGAAGAAATTGTCGAGAGCGATGCGTGGGGCGAGCGAAAATTTCGTGCGTGAAAGATCGAATGGAGAGAAAGCTTCCGAGGAGGCAGGAGAATCAGCTGCCGAACTTTAGCGATTCGAGCCATCTAATGGCGTCGCGCTGATCCGCGATGATTTGGGCTTGCCAAATCAGACCGAGCGACATCAGGCTCATGAGGAATACGCAAATAGCGAGGGCGAGGTTTGTGTGAGTTTCTCGCGCCGGCAAACGAAGGGTGCGAATGAGCCAGGACATGTATAAATCTCCTAGTACTCGAAGGGTTTTTGAGAGGTACCCCAGGAGTTCATAGCGCCACGACAGGCTTCGGCATGCCAAAAAGTGCAATTCAAGTGCCACCGACGAGTACTGAGCAAAACCCCAACAAAATGTGCAGATTAGTGGGAAAAGAGGCAATTGAGTGGAACGTGCGCCGCAAACCGAGGAGTTGGAATGTGAAAGAGTGTGGGGCTTAGAGACAGAATGTTTCCCCCGCGACTCAGGGGCGCGAATCGATGGCGGAGAGAACAGTTTCCCAAAGATTCGGTGAGGTGATTGCGCTTTCGGCGAAGCGGGGCGCAGCGGGCGATTCAGTGGGTTCTTTGGTCGACGCACTGAGGCGAATGCCACGATCGCACGCGGGAAAAATGGACGCGGCGTCGGCGGACTCTGTGATGGCGAATCGGTTGGCGTGGCCATGTAGCGAACGATCGAATAGATCGCCTAGTTCGCGGATGCAGCGGCGAAAATCGGCACCGACCGCGAGTGACCAGAACACGCCGTGTTCTCGGAGAGAGAAGTTCTTGGCTGTGGCCAAGGATCGGAAACGTGTGATGTCCGCATCGCTTGCGCCTGCGAAAAAGAACAATTCGTCAAAATCGCGCTGGCGAACGACTTCGGCTTCGTGCGTCGGCAGGCCAAGGTTCTGGGAGAGTTCCCGCGGGCTAAGCGAACGTAGAGGCACCACGGGCACACCGGACTCCTCGCTGAGCGATTCCAGAGCCTCCTCGGCTGCGGGCAGCCGCTGCGCGATCGGTATGCAGGTAAAACGCCCCAGGCGAACAGTCTGCGTGGATTTGAGGTGGAAGTAGTCTTCCGGCATATAGACTGCGCAGCCGCTTTCGGCGACGAACGGCTCAGTATGGCTTACGCGGCGTCGCGGATCGTCAAGCTGAAGGCGCGAGCGACTGCTGAGCCAGACACACGGTGTTTCGCGTTCATCCAGTTCAGATTGGAAGTTTTCGAATCCATGTAGGAACTTGCCGCGGGAGGATAAGAAAGGGTCAACCGAACAGTAGACGACGATCTTGGACCTGAACAATGGCGGCAGCCTCCCGAGGCACCCCGTTCATTGTACGGGAAACGAGAGCGGTACACCTTACGCCTGAAGACAAAAAAAGAGGGCGACCGTAGCCGCCCCCTTGTATCGCCGGTACCGACCGGCGTTCGGTTTAAATTGGTTAGTTGCCAGAAGTGGAAGCCGAAGCGGCCGGAGCCGAATTCGCCTTGGGAATGCTGACGTAGCCGCTGATGGTGTCCTTGCCAACTTTGTTGATGACAAGTTCCTGAGGGATCTTGGTGCCATGCAGGTAGAAGAAGATCGGCTCGTTCATGGCGCGGTTCTTCTTCTGGAGCAAACGATCTTCGGAGGTCAGATTGACGCTGTACTGCCCCTTCTTTTCGTTCACGGCCTTGAGTTCGACGGTGACATTGCCAACCTTCTCCGGCTTGTTCTTGCCGGCGATGGTGAACTCGATGTAATCGCGTTCGCCGAGGCGGCGGAGCTGGTCAATTTCATCGTGGTTGCGCGCGATGAGCGTGCCCATCTCGCTGCGGGCCATTTTCAGGTCTTCGCGCGTGGAATCAAGGTCGGTGCGGACGACGCCGACTTTGGAGTCGACATTCTTCAAGTCGTCGGTAGCGGCCTTGGTCGCAAGCTCGGTGTGGACGGAAGTGTCCAACGCGGTGATCTTGGTAGTGGTGTCTTCGTTAGCCTGAGCTGCTTCCGCCCGGGCTTTCTTTAGCTGGCTCTGGGTAATCTTGAGCTTGCCGGTGACCACTTTCAGGTCGCCCTGTAGGTCCGTGTTCGTTTTCTCGGTCTGCATCAGGCGGTCTTTCAGCGAGGACATGTCTTGCTCGATCGAGGACTGTGTGGTCTTCAACTGCGCGGCAACATCTTGCTTCGTCGCATCGAGTTTTGTCGATGCGTTCCAACCAAATGCCAAACCTCCGATAGCAACCAAGCCCAACACAACAATGGCGGGAAGCTGCCAGGAAGGCGCACTCTTCATTTCTGTATAATCGTCGGCCATGACTAGGTCTTTCTCCTCTTCTGGGTAAGCCGCTCTGCGGCTGTCACCCACTACAAACGCCACTGCGGAGCGTGTTCGTAGATCCGAGGAGTGCACGCGGAGAGCCAAACCTGTACTTAGGGGCAGTGCCTGAGGCGTTGTGGTAACTCCATGAAAAATAAGCGGGTAGCCGAAGAGAGAGCGAAGAGTGACGAGAATTGGCAAAGTACTAGTCCGGGCAATCTTTACGCGGAAATTAAAGTTACTCTGAAATTTTGGGAGGAGCACTTTTGGGCTACGCGCCGGGCTACGCCGGAAGGTTCGCTCCAAGCCCCTTGAGTTCCGCCCGGAGCTGGGCGGGGCTTTGGTAGTGGATGCCGTGGAGGCCGAGGGAGCGGGCGGCGTTGACGTAGGCTTCGATGTCGTCGATGAAGACGGAGGACTCCGCCTTGGCTCGGAGAGACTTCAGGGCGTCGCGGAAAATGAGCGGCGAAGGTTTGCTGGCGCCAACCACGCAAGAGTAGGTGCGAGTCGATTTCGGAAAGAATCGGAAAAAATCGAAGGTCGCTTCGAGATGGGCGACGTGAATCGGATCGGTGTTGGATAAGAGGCCGATGCGAAAATTTTTGCGGAGAGATTCGAACAAGGAATTGTTTTGAATAGGCTGAGGATCGAGTGCGCGGTTCCATGCTTCAGTGAACTGTTCGAAAGAGAGCGAGCCGCCGAGCCGCTTCGCAAGATGCAAGTGCCAGTCGCGGGCCGAAATTCGGCCTTCCTGCCAATCCTGAAAGCGCGGATCTTTTTCGATGGCCGTCCAGATTTCCTGCGGCGAAAGGGAAATACCCTGCGCGAGGCCTTGCATGGCGCGAGAAACATCGACGCGGACAAGGACGCGGCCGATGTCGAAGATGATGGTCCGGAGTGGCGGATGAGGCGCGGCCATTTGTCAGTGGCTCTCGGAGCCGCGAGCGCGAATTAGCCCGATTATCGGCGGAAGAATCGAAAGCAGAATGATTGTGCCGATGACGAGATGGAGATACTTGCCGATGTTCGGAACCCGCGAACCCAACACATAGCCACCCAGGACCATGCTGCCCACCCAAAAAATGCCGCCGCAGATGTCGAAAAGCAGATATCGCAAATAGGGCATTTTTGCGGCGCCGGCCACGGGCGGACAAAAGGTGCGGACAATCGGAACAAAACGCGCCAGGATCACAGCCCTGCCGCCGTACTTCTCATAAAAATCGTGTGCGCGCTGCAGGTGGCTGCGGCGAAAGAGAAACGAGTCTTCCCGTTTGTACAGAGCCGGGCCGGCGCTGCGACCAATCCAGTAGCCCAGCTGATCGCCAAGGATGGCGCAAAGCATTCCGGGTATGAGCAGCCAGTGGACGGGAACTACCTGCTGGCCGGCAAATATACCTGCCGTGACGAGCAGGGAATCGCCTGGAAGAAAGAAACCAACAAAGAGACCAGTTTCGACAAAGAGGATGCCCGAAACGATGGCGCAGAATGTCGTCGGTCCAACCCATTGAATGAGTTGTTTGAGGCCTTCTGAAGTGTACAGAGAACGTAAGAAATGAAGGATGGAATCCAAAGAGAGTCAGCCGCATCCAGAACGATCAAAACGAGCCGGCTATGTTCTCCGCTCGGGAGCGAATCCACATCGCGCCGCTCCTGGTAATACGGTAACAAAAAACCGCCAAATCCTCGCCGCATTCGTGCCAGAGAAGTACGAGAGCGTTCACAACGGCGAACGACCAGGCGCGGCGGGTCATCGGTGTGCCTCGGAAAGCCAAAGATGGGAGCGCGCCTCGGCGAGGAGCAAATCCTCGGGTTCGGGCGTGCGATCGAGCAATTTTTTGATGCGCGGGAGAGCTCGGGTCGCGGATAGAGCGCCTGCTTCGATGGCATCGCTGGCGCGTTCGAAATCGTCCCACGCAAGATGCTGCACGTCTGGCCGCAAAACCAAGTCAGCGTGGCGTTCCCAGGATTCAAGCTGATGCTTCTGCGCCGCGCACACCGCTCGGGCTACAACCTGAAAGATGTTCTTGGGAGCGCCGCGGCGGCCGTCTTGAATTCCGACTGAAACTCCGAGGACACGGTCTGCGCCAATCTGGCGCGCGGCGACCGTGGGCACCTGGGCAACGAGGCCTCCATCAGCCAAGCAGCGAGTGCCGATCTCGACAGGTTCAAAGAGGCCGGGGAAAGCGCAGCTGGCGCGAATCGCATCGACCAGCGGCCCTTGCGTAAAAACGACGGGATCGAATGTCGCCAGATCGGTAGCCACTACGGCCATGGGAATGCGCAATTGTTCAAAGGTGCGTGCCGCGAAGACGCGGTCCATTAAATCGGACAAGCGATGATTGCTGGCGAGGCCGAGGCGCGAAACCCGCCAGCGCGCGATGTCGCGAAATTTGATGTCGCGGCAAGTCGCCAGGATTTTAGCGAGAGGAGCGCCGCTCGCGTACGCCGCGCCCAGAATGCTGCCCACGCTTGTGCCCGCGATATGCGAAATCGGAATGTGATTCTGTTCGAGTACTTGCAAGACGCCAAGGTGCGCGAAACCGCGCGAAAAACCACCGCCAAGCGCGACGCCGATGCCCGGACGAGGCTCCCCGGCGGGACATGCCGGACCGTTGCCGCGGATTGGGGACTCTGAATTCACGATAGCAAGGATGTCTCTGGCCAACGTTTGGGCCAATGGGAGGAGCGTCCTGAAATAGAGGTACAGAAGTACTGCAAGCGAAACGGGGCTAAAAATATGCTCAAACGCGAGACAGTACCTTTCTCCTACTCTCGTACCCTCTGTGTACCATTGCCGGAAAGTAGCGCCGCACGCGATCCTCTCCCCGTCGGCAGTACGTCTCTTAGGGAGAGTAAATGGACATCGCATACCAGCCTTGGATCGGCCAGGCAGTGGTACTGCAAGTGGCTCTGGGCGACATCAAAGTGCCGCTACGTGGTCGAGTTATGAAGGACGGCGGCGAGACGGTCCGTATGCGAATCGGAGACGGCTGGGACGTCGACATTTATAAAGCGATGATCTTGGCGGTGGAAGAAGACGCGATGGCCCTGATTCCTGCCTGAGGATTCGCCATGAACACTTTTGAACCAAAGTATGTGAACCAGTCGAAGGCCGCAACGCTTTTGGGAATGACGGAAAAAGAACTCTGCAGAATTTCCCGGGAAAGCGGTTACGGCCACAAAGAGTTGGTTGGAATGCACGAGGAATATTTCTTTACGGTCGAGGAGTTGCGCAATCTCTGCGAGTTGACGACGCAGACGGTGAATTAAACGAGTTTCCCTTAGCCCCCCTCAGGTTGTACCCCCACCGGGCCGCTGCCCCCAGCGGCCCGGGTTTTTTTTGCGCAATTTTTTTAGACGGATAGATGGTTCCACAGCACGGACTTGTCTATGGAAGCGATTGTCGGGCGGCCACAGAGCGCCATAGCGGCGCGGAGTTCCGAGAGAAGTACTTCTATTACGCGAGCGACTCCGACCGACCCCGCAACCGTCAAGCCGTAGACGTATGGGCGCCCGATTGCCGCCGCGGTTGCACCCAGCGCGAGCGCTTTGAAAATGTCCGTGCCCCGACGGATGCCGCCGTCAACTAGCACGGGAATCTTGCCTGCGACTGCGTCGACGACTCCCGGGAGCGCTTCGAGTGTAGACAATGTTGTGTCGAGGTTGCGTGCTCCGTGGTTGGAAACGACGATGCCGTCGGCCCCGTGCGCCATGGCAAGCGTTGCGTCTTCCGCCGCCAGGATGCCTTTGAGGAGCAGTGGCAACTTTGTGCGCGAGCGAACCCAGTCCACATGGTCCCAGGTGAGAGAAGCGTCGAGGGCTGTTGTGGCGACACCCGTTGGGGTGAAGTGCGCGTCGCGTGTGAGGCCAGTTCCGTACTTGCGCAAATTTTCGCGGATCATGCCGCGGGGCAAACGAAAATTGCTGCGCATTTCGCGGTTTCGAGTGCCAAGCACCGGCGTGTCTACGGTGAGGACAATTGCCTTGCAGCCAGACTTCTCGGCGCGCTGAATCAAGTCGCTCGAAATGGCGCGGTCAGGCGGTGTATAGAGCTGAAACCAGACCGGGTGAGAGGAACTAGCTGCAATTTTTTCGATCGAAACAGTCGAGAAAGAGCTTGCGGTGTAGATCGTCTCCGTCTGCCTGGCCCCTGCTGCCGCGGCGAGTTCGCCGTCTTTGTGAAAAAGTTTTTGATACGCGGTGGGAGAAAGCAACAAAGGGTGCGGCAATTTGGCGCCGAAGAGTGTAATCGATGTGTCGAGATGTTCGGTTCCACGAAGCACGCGCGGTTTGAGCAGCAACGAATCATAGATGTGGCGATTGCGACGCAGCGTAATTTCGTCGGCGGCGCCGCTTTGCAGATATTCGCGCGCAATGGACGACATTTTAGTTTCCGCGGCGGTTTCGAAGTCCGAGACGGAAACAAGCGGGGATTTGGAGCGGCGTTTGAGCATGGCGCAGTTTGCAGGACGCGAAGAGAAAGCGTCAAGCGGAACGGAAATCGTGGCATAATCCTGCGCGCTTCCCATGGCAAATTTTTCTTCCGATAAAACAGCGGGGACGGCCAGCCATCACGCTGTACTCGCGGGCTTTCTTGGTTGGACGCTGGACGCGTTTGATTTTTTCGTCGTAATTTTTCTCTTCGATACGCTGGCCCATCAGTTCGGCGTAACCAAAAAAGACATCGTGCTGACAACATGGGCCACGCTGGCCATGCGTCCTTTTGGCGCACTGCTTTTCGGTTTGCTAGCCGATCGATATGGCAGGCGCGTACCGCTGATGGCAAACGTCGTCTATTTTTCCGTGATCGAGCTGCTTTGTGGATTCGCGCCGAATTTCACGACGTTTCTGATTCTGCGCGCGATGTTTGGAATTGGCATGGGCGGCGAGTGGGGTGTGGGCGCATCGCTGGCGATGGAGGCGGCGCCGAAGCGGCTACGTGGAATTTTGAGCGGACTATTACAGAGCGGATATCCGATTGGAAATCTTCTGGCGGCTCTGGCGGCAAAGACGATTCTGCCGCACTGGGGCTGGCGGCCGGTATTTTGGGTCGGCGCGCTTCCCGCACTATTGGCGCTCTACATTCGTACCAAGGTGCCGGAATCGACGGCATGGAAGGAAAATCGCGCGGAGACCACGGGGCAAGTTTTGAGAACGGTGGGACGCGATTGGAAGCTGTTTTCGTATCTCGTGGTGTTGATGACGTTCATGATGTTTCTGTCGCACGGCACGCAAGATTTGTACCCGGATTTCTTGAAGGAAGTGCACAGGATTTCCGACGGCGTCCGAGCGAATATCGTGATCGTGGCTAACCTCGGTGCAGTCGTCGGCGCCGTGATCTTCGGACAGCTCTCGCAGATAGCCGGGCGCAGAAAAGGAATGGTCGCCGCGCTGCTACTCGCATTGTGCGTGATTCCGCTGTGGGCTTATGGAAAAGGTCTGCCTTTGGTTGTCGTGGGAGCATTTTTGATGCAAGCGGGAGTGCAAGGAGCCTGGGGCGTGATTCCCGTTCATTTGAATGAATTGTCGGCTGCCGCCGCGCGCGGATTGATGCCGGGTCTTGCTTATCAACTTGGAATTCTGATCGCCTCGCCGACCAATTTGATTCAATACGCTCTGTATGGCCACTTCGGGTATCAAAAAGCACTCGCCGGATTCGAAGTGTGCACCATCCTTGTGCTGAGCTTGCTTTTGTGGCGTGGGATTGAAGCACACAACAAGGACTTCCATCATGAGTAGCGAAACGGGCGGAACGATTCGGCGGATAATCGCGACGTTCGCACTATTCGTTGTTGGTTTCGCCGCGGGCTGGATGGCAAGCAACCGTGTTGGCGTTTCGTCGGGGGAGGCTGAGCAAGTGCATGGCGTGGCGTCACACGGCGACGCGCCTGACGCGACGCGCCAGGAAGTTCTCGCACGATTGCGCGCGCTTCGAGACGGTTATCTGAAACGAGATGTGAACGCCATCGACGGCTACATGACCGATCTCTTTCCACATACGGATTCCGTGCAGGTGTTTGGCACCGACGCGAACGAATGGAATCGCGGTTTCGACGCTGTTTCCAAATTCATTAGAAATGACTGGGCGACGTGGGGAGGCGTTATCCTAAGCGTCGATGACGCGACGATATCCGCACAAGGTGACACCGCCTGGGTTGCGTTGAACGGACGGGTTGAATTCTCGTCGAATAAACGGCCGATTCGCCTAACCGCGACGATGGCCAGAATCAACGGAAAATGGATGTTCGAGCAGGTTGTGTTTCAGTGGATTGACCGCAGGGCGGGGCTCAAGGATCTATTGCATCCGGAGAAATTGCGCGTCGCGCACTAACCCGCACGCCCTCAAGGATTTGGGATGCGCGCAATCGTTTGCTAATTCCTGGCGCTAATTCCTGGATCGCTCAATGTCGCGCAATCTCGTCAACAATTCGGCAAACTGGCGGCCACAGTCTTTCTCAATAGCAACGAACTTCAGGCCGAGTCCCTCGCCCGGGGTAAAGCGGCGCACCACGGCGTCGGCTTGTATGGCGCCTTCTTGTACCAGGAAGTGCAGATTCGCCGTTTGCCCTTTCGCGAGCGGTTGCTCTATTTCCAGAAACATTCCGCCGGTGCTGACGTTGCGCACTCGCGACACATCCTCGCGCCGGCCACATTGCCAATAAGCCCAGACCTCGCCGTGCGTTTCGATACGTGTCGCCAGTCTTCGGCACGGAGTCACGCCATTGTTCAAAACGCGATTCCTCCTTTGCTTCGCGCCAACTTTCAGGCGCGAATTAGGACTGGGGGCTCTCGGAGCTGCGCCAGAATTATTCTTCTTCAGCAAATCGCAAATCACTCGGGGAGATACCTGAATTGAGGATGGGTGAAAGGCATTAGCAGAAATTTAAGACTGCAGAGACGAAGCGGCCCACGGCGGAAACGAGACAGACCAGAGTTCGTGCACGCTTGGTCTCTCGAACGATTGTGCTAAACTATGTGCTTCGGAGCGCCCTTAGCTCAGCTGGATAGAGCGTCTGGCTACGAACCAGAAGGTCGGGAGTTCGAATCTCTCAGGGCGCGCCATTTTAATCCCTTCCTTCTTGCCTACGTTTGCTGTTCCTGATTTGCTTTCCGGGTCATCGCCAAAGCTGCCTCGTAATAAGGTCTCAGAAACTCGACTGCCGCTTCCGGGCTCTTCGAAGCCTGCTGCCCGAGAAGTCCCTGGAGGTGGCCGTCTTTCAGGAATATCGTTTGCACCAAGATCGCTGCTCCGGTTGAATCGCCTGTTTGCATAAAACCGCCTCCATTTGGTGCAGTTGGAAGTCTACCATCTCCGAATGGGTCGGGATGTGCCGCGGGCGGCACGTCGTTTGCAGAAGCCTCAAAGAAAATTCGCGCTGAAATCTGGCGAATCGCGTCGCGAATGCATCATAATGGTTGTGGGGTTGAAGACAATGCAAGAGACACTGGTCGAATGTAAAAGCAAACGCGACAAACTGAAGGCCAAACGGGACCTCCTCTTCGAACGCTACCTGAAGAACCCTCAAGATAGCCGCATGGCGCTCGAGATCAAGAAGATTGATGACGAGATCGCGGAATGCACTGATCGTCTGCGGCACCCCAAAGCTCGTTAGCGCTTCGGGTGCAGCGATTCTCACGGCAGCGCCGGCCGCGAAATTCCCGGAGCAAAGCTTCAAGGTCGTATTCGCCCGTCAACTGCCTTCTTCTATTTGACCGCACCGACTTCTGCCAATCGGCAAATGAATCCCCAGCCGCCGCCAAGTTCGCTCACGACCAGCAGCAATTGGTTGCGGCCCATAGACCGCACATAAAGTCGCCAGCTATGTGCGCTGGTGGACGCCTTTTTTGAAATTGGAAAGCATATTGTCGCACGTGCGCATTGTGAACGCGATGATCGGCATCGTCGTAGTTTTGTCCGTGGAGCTTGGAAAAATGCTGGCGTCACAAATATAGAGGTTCGGGACGTCGTGCGCCTGGGCCCATTTATTGGTGACTGAAGTCTCTGCGTCGCTGCCGAAGCGGCAGACGCCAGTCTCGTGCAAGCTTGTTCCCGGGCGATTCGGTTCGTCGTCCGCTCCCCACATTTCTCCGCCCATGGCCTTGAAGAGATCGATCATTACCTGCTTCGAGTGCTCCCACATCATTAGTTCGTTTGCGTCCCATTGGAAATGAAATCGGAGCTGGGGAATTCCGAAAATGTCTTTCTTCTCGGGATCGATGTCCACATAGTTCGTCGGACTTGGCAACGTCGGAGCCTGAATCAGGGCGCCCACCGGCGTCGGATAGTAGCGCTTGATCGCCCGTTTGTATTCGGACCCGAAGCCTTCAATCTGATTGTAGTGGCCCGGAAATTCTCCGCACCCACCGCCCATATATACCGAATAACCGCGAACGAATTTTTCCTCGTGAGGGTTTTTCAAGTTTTGCCATCGCGGCATCCATGCGACAGTCGAATCCGCAATGTTGTCCGGTGTCGCCGGCTGGCCGAGCAACTGCGGCAAGTACCCATAGCCCGGGCTGCCATAGAGGTGTTCGCAGAGATTGCGGCCCAGCTGCCCGCTTGAATTTGCAATGCCCGTCGGCCAGTGCCGCGATTTCGAGTTCAACATGATGTGCGCCGTCTCGACGCAGGACGCGGCCAGGACCACAACCTTTGCGTAAACTTCAATTTCGCGTTTGGTTTTCCGGTCGACGTACGCCACGCCTTTTGCCATTCCCGTTTCATCGGCGATGACGCTTCGTACCAACGCGTTAGTAAGCAGAGTGAGGTTTTTCGTCGCTTCGGCTTCCGGAATCGTGAACCACGTCGGGGAAAAAAATGAACCAACGTCGCACCCGCGCGTGCAATTTCCGCAGTAGTGACAAGCGGGATGGCCGTTGTGCGCCACCGTCAGTTGCGCGCACCGGTCCGGCAAATAGGGCACGCCAATTTTCTCTGCGCCTTTTTGGATGATGTAGTCGATGCAGCGCCACGGCATCGGCGGCAAATATTCTCCGTCCGGATTGCTCGGGCGGTTTTGCGCCGTGCTCGCGACGCCCATGTAACGTTCCGCCTTGCTAAACCAGGGCGCAATTTCGGCGTAGTCGACAGGCCAGTTCTCGCCGAATCCGTCCAGATCCGCCGCCTTGAAGTCGATGTCTCCGAATCGCGCGGACGAACGCCCCCAGAAATTCGCTTTGCCACCCGTCCCTTTACAACGTTTCCAATACCAATCCGTGCCTGGCGCGTTCGAATACGCGACGTCGTGCTCAAAAATGTCGCTAGCCTCGCTGTACTCCGACTCCTCCACCGAATACGGCTCCTGATGCGGCTTGCCTTCGAGTCGCATTGGATTCCCGTACCCACGGTATTTCAAATCGTAGACCTGCCGGTGCAGCTTGTAATCTTTCGCCGGCTCGGTCCGCGGGCCGGAATTAATCGCGCAAACGGAAAGCCCAGCCTCGCACAAAAGTTTCATCGCGGTTCCGCCGCCTGCGCCGGTGCCCACAACGATCACGTCAAATATTTTCGTTGGCATGTAAGTGGGATGCTCCTA
>Ga0137412_10000560_pt1 | contig 26753 bp, 20 predicted proteins | sample CZODoug2_1_16fun_FD_122160 | JGI IMG/M metagenome (GOLD analysis project Ga0137412, IMG submission 122160) | Vadose zone soil fungal communities from Angelo Coast Range Reserve, California, USA - CZODoug2_1_16fungal (Hybrid Assembly) | ecosystem: Environmental > Terrestrial > Soil > Vadose zone...
CTCACGGCCTGCGCGCGCCACGCGCTGTCGTAATAGGTCTCGTTCAGCCGGTCGAACGTCGCGACGGACGCCTTCTCGTGGCCGAAGGCGGTGACGATGGTGTGGCCGCCGTACATCTCGGCGACGTGGCCGTTCAACGCGCCGAGCGCTGCCTGCTGCTTCATGAAAAAGGGCCGCGACCGCTTCGCGACGCGCGCGACCACGACGATGCTGAGCGGCAGCGTGAGGACGGTCACGAGCGTCAGAATCCAGCTGATCGTGAGCATCATGATGGTGACGCCGATGAGCGTCAGGGCAGACGTCAGGAGTTGGGTGAGCGTCTGCTGCAGGGTGCCGCTGATGTTGTCCAGATCGTTGACGGCGCGGCTCATCACCTCGCCGCGGGTCCGGGAATCGAAGAACTTCAACGGCAGCCGGTCGAACTTCGCCTCGACCTCCCGGCGCATCGCATAGACCGTTTGCTGCGCGATGTTCGCCATGAGGTACTGCATCAGGTATTGGAAGCTGTTGCCGACGATGTAGAGGGCAATGAGCCCCAGCAGGATGCGGCCGACGTAGTCGAAATCGACCGCGGCGCCAGGCACGCCCGCCGCCTTCGCGACGAACCCTTCGAAGACTTTCGTCGTGGCCAGACCGAGAATCTTCGGACCCAGCACGCTGAAGACGGTGCCGATCGCGCCCGCCAGGCCCGCCTGGAGGAACGCCTTCGAGCCGCCCGCGAATCGGATCCCGAACTTCGCGGCACGATCCGCGACCGGCTGATGGAGGCGTCCTACGATCCCGGCGTGGTCTCGCCGGCGGAATACGGCGCGATGATCTGTGCACCCGAGCGAATCGCATCCGTGAGATAGGTCGTCGCCGCGCTTTGTTTTCCGCCGACCCTGCACCCGAACATGCAGTCGCCGCACTGGGCGAGATCGCAGCCGAGTGAGTTGCGCGCTATCACGCTGCAACTGTAGCCTAGCGATTTGGCGCCGCGCGAGATGGCGGAGTTGTTCTCGTTGATCTCGCTCTCGTCGGTCGACGCTCCGATGCGCCGCCACACGGCGTCGAGCGATTCGCTGAATGAATCGCTCTCGAAAAAGCCGCATCCCGACAGCTCCGCCCACTCTTCGTCCGTAAATTCGCCAGGGTTGGAAGCGGGGCGCGGGCCGGTCCAGGGATTCGTCTTTAGGGGAACACCGATCTTACCGTCTTCACCTGGCACGATTCGTACTTCCGTGAAGGGGACGCCGAGAACCAGTCCCGCGACGGCGTGACCGGCTTCATGGTGTGCGATGACGTCTCGACTAACCGAATTCGTTTGCATGTTTTCCACTCACCACGAACCACTCTTCACTCGTGCATCGCTACGGCAACCTCTGCGCCACATTGCCGTGAGGATCGTACACTTCAAGGTAGGCCGGCTTCCGCAAGCGATCCGGAAAGACAGCGACGCAAACGCCAGAAGGAGGATTCTTGCTCGAAGGATACGAAATCCCGTCAAACCGTCTGAACGTGTGGCACAAGCGTCCGAGGAGATGCGTGGGAGGCTCACCCGTCTGACCGGGAACCCAGCGCCACGCGCCGGTGAGTTCCTGGTAACTCGAACCAACGGCCTCGACATTCGCGGATTGCGTCAGGTCCAAAACGGACGAAAGAAACCCTTGGATGGCGACCGTGACCCACGGCACAGTGACGATCGTGAAGGCAGGTCCGGAAGGAATTGAAATAAGGGCCTGCACCTCCTTAAGAGCGGTCACCATGTCCTTCGCCATGTAGATTGTTTCAAAGGAATTCTTGGGAGTGTAGCGTCCGCCGAATCGTTTGCTTCCAAGACCCCAGAGCGGTTGCGGTTCGACATGGGGAACAGTTGCCGCTTTCGGAAACAGATAGTGCAGCGCTACGGTACGGCTGAACGGTCCCTGGATCGGAACCGGCGCGATCTTCCGCAATGCGGCACGGAGCTGCCTTTCGGCAAGCACTAGGAAGGCTGGCCAGCGAGCGCCGCCTCCAACAGATCCGCCACCACCTGCGCTTTTCCCTGAAGGATCAGTGTGAGGGGAGTCTCACCTCCCAGATCCGGATGAGGACTATTCATCCACGCGAGCACGCTTTCCTTCGACGAGAGAAGTTGCGTCAGGATTGCCAAGCTCCGCGCAATCGGAATCAAATGAGGCTGCACGGAAACCGATCGAGGGCTCTTGTGCAGCCCGGCGACACTCACCTGGGAGAACTTTGCAAGATTCGAGAGCGGCGTTCCGAGAAACGAGGCGATCCGGCCGGCATCGAGCCGCCCGGTCTCGGGATCGTGAAGTTCGGCGAGTACATGAGAGCTGACCGGATGCGCGGAGGAAGCAACTCGCACTCGGCGCTGGTTCTCGCGAGAATGTCTTTCGAGAATCCCTCGGAAGCGGGCTTGGAACGCCGTCGTTTCGACCGCCCCCGCAATAACATCTCCGAAGGAGTACAGATTGTGCCGAATCGCGGCCGATTCGTTCGCTGTAAGCAAGATGATGCGTACATCCATGCCTCGAAGTTGCTTGAGGACTTCGAGTCCCGACACCGTTGGCATATGGATATCGAGCAGAACGAGACCGGGCGCGCTTTTCGCCGCTCGGCTGAGGGCTTCTTCCGCGGTTTTGACCGACTCCACGTTGAGGCCTCCTTCCTCGAGCAATTCCGAAAGCAGCTTCCTGCGTTTCGGTCCTGCCTCTACCAGCATGGCCGTTTCCATAGATTCCCCCTTCTAATCGGGATCAACTTGAATTATACTATGTTTCTACCTCCATTACACCAGCTTTCTCTAGGGAGGGGTTCCTGGATGGAGTTTGCGATACAACGGCTAGGGATCAAACCCGATGTACAGGACAATACTCGGCTTCGACACGAGCGCCCTTAATGCCCTACACCGGGGCGGACCGAACGTTTCGCCTCTCCTCGCTGGACCTGATACCGGCTACGCCATCCGCCTGAACGGTACGGCCCTTGACGAGGCCTGCTTTACCCGCTGCAGTCAAATATTCTCGAGACCGAAATCCAGACCGCTGCTCGCGTAGCCAAACTCGTTTTCGACGCCGGTCTGGCTAGGTTAGTTCGCCCCAGCGAAATAGTGGCGTTTATCCGTGAACATGTCTACAAGCCGGAATATGTAAACGAAGCGGCGGAATTAACGGCCAAAGACTGAGAACGCCGCAGCGTTCGGCAGACAATAGAGCCACTGGCCCGCCGGAGGGACAAACGTTGGAACGTACCTGCTTCTTAAGCATGGGAGTCCTTTCTAATAGCTACGTCCTCTCTCTGGGCTTCCAATGTTTTCAACAATTCGGGGAATCTGCTTTTCGCTCAAACGTAACCCCAATGCCATGAAAACGTTGGATTCTTGCACACTTCGTAGCACAGTAGCGCCCCTCACAAGTCTCTCCGCATGCTTATCATTTCAAACGCATTTTGATTTTTGGCGAAGGACACGCGTGGTCCCCGCCACTTTTCAATAACTTCCAGAAGATTGGCTTCCGTTGCGGGAATACAACTCCTAGACTTGCGTTTCCATTGGTGGGTTGAATCAACTCCACGAGCTTCTGTTGCGCAGAGTGCTTTGCTGGCGTTAGGGTCTGAGCGTACACAGGCAATGTAGTTTGAAAATCAGAAATACCGACAGAAATTCCACGCGTCGAATCGTGTGCAAACGAAGCAGGGATACGGCAATGTCTACTTTTGTATTGCGAAGCTTTTGGGCTAGTGGGCCCATACTTTCAAGGCCGATTCTAGAAATAGGTTGATAACATGAACCACGACTTGCTCAGCCACATGAGGATTCCTCATATGGATTGCATCAATAATCCGCTGATGGTTTCCAAGCTGAAGTGCCCAAGGGCTAGCATCAAGGTTCTTAGCCAAGGCCCGCATCAATGTGAAGGCGTACAATGGTATGACCACCCGGCGCCCGTGCTCTCGCAGGATCGGGTTCCCGGGTTTTTCCAGAAGACAAACGTGAAAATGCTGAACGCGCTCAACCACTTTCCGAACGTCATTGGTCTCAACAGCTTCCCTCAGCGCTACCATGGCTGATTCCAGATCGTCCACCGGAACTCGCCGTTCGACAGTCAGTCTCGCCGCCAACCCCTCAAGCGCGCCCCGAACCTGGTAAATATGGATAATGTCTGGATCTCTAAGTTTTAGCACGCGAGCGCTTCGGCCGTGTCCCTTGGTCACGTAGCCATCCGCCGTGAGAATATTGAGCGCCTCCCGAATGGAAACTTGCGCCACCCCAAACTGCCGGGCCCATCGGCCTTCGGTGATTTTTTCGCCGGGAGCGATTCTGCCTGCCAGAATCTCTTCGCGGAGCTTCGTCGCGAGGCTTTCTTTCAGCAGGCTGCGCGTTGCAGAGTTTCCGTCTCCAGAGCGTTTGCGCACTTGTTTCAGCCGCAATGAATCACGCTTCTTTGTCACCTCTTCGGGCATAAACTCTCGGCTGTCCTCGCAGCGCATTGCAGGCCCGATTATCCACTGTAACTTTCTCGTCTTCAACTCTGCCCATCTAGACGGCTTCGCCCGCCTCCCATGTGAACAGAAAGCGGGCGAAGGTCCCCTCGACCAAACGAGCGTTCAGAACACCATGCGAAGACCTAACTGCAACTGACGAGCGTTATTTGCCGTTGTTCTGACCTCGCCAAAAGATCCCGGATTCGTAACATCGTTATTCGGGGTTCCGTAAACCACGTGGTTTGGAAGGTTAAACGCCTCCGCCCGGAATTCAAGGCGGTTCCCTTCCTTCCATAAGGGGAACTGGCGGAATACGGACATGTCTAAGTTCCAATAGTGATTGGTGCGCATAACATCCCGCCCCAAGCTCCCAAACGTGAACCTCGCGGGAGTTACAAGAGCACTGGTATTGAACCAGCAGTCGGTAGTATGGACAGGGATAGGAGGCCCACCAGGAACACGAGCCGGACAGGACCCTGCATTGGGATCACCTACCAGGTTGGCACGCTCATATCCGTCCCATCCTATGTTGCCGGTGTTGGCTATGTCACCACCAGAGATCACGTTATAGTTCATTCCTGAACGGGCGGTAAAAATTTCATTGATTTGCCAGTTGCCCAAAGCGTAGTCAGCAACGCGGTTGCCCGTGCTGAACCGCCTGCCCCTCCCGACAGGAATCTCATAAAGAAGGTTCACGGAGAGAACATGCGGGAGGTCAAAACCTGAAGGCCCGCGGCTACCCTTGATGTTATAGGGATCGGTGAGCGACTGACCTTCGACACCAAACCACCCGGAAGACCCTTCATCAATGGCCTTCGAGAAGGAATAAGCAACCTGATATGCCAAGCCGCTCTTATACTTCTTGTCTAGCTGAACCTGCAAGGCGTGGTAGCTGCCTATGCCGATGCTGCGATCCCAAAATGTAGGAGTGATGTAGGGATAGCGGGTTCGCGGCTGGATATCCCCCGGCCCAGGCGTCAACGCGGTGTTGTAGTATCCGCCGACATTTATCCGCCGTGATCCGCTTCCCACGTAGTTAACGGTCAGAGATGTAGTCGAATCCAGTTGACGCTGCACTCCGAAGTTCCACTGCATCGAATAGGCGTTCTTTACGTTCGGATCATAGAACCACTGCACCTGATTGAAAGGCGTGGGGGCCGGAAAAAGGCCACTCGATGCGAACGGGTTTTGAGCAGTGACAGTTGGCGTTGGCGATTTTGAGGTCGGCTGGTTGAGATTACTGGCGATCTGCTGGCCGATGTCCGGCCAAGAACCCTCAAAATTCTGAGCCATTTGAGTTACCGCAGCCCAGTTATCGTAGAGAATTCCACCGGAGGCCCGAATGACCGTCTTTTCCCCAAGGCGGTAGGCGAAGCCGATTCGTGGACCGAGGTTGGTGAGCGTATCGTGCGCGATCTTTCCACGCGGATCGACTACCACGTGGGCGGGTAGCGTGCCAGGAGGCGCTATTAGGTTTCCGTTTGCATCGCGCATATCGGGAATGCACGGCGCGAAACCGCGCACACTGCAAGGCGGTGGTACTTTTTGAAGAACATAGGTACCATCGTTGAAATTCATATCTCCTGTCTCAATTCCGCCGTGTTGTCCGATGGTGTCCGTCGTGCCATACGGGGGGATGAAAGTCCGGTCATAGCGGAAGCCGAAGTTGAGGGAGAGCCTGGGAGTGGCTTTCCAAGAGTCCTGAACGTATAAGCTCATAACGCCACCGGGGCGAGTTTTCTCGTTGACATCGCGACGATTGGCTCCATCGGGTACGTTAATAAGGTAGGAGGCAAGCCCGTTGCCAGGTGAAGCGGAGTTTTGCGGGTCCCCCGTTTGCTGATTGGCAAATGAAACTGTCAATTGCGCAAGCGGGCTGGCAAAATTATTACTGGTATAACCGGCCCCAAAATGCAGGGTATGATTACCGGTTATTTTGGTTAAGTCGCCGCCGACCTGATGACTATCGGTAGCTTTGGGGGTAAGGTTAACGCTCTCGCCTCCTGTAGAAAACCCGCCAATACTCACATTAGGGATGAGCGATCCGGCTGTGGTGAACCCGCTGTTAAATGTCGAAGAGAACCCCACCGCGGTAACAACGCTTGCAGGAATGTTGGTGAAGCGGTTTGAGGAGTTATCTGCAACTGTGGTGCGAGCGTACTGGACTTGCAAAATCAGGCTAGGGTCAAACACATGCAAGTAGCTGCCGCCCCAGTTACGGGCCGGGATTTCGTTGAGACGCTTTAAATTCGGAAAGCCACCTGTACCGGTCACGGTACTATTTATCATGCTATAGCGGAAGAAGAGAGAGTTTTTCGCGCCGAAGTTTTGATCGATTTTGAACGTAACTTCATTTTGGGCCTGATGAACCGGGGTTGGATCGACGGCGTTTGTTACTCCCAAGAGGGCGTCTCTCCCCGCCGTTGCTGGAGGGAAAATGGCCTGAGCGAGAGCGACTAAGTTAGAATTAATCAGGTTGGATGGAATCCTGTTAAACGGGAACGGATCACGAATATAAGAACCAGCAGGCTGAGTGGGGTCTGGACGACTGGTAAACGGATTGTAAAGCTGGTTCACAATTGGCGAAGTCGGGTCGGCGGGGTTTGTCCGACAGATACCGCGAGCATCGAAACCGGTCTTGCATAGAACACCAAAATCGCCACCAAGCTCCGTAGCGTTCGGAACGCTTAGGTTGGTGTCAGCAGACCGCGTGTAGCGAAAACCCTGGTAGGAAACAAAGAAGAAGGTCCTGTTCCTGCCGTTATATGCTTTAGGAATCCAGACGGGACCGCCGAATGAGGCGCCGAACTGATTTTGCCGGAATGGTGAGACCCTGGTGTTGAACGTATTGCGAGCATCAAACGCATCGTTTCGAAGGTACTCCCACGCCGAACCGTGAAAGTCGTTTGTGCCGGACTTGGTCACAACGTTAACGACGCCGCCAAGGACAGATCCGAATTGAGCTTCGTCCGTATGGGAGACGACCTTGAACTCCTGGATGGCATCCACAATCGGAGGCACGGCATAGGTGCTGAGAAAGGAACCCTGATTGATAAGGCCGTCGGTCAGGAAGTAGTTACTGCGATTCGTCTGCCCGTTAATAGCTGGAAAAATGAAAGCCGATCCGATGGCGGCAGGAGCGGAGAACCCGCTTCCGCCACCCATATTATTGTTCTGTGAAACGCTGACGGGAGCGACACCGGGCGTCAGAGAAAGAAGCTGGGTGAAATTCCGGCCATTGAGCGGGAGGTCGTTCACTTGTTTTGTAGAGATAACAGTTCCCAGATCGGCCGTGGAGACCTGAAGCTGTTCGGCCTCAGCGACGACAGTAACCACGTCTTTCTGTGAACCCACGCTCAAAGCGACGTCGATCGTAGCAGTCTGGTTCACCGCCAGGATGAACTCCGCTATATGTTTCGAACTGAAACCATCAGCGCTTATTTCGAGAGTGTATTTGCCCGGCGTGAGGCTGAGAAACACATAGTTGCCGGCGTCGTTCGAAGTGGTTGCGTGTTCGATTGTGGTTTCCACGTTTCGCAACACTACTGTCGCTTTCGCGACGACAGCACCGCTATTATCCCGGATCACTCCATTGAGCGTTGCCGTGGAAAGCTGGGCGAAAGCTGAGCCAGCCGACACGACGAGCAGAATCGCAAGGGAAAAACTCGACCGCAGGGCCTTTGATAACCATTGAGATCGATTCATATGAATTCTCACCTCTTTAGATTGCACCCCAACCCTTAAATCGCGGTTTCCAACTGGCCGGTTACTGTCATCCATCTGCTTTTCAAATACACTAAACTTGCGCGCATCATAGTACGAACATATTAGGGCTTGTCAAGGCATTTGAGCGCTCAAGCTGGTTTCTTGTCGGAAAGCGATGGCATTTTATCGCATTTGGGCTATATTCTTTCAACATGCGCAGGAATGTGAGCGCTCAAATATGGTCTGCATCTTGTTCCGTTTCTGACCTTTGGCCGGATCTAATGACCTGAAGGACCCCCTTCGTTTTCAGGGACGGAGGCAAGAACTCTTCGCTGGCGGGAGAGAGGTTCCGCTCTAAGCACGTTAGTCATGGCGTTCGGCGGAGGATATAGTGGGACGGTTCGGGGGGAACCGCAGGCTTCGATCCAGGGTGGGAAAATTGAGGACCGCAAACCCGAGATTTCAGCACAAGGTACGCTCCATCGACCTTTATAGATCTTTGCTCATCCTGGCAGCATTCATCCTTATGTATTTGCCGATAGATTTTGCGGCTTCACTTGGACAGGATGGAACGATCGCAGCCCATGCAACCCAAAGCATCACAGCAACCAGCAGCGGATATGTTGGTTCGAAGGTGTGCGCCCAATGTCATCAGCGTATCTATGACCAATTTTCGCGAACCGGTATGGGCCGCTCCGTGACCCAAGTCACGCCTGCACTGCTGGAAACGCTGCCGGCCAAAGCATCTTTTCACCAGAAGAATCCGGACCGGGATTTTGAAGTTTTTGCCCAAGACGGGAAGCTCTACCAGAGTGAATATGAGGCCGATGCCAACGGGAAGGAGATCTTTCGCGACACGCATGAGGTGGAGTGGATCATCGGGTCAGGAGCCAATGGTTTCGGCGGAGTCGTAAGAAAAGGTGATTATCTTTTTCAGGCCCCGCTCTCTTTCTATTCAAAGCCTCACAATTGGGCACTCTCGCCGGGATACGAATTTGGCAATTACGGCTTCAACCGACCGATTCTCGCAGGATGCATTTACTGCCACAGTGGCCAGCCGAGGCCGGTTTCAAACGGCAACGGTCGTTTTAAAGAACCTCCGTTCTCGGAGATGGCGATCGGCTGCGAAAACTGCCACGGTCCGGCAATAACGCACACATTGAAGATGCGGGCACGCAAAGCGGGTAATGTAGAGAACGATCCTTCGATCATTAACCCGGCCCACCTTGCCTTGGCTCTGTCCGACAACATCTGTATGTCCTGTCATCAAACCGGAGACGTGCGAGTGTTGAAGCCGGGCAAAGACTATGGTGACTTCCTGCCTGGGGCTCCACTGGAGAACACGCTGTCAATCTTAATGTTTCCGCCAAATCGCGAATCTCCTCCACAGTCCGATCATCTTGAACACTACTATTCCATGACTCTCAGCCAGTGTTATCGGAAAAGTGGCGGCCGTTTGGGCTGTACGACTTGCCACGATCCCCACTTCGAACCCTCACTCGAAGAAGCCTCGGGATACTTCAACAAAAAATGCATGGCGTGCCACACAGAAAAAAGTTGCGGCGCCTCTCTGGAGATTCGACGGCACAAAAATCCCCCCAATGACTGTGCCGGTTGTCATATGCCAAAGCGCGATGTGCATGTGATCTCGCATTCCAGCCTCACAAACCATCGCATTCTTAAGCAAGTCGATGAGCCGTTTCCGGACGCCGCCTTTCATCAAGCCACTCAGGCATTGCCAGATCTAATCCATCTGAACCCCATTCCCGGGCATAAAGACACCCCCCCTCCTCCCTTGACTCTTTTGCAGGCGTACGGCGAATTGATGGAGAAGAAGCCGGAATACCTCGAGCGTTACATTGCGCTCCTAGGTCAACTCGAGCGGACGGAGCCTGGCAGCGCGCTGGTGCAGGCCGCGCTAGGGCGCCGAGATTTGCGTCTGGGAAAGTTTCAGGAAGCGGTAGTGCATCTTCAAAGTGCGTTGCGTATTGGGCCGCCGCAAACAGCGGCCTACGCGGATCTCGCTGAGTCACTTGTAAGACTTGACCGGGCGGAAGAGGCAATGCCTTGGTTGGAAAAGGCCATTGAGCTCGATCCCTTCAACTCTACATTGCAAAGAACCAGGGTGCTTCGTTTGATCGAGGTCAAACGTTACGCGGACGCAAGGGCGGCGATGCAACACTATCTCGAGCGTTTTCCGGAGGACTCCTTCATGCGGCAGATGCTTGCTCGCGCCGATCAGATTACCGTGCCGGCCCGTGGAGAGCACCCATAGGCACCCCCCTCAACATGAATCGCCGGTCTTTTCTTTGCCTTGCTCTCGCCGCGGGTCCCTTGCACCGAGCCCTGGCGCAAGGCGTGAAGGCCGCTCATCTGCCGATGTTTGCCGACGTAACAGCGAAATCCGGAATCCGCTTTAAGCACGAAGCCAGCCGGACAGCGGAGAAATATCTCCCCGAAACGATGGGAGCAGGTGTGGCCATGTTCGATTACAACAACGACGGCCGCCTCGATCTGTTCTTCGTGAACGGAGCGCGGCTCCGCGATCCAATGCCTCGCGGCGCTTTCCCCGACAAATCCGATCCGCGGTTTTGGAACCGACTGTATCGGAACAACGGCTACGGCACTTTTACCGACGTTACGGAAACCGCAGGCGTGCAAGGCACTGCTTACGGCATGGGAGTAGCGACCGGGGACTACGACAATGACGGATACACGGACTTGCTGGTCACTAATTTCGGTGGGAACACTCTGTACCACAACAATGGCGACGGGACTTTTACGGATGTTACCGCGCAAGCGGGAGTGGCTGGAAGCGGCTGGTGCACCGGAGCTTGTTTCATCGACTACGATCGCGATGGACGTCTGGACCTGATCGTTACGCGCTATTTGGATTGGGACTTCGCATCGAACATTTTCTGCGGCCAGCATCGGCCCGGTTATCGCACCTACTGCCATCCCGATCAATTCGCGCCTGTATCCTACCTTGTCTACCACAACGAAGGTGGTGGCAGGTTCAAAGACGTCTCCAAGCAGTGCGGAATAGGATTGTCACCCGGAAAGGGGCTGGGCATTGCCGTCAACGACTTCGATCGGGATGGCTGGCCGGACATCTTCGTCGCCAACGACTCCCTCGCCCAACAGCTTTTTCGCAACAACCGCGACGGTACATTCACCGAGGTCGCCCTCGAGGCAGGGCTTGCTTACGATCAGGATGGCAAAGTTTTCGCAGGCATGGGCGCCGACTTCGCCGATTACAACAACGACGGTTGGCCCGACATCTTCGTTAATGCGCTCGCCAATCAAAAATATGCACTCTTTCGCAACGATAAAGGCACCTTCGAGAACACCAGCAATCAGACTGGCGTCGGCGGAATCACCATGCTGCACTCCGGCTGGGGCACGAAGATGATCGACTATGACAACGACGGCTGGCGCGATCTATTCGTTGCCCAAGGTCATGTCCTGGACAACATCGAGTTAACGGAACCGTCGCTCCATTACCGCGAATCGCTGCTTCTGATGAGGAACAGGGAGGGCCAGTTCCGCGATGTGTCACGACAAAGCGGGCAGGCATTTCAGGTTCCGTTGTCTGCGCGTGGGGCTGCCTTCGGAGACCTGGACGATGACGGGTTTATTGACATTGCCATCAACTGTAACGACGGCCAGGCCATTGTTCTCCGCAATGAAGGCGGGAACGGAAATCACTGGCTGTCGATCCGGCTTGTTGGCTCGGCGAGCAACCGAGATGGAATTGGCGCCCGGGTCCGCCTGGTATCGGAGAGCGGACTTGAACAGCACTCATTCGTAAGCAGCGCCGGAAGTTACCTGTCCGCGAGCGACAAAAGAACGCATTTCGGCCTCGGCTCAGCGAAAAAAGCTCGGTTGCTTGAAATCAGGTGGCCCAGTGGCGTGGTACAGCGTCTGGATTCGATTTCCGCAGACCAGCCCCTGACCGTCCACGAACCACAACAGTAGCTATGCAGGGAAGACTGTGACAAAGCGTAAACACTCGATTACAGAGTTCTGAGAGCGATTACGCTTACATTCGGGTCAGGTGGCTGTGAAGGGAGATCGATCTGCAGCTTTCCTTCTGTCTGGCGGAATCTCAACGGTTGTCCGTTCGCCAGCAAGCGCGCCGAAATCACTTTTGCTTCCAGCCCATTAACCTCAAGAACGGACGATGGCCAGTCGAAAACATGGATAAAGACCTTCTTACCCTTCGCCGTGGTTCGTGCCGACGCCATTCTTTGTACTGGCCCATAGGTTGTGCCGTAAATCGACTCGCCGTTGACGGTGAGCCAGTCCCCGATGGCCCGGAGGCGTTCCTGAAACTCAGGTTGAATCATGCCGTCGGGTTGCGGGCCCACGTTGAGGAGGAAGTTTCCGCCGCGGCTCGCCACCTCAACCAGACCCCGGATTAAGAACTGCGCAGTCTTGTACTCGTGATCGTGCATATTGTAGGCCCAAGTCTTGTTGATGGTCATACACGTTTCCCATAACTGAAAATCTTCAGGTTTGGGAACTGTTGGCTTCAACTTGTCTTGGATGTTTGGATCAACGCCCGAAATAACAACGTCCTTCGTGGGAATGGCGTTGGGGATAAACTGTTCGGGTGTTTGATAGTCTCCCGGAACTCCAATTCGATCGTTCACAAGCGTGGCTGGTTGCAGTTTCCGGATCAAGTCCAGAAAGCGGACGCCGCCGTATTTTTCCTGGTTGTTGAGGCCATCGAACCAAATTAATGCGACCGGACCGTACTTCGTCAGCAACTCCGTGAGTTGCAATTGCATATAGTCGAGGTAGAGGGGCCACTCGGGCCGGAGGGGCTCGCCGTGCCAGTTGTCTTTTGCGAGTTTGGAGGTGTCACGGAAAGCCGGATGGTGCATGTCGGGTGGCGAATAGTAAAACCCGAGGGGCAGGTCAGCCTGCTTGGCTGCTGCTGACAGTTGCGCCACGATATCCTTCCCATATGGGGACTTCGTAATTTTATAGTCCGTGTAGGACGAGTCAAACATGCAGAAGCCGTCGTGATGCTTCGTAGTAAAAACCATGTATTCCTGGCCCGCCGCGCGCGCCAGATCAACGAAAGCATGCGGATCGAACTTTACTGGATTGAACCGTTTTGGCAGCTCGCGATACTCCGCTTCGGTGATGCCGCTGGGCGTCGGCCTCATGATGGGCCAGGATGCTTCGACACTGGCGAGCGAGTAGGGACCCCAGTGGATGAACATGCCGAATTTTGCATCCCGATACCAAGCAGTGCGATCGTCAGCGAAGGCAGAGGCAAATCCTACACTGGGGATGAATGGAAGGGAGGATGCAGCAAGGGCGAGCTTGATGAAGTCGCGACGAGCTGTCACATTAGCATTCATTTAGGCTCCTTTACAGCAAGGCCTTACCCATGCGGTATCCGGGAAGTATGTCTTGGGATTTAGAAGCGCTTTAATCGAGATGAAAAACTTCCTCCATCTCTGCCCACCACTCACCCTCTTTCCGCGTGGGCAAGGGTTCCTGCATCGGCTGCATGACAGCCCACCATTCCTGCGTTTTCGCGTGCGAATCCATCTTTTTCCAATCGCTCTTCAAGTCGCAGCCGTGGTATTCGAAGTAGCTGAATAGCAAGTCGTCCTTGAAATAGATGGAATAGTTTCTGATATTGCATTCCAAAATCTTATCCAAAACTTCTGGCCAGACTGCTGCGTGGTACCGCTTATAGGTACTTGCACTACCGGCTTTCAATCTGATCATCATTCCAAATCGCTGCATGTCCCGGATCCTTTTAGAAGGCCACCCACGCAACAAATAAATGCAATGGATCGAGCCCAGGTTCGTCTGGTTTCTGAGAAGGGTAGACCAACTGTTCCACTCATGCAAGTGCTTAAAAATTGGTTGACCGCAGCAAAATGCACAAATACGATCTCACTTTGCTATATTTAAGCGCTTATATTATGCCCATGCACTCAATATTGGCGACCGACGGTCTTGTAAAGCACGATCTGGCAGAACGCCTGCGCAGTGAAATCATAAACGGCTCTTTGCCCCCCGGAGTGCGAATCATCGAGCGTAAATGGGCATTGAAATTTGGAGTAGCCCAGGGTTCCATCCGCGAAGCGATCCACATTCTGGCGCAAGACGGATTCGTAACGAAGGAGTCGGGTCGAAGCGCCCGCGTCATCCATTTAAGTGAAGAAGATGTGGCAAAACTCTATGAATTGCGCGGTGCGATCGAGGGCTTAGCAGCGCGGCTCGCAGCTGCGGCGCAGCCGGATCTCACAGCGCTGCAAGCGACGGTGGATGCCATGCGGCAGTCGGCAATCGCGGGAAGCTTCGATGGCCTGCTCGACAGCGATCTGCGATTTCATCTAGAGCTTTGCAAGATCTCTGGGAACACCTACCTTCTTGAGCACGCCCGCAGGATTCTACTGCCTTTTTTTGCATTTGTGCGGATGCGAGTGGCCGCAAGCGGGCAGGAAACGTCGGCCTGGGACAAAGACTTGGAAGCGCATCAACGGATTATCCTTCTGCTCCGCGAGGGCGAGGGTGAAGTTGCCGAGCTGTACGTGAAGAAAGCCATGGCGCGTTTCTCCAAAACGGCATACGACAACTGGGAGAAGCGTGTCTCACATGGCGCGTGATATGGCACGCAAAGTCATTATACTGGCCGAGAATGAGGAGGCCATTGGCCGGGAGGGCGCGGTTGCGTATCATCGCCCGCGATCCTGTTGTGCATTGTTGTGAAGTGCACCAGTGCGTCAGAAAAGACTGAGCCGGAATGGACGAGCTCCATGGCCTCAACGTGAAGCCCGTTGAATGGACGACGAAGTTTGCATTTGAAGCTCCCACGGCGAGGCAGCGCGCGATCCTTAGCACGGCCAGTGCGGTTGGGTTTATTGGGCAGCAGCACCACGCAGCTTACTTGGCAAGCAAAAGGGGCTATGATTTCGCTCACCAAGGCTATGGCTACCGACTAGGCCCGATACTCCCTTCGCGTGAAAGCGATTCCCCCGGCAGGAATATGGCCGTCGCAGTATTGCTGGTTTTTGTCCAAGTTAGATTCAGGATCGGCGGCATACTGCCGATTAGCGGCAGGGCCGAGATGAAATACAGACTGTGACGCAAACGGAGAAACGATGCCGTCCTACGTTGTGAACAAGATTGCAACATACGACGCGAGGTTTTCGTTACCCGCAGGAGCAGGTAGCGACTCTCTCCACACCAATCCTGAATACTGCTTCGCGGTTGCATTGGTGGAGACCGAAGGTGGTCTTTGTGGAACGGGCATCGCGCTCACGCTTGGCGACGGCAACCGGCTGGTATGCGAAGCCATTGAGTTACTGGCGAAGCCAATCCTAGGCATGGCGATTGAAGAGTTGATGTCGGGTTTCGGGCGCATGTCGCGGCGGCTGGCGGATGATCCATCTTTCCGCTGGCTCGGTCCGCACAAAGGCGTCATTCATCTGGCGCTCGCTTCCATCACTAACGCTTGTTTCGATCTTTGGGCCAAGAGTCGTGGCGTGCCATTGTGGAAATTGCTGCTTGATCTCACTCCCGAAGAAGTTGTTCGCCTTCTGGATCTAAGCTATCTAGAGGAGGTTCTCAGTGAGCGGGACGCTCTCGAACTGCTGCGCGACAAACTTTCAAGCCGCCCCAACCGTGAGCCAATTCTACAACGTGGTTATCCGGGCTACGACACGTCCGTGGGATGGATGGCCTACGATGATGATCAGGTGCGCGAATTGACGGCTCGCGCGATTGACCAGGGCTTTAAAGCTTTCAAGCTCAAAGTCGGATCGCCTGATGCCGATCGAGATTTGCGCCGTGCCGCGATGCTGCGTGCACATATCGGCGACTCCGGCACCCTGATGTTCGATGCCAACCAGCGCTGGAATCTGCCGGTGGCAATTCGCATGTGCCAGGAGCTAGCCGTGTACCGACCACTTTGGATCGAGGAACCGACGCATCCCGACGACATTCGCGCCCATGTGGTGCTGGCAAGCGAGATTGCCCCAGTGAAGATCGCTGCTGGCGAACACATTCCGAACCGCGTTTTGTTTAAGAATTTCTTGCAAGCCGGCGCTCTGCATTACGTCCAGGCAGACTGTACGAGATTAGCCGGCGTGAGCGAGTTTCTTACGGTAAGCCTTCTTGCCAGAAGGTTTGACCTCCCGGTGCCGCCTCATGTTGGAGATATGGGCCAACTCCATCAGCATCTTGTGCTGTTCAACCATATTGCATTAGGGCACGAAGCTTTATTTCTGGAGCACATTCCCCATCTGCACAGTCATTTTGTATTACCGGCAAGGGTGAACGAGGGGTGTTACGAGACGCCTCAGGAGCCCGGTGCATCGTGCGACCTAAAATTGACCGCAGCCAGGAGCATCTGAGTGCCGCAATATCTATTGCCAGGGATTGCACTCACCATGGTCGCTGGGCTGATGTCCGGCAACTGCATGCTTCCTATGAAATTCACGCGGTCCTGGAAATGGGAAAACGTATGGCTGATTTTCAGCCTCGTCTCGCTAGTCGTCCTTCCCTGGACGCTCGCAATTGCATTGGTTGGTAATCTCTTTGAGACCTACCACGCTTTGTCCATTCGGCAGCTTGCCACGCCCATGCTGCTGGGAGCCGGCTGGGGAATTGCGCAAATTCTCTTCGGTATTTCCGTCGAGCGCCTCGGACTTGGCGTTGCTTACGCCATCATCGTTGGGTTAGGCGCGGTTCTAGGAACATTGGTTCCCCTGTTCCTCGATCAGCGTACAGCAGGGAAAGAACATGCCATGGGCTATATCCTGATCGGTGTGGCGGACATGGTGGCAGGAATTTTCTTGACCGCATGGGGTGGCCAAATCAGAGAGCGAACGGCGCCCCAAACGACTCGGACGGTATTACATCAGGGTTATCCGGCGGCGATCGCGCTGGCAGTACTCTGCGGCTTCATGGCACCTATGTTGAATTACTCTTTTGCTTTTGGTCAGGATATTGCGCGGGAAGCCGTTCGGCTCGGAAATCCGACAGTGCGCGCCGCCTATGCGGTCTGGCCAATCGGATTGGCAGGAGGCTTTGTTCCGAACATTGCCTACAGTCTGTATCTGCTCTCAAGGAATCGAACATGGTCCTCGTTTCGCTCCGTTAGCCCGGACTTGTTTTGGTCCTGTCTAATGGGCGTGCTGTGGATGGGAGCGTTCGCGCTATACGGTATGAGTGCGAGCTATCTCGGTCCTCTGGGAACGTCGATTGGTTGGGGTTTGTTTCAAATCTTCATGATTATGACGGCGACGCTGTCGGGGATTTGCACGGGCGAATGGAAGAATGCTCCGCGCTTCGCAACTTTGCTGTTGGGCCTGGGACTTACATGTTTGACTGGCGCTACGGTGTTGCTGGCACTCGGTAATCGATAATGGCGACAGGACACTAGGGTCGATCAAAACGGTACCAAAAGGGGAGCCCTAGAACTCGTGCCTTACTGAGGTGAAGGGCTGCTTGCGAATGATGCCCTTGCCCTGCTGGATCGTCACGACTTGACCAGCGGCAACTCCAGGAACAATTTCGCTCTTTCCATCGGGCCACCGCACCGACAGTTCGGCCGAGGCCGCTTTGCCAAGACCGAAGTGCAGCCGGAAATCGCTCTGAGACATGTATGAGCCGCCGCTGCGGACCTCATCGGTCTGCTTTCTTCCGTCCGCAGTTAGCGTGACACGAGCTCCAATGGCGTCGCGGCCAGACGCGGTCAGCGCCCGCACCAACAGCGAACTTCCTGTGTGGGGGCCAAAATTCTTCAGGAGTGACGGCGGTTCATTCATGTTGACCATGACAATTTCTATGTCGCCGTCATTGTCCAGATCACCGATGGCCAGGCCTCGCGAGGAGTGCTCGGCGGAAATGCCTGGTCCGCCGAGCGAGGAGAGCTCAAAGAACTGTCCGTCTCGCCGGTTCCAGTAAAGGAGGCGGCTTTGTTTGAAGTTTTCGCCGGTACGAGCGTTGTCCACTTCGGAATACACGTGTCCGTTGGCGACAATCAGGTCCTTCCATCCATCATTATCAATGTCCAGAAATGCGGTTCCCCACCCCAAGTACTTGGTGTTAACCGCGAGACCGGAAGGAATCGTCGCATCCGAAAACCGGTTTCCGCCGAGGTTTTGGTAGAGAGTGTGCGTGTCATCCGCGAAGTTAGTCTTGAAGATGTCCAGAAGCCCGCTTCCAGATAACTCAGCTGCAGTTACTCCCATGCCCGCCTGTTCCCTTCCGTCTTCGTTGTAGGCGATACCCGACTGAACGCCGATCTCCTCGAATTTCTTGCCAGCGAGATTGTGAAAGTAAAGGCTCGGCGTGGAATCACAGGCCACGTAGATATCAGGCCATCCATCATTGTCGAAATCTCCCGTTAATGGTGTGAAGCCGTAAGAAGTTTTTGGCCCTGTGATGTGCACCTGGTCCGAAACATCGGTGAAGTGGCCGTGCCCGTCGTTCTTGTAGAGGGAAACGGTCTCGCCCGGCAAACCGCGCGGACCGCATAACACGGGTACTCCTTTCCACTGACACTGCGATTTATCTCCGGGCCGCGGCGTACGGGCGAGGTCCAAGTCGACATAGTGAACGACAACCAGATCGAGAAAACCGTCCCGATCAAAGTCGATGAATGCGCAGCCCGTGCTCCACCGCGGCTTTGCCGTGAGGAGTCCGCGCGCCTCGGTTTCGTCACGAAACGTGCCGTTACCCTGATTCCGGTACAGGACGTTTCGCCCCCACTGCGTCACGAACAGATCTATATATCCATGGTTGTCGACATCGCCGGCACAGACACCCTGGCCCCAGCCGGTATGTGTCAGGCCCGCCTTTTCCGTCACATCTTCGAACTTCAGGCCCCCTAGGTTGTGGTAGAGAAAATGGGTGGGCGGAGACCCACCTTCCTGTAGGCGGCCACCGTTGACCAAGAAAATGTCAGGGAGACCATCATTGTCGTAGTCGAAGATGGCCACTCCCGTCCCGGTGGTTTCAATAATGTACTGCTTCTCGCGCTCAGCCCCAGAAACATTAATGCCGGTTAACCCACTCTGCGCGGCAATGTCCTCATACCGTACGACAGGTGGTTTCAATCCAGGAGGCAAGGGTCTCCTAGGAGCAGCGACACCGCCGGTCGCCATGCCTTGGGGATAGGTCAAGCTGCAACTTCCCAAGCTGATAAGCGCCGCCACGCAAAAAAAACCGATGCGATGGATCATTTGTCTGCTGTGGTAACGGGGTTGCACGCCGCTGCGTCTCTTTTGGACTTCATCATACACTAGGCTTGCACACTAAGGTCACCATGATTGAGCGCTCAAATACGGTATGGGGAGCCTAGTTTCCGCACGCAGCCCTTGACAAGCGCTCAAAACTCTGTTGGACTGACCGGCGAAAATGGCTGCGATGAAACTATCCGAGAACGGCTGCTCGGATCTGCGTGGTGGATTGTCGCGGGTGGATGAAACTTCGGCCCTGGCAGAGGAAGCATTCCGGTAGATCCCCGACGAGCCAGATCTCGCAGCTGAGGATCAGACTTGATTCGCCACCGGACCGCCCGGACGGCGTATCCTGGACCGATCATGCTCGCAACGAAAATCGCGCGATGCTTGGCTTTGAAGATGTTTCGTGTTTGGTTGGCGACTCTCTGCGGTTCCAGTTTGGCGTTGGCCGCGCAAGAGCCTCCAGCGTGCAGAGGGCCAGCAGAACTGGAGCAAATTATCGCGTCGCACCCTTCGGCGGGCGCTTACGACGCACTCGGAGCATATTTCGGACAACGGAGGCAATTCCCTTGCGCCTTTACCGCATTTGAATTGGCGCTTCGTCTTGAGCCTAACTCGTGGGAGGCGCGTTACAACTTGGCACTCGCACTACTGGAAAGCGGCAATGCCGAGCGCGCGGTTCGTGAACTCCGTGTTGCGGCCCGTCTACGGCCCGCGACGCCGCTAACTCATACGACCCTAGGAATGGCACTCGGCGAGCTGGGTCGGACCGATGCGGCGATCGCCGAATTCCAGACAGCTCTCAAGTTAGATCCAAAATCGGTTCCGGCGCTCGATGGACTAACAAAAGCGCTTATCGATCAAAAACGCTACACCGCGGCAATCTCCCGCCTGAAGAATGCGCCCGCAGACGAGGCGCTGCAATTGAATCTAGCCATCGCCTATTCAAAAAGCGGAGACCAAGCCGGGGCCGTGCAAACGCTATCGCAGATGGTAAAGGCAAATCCATCGTCCGAGCACGCCCATTTGAACCTGGCAATCGTGTATACCCAGCAGAACCGATACCGGGAAGCTGCCGAGGAATTTCAGGAAGCGCTGAGGCTCGACTCAACTGACGATATCGCTCGCGCATCTCTCATAAAAGTTCTGGTGATTCTCTCGGAATTCAGTACCGCGCTGCCGTTAATCCAAGAATATGCACAGCGGAAGCCGCATGAATTCGAAGCACTGTATCTCATGGGTGCAGTAGACCGTGGGTTGGGAAACTATGCCGATGCGGAAATCATGCTTGAACAAGCCGTCCAATTGGATCCGAAACATTATGACGTTCGATATAACCTTGGGTTTGTGCTCGCCAAACTGGGGAAGTTGGCAGCGGCGCTCGAGAATCTAGAAAAGGCCTTGCAAATTAATCCTGATTCAAGCGAAGCACGATTCCAACTGGCAGCCGTACTGCGCTCGATGGGCGAGCGAGACAAGGCACGTGAAGAGCTGAAACTTTTCGAGCAAAAAAAACAGGAGAGCAGACAGGAGACCGTTGCGAGAACGAAAGCAGACCAAGCCAATCAATACCTACAAGCAGGTGACGCCCGGCGTGCGGTTGAATTGTACCTGGAAGCCACTGCGGAGGATCCCAAAAACGCGCGCACGCAATATGACCTCGCCTTGGCTCTGGATCGGCTGGGCGATTATCGCGGCGAACGAGATGCCCTGCTAAGAGCAGTCGGTCTGGACGACGATTTCGCTGCGCCTCACAATCAACTGGGTTTTCTGAGTCTGCAAACAGGCCAGATCGCGGACGCCGAAAAGCACCTCAAGGCAGCGATTTCTCTGGATCCGCAATATGCGGAAGCCCAGAACAATCTGGGTGTGCTTTACGGCCAGCAAGGCAAGAGCCAAGCAGCGAAGCAGCTGTTCCGTCAGGCAGCAGAAAACAATCCTCAATATGGACAAGCGTTCGTGAATCTCGGCCTGATTCTAGCGAGCGAATCACGCTTCTCGGAAGCCGAACAGGCGCTACAGAACGCAGTGCGAATCGAGCCTGACAATAAGACCGCCCTCACAGCGCGCGCGATGGTTCTGACGCGTATGGGCCGGCAAAGCGAGGCTGTGCCGTATTTTCGTAAGGTCGTCGACCTGAACACCAAATCCGCTGATGCACACCTAAACCTCGGCATTGCCTTGGCGGACCAGTTCGATCTTTTGGGTGCCCTCGCGGAATTCTCCGAAGCTGTGCGCCTTGCACCAGACGCTTACGCGCCTCACTACAATAAAGGAAGAGTGCTGGTCGACCTAAGGCGCAACGAAGAAGCGAAGCCTGAACTCCAGGCGGCCGCCGATTTCGATCCCCACTCCGTTGACTCCCGGTATCTGCTGGGTCTGATCGAAAAGCAGGCGGGAAATACAGAGGAATCCATAAGGCTGCTTGAGAAGGCAGTGGCGCTCGAACCAAACCATCCCGACGCCCTGTACCTGCTCGGACGAGGCTTGTTGAAAAGAGGTGACAGTGTTGGGGCGATCGCGCGATGGCGCAGAGTGATTGAAATCAATCCGGATCACGCCGAAGCTCTCTACAACCTATCGCGACTCCTGACGAAATCCGATCCGGAAGAAGCTAACCGTCTACAAGCGCGCTTTGAGACATTGCAGCGAAACCAGCACATCACGGATCGCGCTCAAACGCTGGGCAATTTCGCCCTGGCTTCTGCTGCCGCGCGCGACTGGCCGCAAGCGATTGCACAATTGAAGGAAGGGCTCCAACTCTGCGGAGACTGCAGCGCTTTGCCGCTCCTGCGCAAGGATCTCGGATTAATTTACTGCCGTTCCGGGGACTTGAAGAACGGGCTTGCGGAGTTGCTTGAGGCACAAAAGCTCGCGCCCAACGACGCTGACATTGAGCAGGCAATCCGCATGATACAAAGTCCGCGCGAAACTCGATCTCATGGGAGCCAGCGGTAAAGGGCCGCCCGGTTTTAGTTCCGGCTGTCAATTTGTTCAGTGAGGAGATACAGAATGCTTGCTTTTCAGGTTTACAGATCGAGCGGGACCGCTATCATTCTGCTGTTGTGTTTTCTCGTTTCCCCCTGTCTACAGGGGCAGGCGCAGGCGCCTTCGCACTACGAAGCAAGTCTCGAATCGCTCAACAAGCATCCGCTTCCTCAATGGTATGGCGACGCAAAACTCGGGATATTCATTCACTGGGGTCTTTATTCTGTTCCTGGTTGGGCGCCGCTCATTCATCCTGAACATGACTTCACCTCGCCGGACTACATCACACACAACCCCTATGCAGAGTGGTATTTGAACAGCATGCGGCTCGACGGAGCGCCGACGCAGGCCTACCATCGCGAGCATTATGGCGCTGATTACGATTACTACAACTTCGCTCCGGTCTTCGACCGCGAGATTCAAAAGTGGAATCCCGACGTCTGGGCCAAGATATTCCACGACGCTGGCGCGAAATATGTCGTGCTCACCACGAAGCATCATGATGGATTTACGCTCTGGCCCAGTTCGACGCCAAATCCTAAGCTGCCAGCTGACAGGCAGCACGCTTCGCGCGATATCGTCGGCGAGTTGACCACCGCTGTCCGCGACCAGGGTTTGCGTATGGGTCTCTACTACTCAGGCGGCTACGACTGGACATTTGTACCTGGTCCTATCCGTATTCCCGCTGATTATGAAGCGGTGAAGCCGCAAAGCGAAGCTTACGGCAAATATGCCGACGCTCACGTGCGGGAACTCATCCAGCGCTACCATCCCGCCGTGCTGTGGAACGACATCGACTATCCGAAATCCGGTCATCCCCTCGAAATTATGGCGGAATATTACAACGCGGTTCCAGATGGCGTCATCGATGACCGCTTTGGCGTCAAACATTCTGATTTCACATCTCCGGAATACCAAACCTTGGATAAGATCAGTCTCACTAAGTGGGAAGAGTGCCGTGGGCTTGGACGGTCCTTCGGCTATAACCGTGCCGAGGGTGAAGCTGAGACGATCGCGCCAGCCGATCTTATTCATCTGTTGGTGGATATCGTGAGTAAGAACGGAAATCTTCTGCTCGACGTGGGACCGGAAGCCGACGGCACCATCCCTGACGTTCAAATGGACCGCTTGCGGGTGCTTGGTGCGTGGCTTCAGAGGAATGGCGAGGCGATCTATGGCACGCGTCCGTGGAAACGCGCGGTCGGCGAGACCGCCGACGGCATTTCCGTGCGGTTCACCGAGAAGGGCTCCACCGTTTACGCAACACTCCTCAGCCAGCCAAAGACAACTACCGTCACGCTCAAGTCTCTTTCCCCGAAGGCGGGCTCACAGATCAATTTGCTTGGCGAGTCAGGGTCACTCGTTTGGTCTCAACAGGGCGACGACATCACAGTGAAGTTGCCCTCAACTCTTCCTGGACGGTATGCCTTCGTGCTGAAGATTACGGGTCCGGTATCTTGATCGTTTTATGGCCGGGCCGCAAAGTCGGCGAACGTCCAATTGAACGACGCCTTTGCCGACAATTGCGAAGCAGAGCCCGGTTTCGCGGTTTCGAACTGCGAAGGTAATTCGAAAACAAAGGACCCTTGTGCTGAATTATACGGGGGATTGATGGGAGATGAAGTGTCGTCCAGTTGACAGCTGCGCAGGGACCTCCGCTGCAAGGCCTATAGGATAGCGAAGAATGCGCATTGACGCACATCAGCACTTCTGGGTTTATGACCAAAGCGAATACGCTTGGATTGACGATTCGATGGCATCGTTGCGCCGTGATTTCCTTCCGAACGATCTAAAGATCGAATTAGGGCGTAAAGGATTTCAGGGATCTGTAGCCGTTCAGGCGCGGCAGACGCTGGAAGAGACTCGATGGCTCCTCGAACTGGCCACAGACGCTTCGTTCATTCTGGGTGTCGTCGGATGGGTCGATCTGCGGTCCTCCAACGTCCGTTCGCAATTGGAAGCTTTTGCAGGAAACCCCAAGCTGGTTGGGATTCGCCACATCGCTCAGAGTGAACCAAACGATCGATTCCTGCTGCAACCGGAATTCCTCCAGGGCATTTCCTTGCTTGAAGAGTTTGATCTCGCCTACGACATACTCATCTATCCCAAGCATCTTCCTGTGGCGGCGGAGTTCGTGAGACGCTTCCCTCGCCAACGCTTCGTTTTGGATCATCTTGCCAAACCACCGATCAAGAGTGGAAGCCTCCGCCCTTGGGAGCGCGGAATGCGGGAGCTGGGGACGCTTCCGAACGTCTTCTGCAAATTGTCAGGATTGGTGACGGAAGCCGACTGGCAGAACTGGAAGCCCGAGCACATTGTTCCATATATGGATGTGGCCTTCGAAACCTTCGGACCCCGCCGGCTGATGATCGGTTCCGATTGGCCCGTTTGCACGTTAGCAGCCTCATATACGCGCGCCATCGATTTGGTTGAGAGTTACCTCAGCCAGCACGCGACCGAGGTGCAAGATGCTGCGCTAGGTGAAAACGCGCAGCAGTTTTGGAAGTTAGGAACGCGACAAAAGCAATTACCCGGCGATTCGCAGCATACGGTTGGCAAAAGCAAACGCGAAGGTGACGCCCCTCACGCTTCACGACGAGGGTGCGCTCGCAATGAGAAATAGGATTTTAAAACTCGATGCAAGTGATAACGTGCTAATTGCATTGACGGACCTGAATCAAAGAGAGCAGATTGCGTTCTCTGGCAATAACTACACGCTCGTCTCTGACATACCCGCCAAACATAAGTTCGCGACAGAAGATCTGGCAATCGGTGCGGATGTGATCATGTACGGTGTCATCGTCGGCAGGGCCGTGAAGCCGGTGCTGCAGGGCGAGAGGCTCACCACGAGCAACATTCAGCATCAGGCCGCTAGCTTCCACCAGGAGTCACAAGGATACCGTTGGGCACCTCCTGACGTTTCACGATGGAAGCAGCAGACCTTCCTGGGATACCGCAGGTCGGACGGCCAAGTAGGTACTCGGAACTACTGGCTTGTGGTCCCGCTCGTGTTTTGTGAAAACAGAAATATCATTGTTCTGAAGCAGGCGTTCGAAGAGGAGCTGGGCTTTGCGCCCCCTCAGGTGTACCGCCACCAAGTGTCTGAGTTGGCGACACTCTATCGAGAAGGTCGAACAGAAGAGCTGAAGGCCGGAGTCTTGCCAGCAAACGGCGGCGATCCCCGGCCGGCGCGAGTTTTCAAAAACATCGACGGTATCAAGTTTCTGGTACATCAAGGTGGCTGCGGCGGAACCCGAGAGGATTCCAACAACCTCTGTGGACTCATCGCGGGCTACATTAATCATCCCAATGTGGCCGGGGTTACGGTCCTAAGCCTGGGCTGTCAGCATGCGCAGATCGGGATCCTCCGCCAACAACTACGCAAGCGCGCGCCGAATTTCGACAAGCCGCTCTTCATACTGGAACAGCAACAAAGCGGTACGGAATTCGCCATGCTCTCAGAAGCAATTCAGCGGACATTTCTAGGTCTGGTGGAAGCCAACCAGGCCGAGCGCACACCGGCGGCACTCTCTCATTTATGCGTGGGTCTGAAATGTGGAGGATCGGATGGATTTTCCGGACTCTCGGCCAATCCCGCCATCGGACACACAGCCGATCTCCTCATTGCACTAGGTGGCCGGACGATACTCTCTGAATTCCCCGAGTTATGCGGCGTGGAACAGGAACTCATCAATCGCAGCGCGCGAAGCGAGATTTCTGACCGGTTTGTGGAGCTGATGCGGGAATATCAAGCCCGTGCAAAATCAGTTGGGTCCGGTTTTGAAATGAACCCGTCTCCTGGGAACATCCGCGATGGATTGATTACCGACGCCATGAAGTCCGCCGGAGCTGCGAAGAAAGGCGGCACCTCTCCGGTGACTGCAGTACTTGATTATCCCGAATACTCGACCGAGCCGGGTTTGAATCTGCAGTGTACTCCAGGCAACGATGTGGAGTGCGTCACGGCACAAGTGGGCGCGGGAGCCAGCGTGGTTTTGTTTACGACGGGCCTGGGCACACCGACAGGAAATCCCATCACGCCTGTCGTGAAGCTCTCGACCAATTCAGAGTTGGCTGAGCGCATGTCAGACATCATTGATATCGACACAGGTAGCGTTATCTCGGGAGAAAAAACGATCGAGCAAACGGGCGAAGCCATTTTGGACTATGTGATTAGAGTCGCAAACGGCGACGTCCGCACCAAGGCTGAACTAAAAGGGCAAGAAGACTTCATCCCATGGAAAAGAGGCGTCTCTCTCTGACAAATCAAGACATCCAGACGAAGAGTTTCCGACTTGACGGCAAAGTCGCCGTCGTAACCGGTGGCGGTAGCGGCATTGGACGAGCCATCGCCCTGAGATTCGCGGCGAATGG
>Ga0137412_10000561_pt1 | contig 26749 bp, 26 predicted proteins | sample CZODoug2_1_16fun_FD_122160 | JGI IMG/M metagenome (GOLD analysis project Ga0137412, IMG submission 122160) | Vadose zone soil fungal communities from Angelo Coast Range Reserve, California, USA - CZODoug2_1_16fungal (Hybrid Assembly) | ecosystem: Environmental > Terrestrial > Soil > Vadose zone...
TAGCGCTAGTGGCAGACCTGCCGTTGCCCCACCTAGCTATTCTGCACGATCAGGCAACCCTGAGCGACCGGCCGACATCCCTGAGGGTCGCCGCTTCGGCACCGATGCGAGGAACGGCGAGACGGCGTCGAGGAATTTCTGGCGTACCTTCTCCTCCTCGGCCATCTGGGCGTCGGTCGGTGACGAACCATTGCCGGAAGTCTCCAGCTCGCCGACGGGCGGCAGGTCGATGCTGATTGCCATTGCGGCCATGAGAATTTTCCTCCCTGACGGTGCAGTGATCCACCGGTAGCAGGATCGCGAGCAAGTCAACGTAAGGTAGTTCACTAAAAGCAGAAGATTCGACGCCGGCCACGGCAGGCGGACATCGGGCCCGAACAACGTGGCCCGCAAAGGAGGTAAAGAAGTCACTAACGGACCGGTGCGTTTCTACCGCGCCGAGTCAATAAAAACGCAGCCGTCGACAGCTAGACTGATGCGATGTCGCAGACGATTGACCACAGCAAACCCCGCGGATTTCGGACCTCGCTCTGGGTGATCGTGTGGCTGTTGCTGGGTTCGACAGCGGCACCGGTCGTGGCATTCGCCGCATACATTGCTTATTGGAGCGTGGTGCCGGCGTATTCGGCCAGCACACAGATCGCAGATTTACAGGCGAGCCTCACGCTCCGCTTCTACTACATCTGGGACGAACAGGCCGACCACGGTCGTTACCTGTCCATGACTACGCCGGGCGGCAGGACCAGGATTGCGATGACGGCGTTCGATTGGGCTCACAACAGTCGCACCAGCATTTATGTCACTCCCGAACGCCGGATCGGCATCATCGGTCCGATCGGCGACGATTACCTGGTGTCACTCGATCGGCCGCAAACGATGACCGCCAAGGGGCCATCCGACGATTGGTCGTATCTGGGCGCGTTTGATTTTCAATTGCTGCAAGGCGGCGCACGGCGGCTTCGCTTTGTCAGCGCTGCGGAGCAAGCCGAGTGCATACCGATGCGAGGTACCGACATCGAGGACCATCAGGTCCGCAAGGCTGCGCGTCAGCGCGACTGCGACCACTACGTTTCCGAAAAATAGCGGGTTCCCGGCCGCGTCAGAACCCGGATGGCGCCGCGTTGGGAAAAGGAGGCCCGCCAACCGGGCGGGCGAAGTTTCGGGAGGAAACGCCCTGACAAAGGACGCCAAGACAAACTCCCTGATTCGGCCGCCGCCGCCAAGGTCGTAGAACTACCGCTACGTCCGGAAGCGGACATTGCACCGGCGTGTGATCACCCGGCGTGGAACGGCGTCCTCGCGCCGCGCCCTTTGCGCGATCTCGCCGCTTGGATCGGCGCCGGCGGCGTGTCGGATGGCGTCAAATCCCACACCGTCTGCATCGCCGAAAAGGCGTGCGCGATCATGTCTTCATGACGCCGCGACGCCAGACAGGCAAAGGAAAGGTCGCAGGTCAGCACCACCTTGTCGGCAATCACGAAATCCCGCTTGCGCGTGACGCGATCGAGAATGCCGTCGCGCGCGAGGCCGAGACAGATGCCGGATTCGACGAAGTCGATCACGGCCGCTTCCTGGTCGGTGAACGCAACGCGCTTCGGCGGCGTGCCCAGCGGGCGGGTGCGCTCGGAGGTGCGATCAGACTTGGGCGGGGACGTGACCGATGGGCCGGTTCACCCAGCCGGCTCGTCACTCCGGCAGGTTGTTGACCTTGCGCACCCAGACGCGCACGTCAACGAGCACGTCGGGCAGCACCTCCTTGACGTCCTGCACGGTCATGCCGGCCTTGACCCTGGGATCGTAGAGCAGGTTCAGGATGTACTGGTCGTAGACGTCGAAATAACCCATCGACACATTGTCGTTGAACATGGTCCAGGGCACCGTCGAGGTATCGTTGATCGGTCCCAGCGACTGCAGCAACTCCTCATAGCCGCAATCGAAGAAGACGAAATCGCCATTGTCGACGGTGAGGATGACGTCGGAATGCTCGATCTCGAATTTCTCGTTCTTGCGAAATCCCGACAGGCATTGCGGATCGAGCGACGAGCGGATCTCCTTGGCGCGTTCGCTGCCGTAGAAGGTCGCGATGGTGCGGTTGAGGTCGCGGTCGCGCACCAGCTTGACCAGTACGTTGGCGGCGTCGTTGTTGGCGGCCATGGCGATGTCGAGGTGCTGAACCTTGGCGGCGATATCGGCGACGATCTTGGCGAGCTGGGCCTTGCGGTCGGGGCGATTGCCGTCGGCGAATACCCGCACCGGCGTGTCGTATTTGCGGATGCGGTCGACGCGGCCGGCGAGATGATATTCGGCGCCGAACGCGGTCTTGAGAAAGCCTTCGACGATCTCGCTGTCGGTGAAGATCTTCTTCTCGGTGCGCTGGCGCTGCGCGATGGCGGGAATCTCGGCACACCAGACCGGCAGCGACGAGATCGCGCCGAGCGCGAAGACGGTCAGGGTGGCCGCGAGGGTTGCCAGAGAACGGAATTGGCGGGGCGTGCGCATGACGGTGACGCTGCCGCAATCGGAGGGTGCGTGCAAGGTTTGATCAGGCACTTGCGCGCATCGCTGCGCCGGGTTCCCGCGTCTCGGTGGGCTCAGTTCTTGACGATGACGGTGGTGCCGACGCCAACGCGGCCATAGAGGTCGGTGACGTCGTCATTGGTCATGCGGAAGCATCCGGACGACACGGCCTGGCCGATCGTCTCGGGCTCGTTGGAGCCGTGAATACGATACAGTGTCGGTCCCAGATACATCGCACGTGCCCCGAGCGGATTGTCGATGCCGCCGGCCATGTGCCGCGGCAGGTCGGGCCGCCGCGCCAGCATCTGCGACGGCGGGGTCCAGCTCGGCCATTCCTTCTTCGCGGTGATGCGGTGGGTGCCGCTCCAGCGAAAACCGTCGCGGCCGACGCCGATGCCGTATCGCAGCGCCTGGCCATTGCCGAGCACGAGATAGAGCCGTCGTTCGGAGGTGCTGATGAAAATGGTGCCGGGCGCGTAGTTGCCGGCAAAGTTCACGGTCGCTCGCTGGATCGGGCTCGATCCGCCGCCGCCAGACTGGAAATTCGGACCGCCGCCCAGGATGTCGCGCAAATCAAAGCCCTGGGCTTGCGCCTGGCCAGCAGCCGCCAGCATCGTCACCGCCACAAACAGCAAAGCCAAGACCCGGGTCATTTTCTTCCTCGCGAAAATATCAAATCAGCAGGTCGAGACAGGCCATAATTGCCGCGGTTTCGCAAGCAAACAGGCCGTTAGTGCGGCATTTTCGAACACCGCGGTTAAGAAAGGCAACACGCCGGAGGCGATGGCTGCATTGTGCCCTAAACCTTTGACGAAACGCGCGAACAATGATTGATCTTCGCAAGCCTTAAAGAACAACGCGGATGGGAGCGAGTCCATGAACGGTGCGGAAAGTCTGGTGCGGACATTGGTCGCAGGGGGCGTCGACGTCTGCTTCGCCAATCCCGGCACCTCGGAGATGCACTTCGTCGCCGCGCTGGACCGGGTCGAGGGCATGCGCTGCGTGCTCGGCCTGTTCGAGGGCGTCGTGACCGGCGCCGCCGACGGCTATTACCGCATGAAGGGCACGCCGGCTTCGACCTTGCTGCATCTCGGGCCCGGCCTCGCCAACGGCCTCGCCAACCTGCACAACGCCAAGAAGGCCAATTCCGGCATCGTCAACATCGTCGGCCAGCACGCGGTCTACCATATCGGCTTCAATGCCCCGCTGACCTCCGATATCGAGGGCCTGGCGCGGCCGATGTCGGCCTGGGTGCGGACCTCGCCGGACGCCAAATCTGTCGCCACCGACGGTGCGGCTGCGATCGCCGCGGCCAAGAGCGCGCCGGCGCAGATCGCCACGCTGATTTTGCCCGCCGACACCGCCTGGAACGAGGCCGACGGCATCGCCCAGGTCCCGGCGGAAAGCCAGCGCGCGAACTATTCCTCGACCGCCATCGACAACGCCGCGAAGGTGCTGCGCGGCGGCGGCAGCCAGGCGCTGCTGCTGTTGACCGGCGGCGCCCTGACCGAACAGGGGCTGGCGCTGGCGGCGCAGATCGCCGGCAAGACCGGCTGCAAGGTGATGGGCCAGACCTACAATCCGCGCATGGCGCGCGGCAAAGGCCGCTTTGCGATCGACCGCATTCCCTACGTGATCGAGCAGGCGCTGCCGATCCTGAAGGATTTTAAGAACATCGTGCTGGTCGAGGCCAACGACCCGGTGGCGTTCTTTGCCTATCCGAACAAGCCGAGCATGTTGAAGCCCGAAGGCTGCGAGGTGCACCGCATGACCTCGGGCGCGGAGAATTCCGTCGCAGCACTGGAAGCGCTGGCCTCCGCGCTCGGCGCCAAGCCGGCCGACCGCCAGCCGCAGAAGCTGGTCGAGATCGCCAAGCCGACGGGGGCGCTGACGCACGCCTCGATCGCGCAGGCGATTGCGATGGCGATCCCGGAAAACGCTATCGTCGTCGACGAATCCGTTACCACCGGCCGCGGCTTCTTCCCGCCGACGGCCGCCGCCGCCCCGCATGACTGGCTGCAGAACATGGGCGGCTCGATCGGCTTCTCGACCCCGGTCGCGACCGGCGCCGCGGTGGCCTGCCCGGACCGCAAGGTGATCTGCATGGTCGGCGACGGCAGCGCGATGTACACGCTGCAATCTTTGTGGACCCAGGCGCGCGAAGGCCTCAACGTCGTCACGATCGTGTTCGCCAATAAGATCTACCAGATACTGCGCGGCGAATTCGACGGCGTCGGCGCCGGCGAGCCGGGACAGCGGGCGCTCGACATGCTCAAGATCAACCGTCCCGACCTCGACTTCGTCTCGCTCGCCAAGGGCATGGGCGTGCCGGGCCGCTCGGTCGCCAATGCCGACGATTTCAACAAGGCGCTGGCGGAAGCCATCGCCGAGCCGGGGCCGCGGCTGATCGAAGTGCTGATGTAAGAGCGGCCATCGCCGCTCACGGAGTGAGTGGAGGCGTCATGCAGACCGAACTCAACAAGGTCGTCGCGGCACTCCAGGAATTCTATGCGCGCGAGACGTTTGTGCTCGAAAAGGATCTCGGCGAGCGGACGCTGACGCACCGGCTCGCCGTCCATGTCGAAAAAGCGTTCCCGGGCTGGGAGGTCGACTGCGACTACGACCGGCTCGGCGACCGCACGCTGCGGCTGCCGCACGGCACCATCATCTCGACCGACGATCACCTCGGAAAATCGGTCTACCCCGATATCGTCGTGCACCAGCGCGAGATCCCCAACAACCTTGTCGCGCTCGAGGTCCGCAAGGCAGGCAATCACCAGCCGGTCGAGCACGACCAGCACAAGCTGCGGGCGCTGACCGATCCGCATCTGTGGTTCGCCTACTGGATCGGCGTGTTTGTGACGCTCGGCAAGAAGCAGGTCACGGTGGCGGAGATCTATACCAGTGGGGCGAGGGACGAAGCCTTGTCGAACTGGTTCGCCGGGCGGCTGAGGGAAGCGGGACTGGCTGAAAGCCGCGCCGCCGTTCGTCCCTGACCGCCGGTCATCCCTGACCGTCGACATCACGGAATGATGATGGCCGCCGACGGCCGTTACGATGGGGCGGCCGGACCGGCAGCCGTTGAATCCAAATGAAAATTCATGACATCGTTGATGCGCGAAGCGACGATCACCGCCAGCCCGATGCGCGGCATCGGCCGATGTCAGAAACCTGTCATGCCGCTGTGACAAATCTAGGGAAAGGAAAGCGTTTCAACCGGCGGGATTGACCATGAAGCGTGGAATGATTGTGCTCGCGATTTGCGCCGTTGCGGTCGTGGTTTATTTCGGCGCCAGCAAGTGGGCGATCCGTCACCAGACCCTGACATTCCACGACATCCTGCGTGACGATCGCGAGGTCTCGGTCGATATCGCGGTTCGCCGCGACCGTGAGGTCGAGGCGATGGCCGAGATGATCGAGTTGCCGGTGGTGATCCTCAACCACGGCAACACGGTCAAGTTCACCGAGTATTCCTTTCTTGCCAACGTCTTTGCCGCCCGCGGCTATCTGGTGGTGAGCATCCAGCACGACCTCGAAACCGACGATCCGATGGTCACCAAAGTGGGTGAGGAATATGTCGGTCGCCGCCTGCAATACAATCGCGGTGTCTTCAACATCATGTTCGCGATCGAGCAGTTGAAGAAGGTTTACCCGAACGCGGATTACGGCCGCCTGACGCTGGTCGGACATTCCAACGGCGGCGATATCTCGATGTATCTCGCCAAGCGCCATCCCGAGATCGTCAGGAAAGTGGTGACGCTGGATAACCTGCGGGTGCCGTTCGCCACCGATGGCAAGTTCAAGATCCTTTCGTTCCGCTCGAAGGATCCGGTGTTCAAGGCTGATCCCAACGTCATTCCCGATGACGAGATCTGCGCCAAAGCGGGCATCACCGTGGTCAAGACCGAGTTTCAGCACAACGACCTCAGCGACCGCGGTCCCGACCAGGTCAAGTTCTCGATCCAGGCGAAGATCAACGAGGTCCTTGACGCAGAGGAGGGCCCCGGTCCGCTCGCGTCGGCCGCGGCCAGCATGGCGAAATAGGGCCTAACCGCCGAGTCTTGCCGCCGATTGGACAAAATGTCAGCAAATTGCGGACAAAGCCGGATTCAAACATCCCCTGGCATCGTTGAGCGCGTAAGGGGAAATCATGACCTACAGGATCGTCGCAGAACGCGGGTGCGAGACCGTGAGGATGGACAGGGCGAGTTCGTTGATGGCGGTGGCCAAAGCGAGGGTGTGGGCCAGCGAAGGCTGGCACGTTACCATCATCGTCAGGGATCAGGACGAATTCGAATACGCGGACTCCGACAGCATGGCGCTCGCATCATGATTTGAGCGACGTTCTTTCGCGATCGCTCGAACGGACGAAAAGGCCGCCGACAGGCGGCCTTTATTTTGTCCAGGCCGTTTCAGTTTCCCTTGGCAGTTTTCCCTGCATGCGCCTGCGTCTTTTTCGGGCACGTCCCGGTCGCCAGCGAGACCGAACCGCAACGCCGGTTCGTGTTTCTCGGCAAGGCCGCGATCTATTCGGCCGGCACCACCTTCATGAGCTTCTTCGTGCGCGAGAACCGCTATCTCGCCCGCGGCACGCGGCTGATGATCCACGAGCGCAAGCTGGCGAAGAAACTGGTGATCGACGGCCCGCTCACGACCTGCCTTGCGACCGTGCAGGCCACGCTGAACGAAATCGAGTGCTCGATCGCCATTCAGAACGAAGGTTTTCAGAATCTGGTGCTGGGCTCGAGCGTCAACCTCGACGAAGTGCTGAAGCGCGCGCCGTCGAACTGGTATCTGGAAGCGCAGGAAGCAAAAAATCTGGGACTGATCGAAGCGGTGCTGTGAAGCGCACAACGCCTCGACCGATTATCGCTGCAGCACCCGCTTGCCGCCTGACATCGACAGTCCGAGCCGGCGGCCGATCAAGAGGCCCGCGACCACAATAAGGCACCAGACCGGCAGGAAGAACAGCGTCAGGATGCCGGCGTCTTCCGGCTCGGTCTGCAGCAGCCATTTGACGACACCGATCGGAGCCAGTAATCCGATCGCGCCGCCGGCGAGGCTCGCGATCGTGACAGTGAGTTTCTGAGTGCTCATCGGCGGCTATTTCCGCATCAGCACGCGCGCTTCCCGATAGAGATGGGAAAAGCAGATCATCAGGGCGCTGACCAGCACGAAGGTGGCGAAGCTGTCGTAGTCGTCGGCGGTCAGCGGATTGAACTCGAAGTGCGGCGGCATGAACGCCCACCACACCACCGGAATGGTGAGGAGCGCCGCAAAGATGCCGGCCGGCGCGCCGCCGAGCAGGCTCACTACCAGGATCGCAGGAATGAAGCCGGCGAAGTAAGGCGTGATGCCGAAGGTTGCCACGATCTCCTGCAGGGTAGCCGCAAACACCACCGCGGCGGCGGCGGCCGCGAACGTGGCTGGTGACCATGGCTGCAGCCTGAGCAGGTAATTCGTCCGGTAGCGCATCAAATTCCCCCCAAAATCGGATGCTGGAAATGGCAGGCTAGCGAAGGAACGGCCCAAATAAAAGCCCGCGGTGGCCGGGCGGAACGAGAAGTTTTCGGAATTTTGCGGGGCAGGCGGTGTCGCGCTGACCGGATCCGGGAGGCCCGCAATGCCTCGTAACGGAACGATCGTTCCGCTATCTTCTCAGCTTCCGGTGCTTTGAGAAAGAAACGTCTGAATCCTCGTTGCGAGGATGATAGGCGTTTCCTGCATCGGGTAGTGTCCGCAATTACCTAGCTTCTCGATCTTGGCGTGCGGATAGAGGCCCGGATAGACAGCCTTTACCATGGCTTCACTGACGCCGTTGTCGTGCTCGCCATAGAGCACCAGCATTGGTGCTATGACTTTATTTGCCATCGCCGAGTAGTCGTCTCTGATGAATGAGTGCATATAATTTTTGAACGCTGCGGGCGTAGCGGTCTCCCGTGCCCGTCGTAGCATCAGCTGCAGCCAGATTGTTGAGACGCGATTGCCAAGCGAATCGCCCATGATTGCGAGTGCGACGGCGTCGCTTTCGCATGCCGATGCGAAGAGGCCGAATACCTCATCATCAAAAGGCAAAGCCGAGGCAGGCACTGGCGTCACGGCGACCACGGATCTTATCCGCGCCGGGGCGTCCATCGCCATCTTCTGAACCGCCTTGCCGCCCATGGAATGGCCGATCACGTGAAATTCCCGCCAGCCAAGCTGGTCGGCGAGCGCGATACCATCCGCGGCGACTTCGCCGATCGAGAATGCGCCGGCGACGTCGCGCGAATGGCCGTAACCGCGAATATCAACAAAGACGTAGGTATAAAGGTCGCGGTCGAGCGCATCGAACATCGGGGTAAATACACGGTGATCCCAAAACCACCCATGGATGACCAGAACTTTCGCAGGGCCGTTACCGATCGTCGTATGCCAAACCATTCCAGCCCACTCCCGTGGTGATTGATCGATCCCGCGCTCAGGACTTATCGGCGACCGCGAAGACCTCCCGGCAAGCCGCGACGCCGTTGATCGCGGCCGCGACGCCGACATATGGCACGAGCTGCATCATGATTTCGACTAGCTCCTCCCGCGTCACGCCACAGCGAAGGGCTCCGCCGATATGCGTTCGCAACTGCGGTGCCGCCGTGCCGAGCGTCGCCAGCGCGGCGACGGTCACGATCTGTCGCGTGCGCAAATCAAGTGTCGGGCTTTGGTAGATCTCGCCATAAATTGTCTCGAGCACGTATTTTGCCAGTTGCGGCGCAACATCGCCGAGTGATTGCTCGACCTGTTCCGGCGTCTGGCCGAGAACCTCGCCGATTTTTTGGGCGCCACGCGATCGGCGCGAGGAGTCTGAATGCATGGTGATTTCCCTCCGTCCGCGCCCGAGCTACAGTGAACCCGATCGGCAATAAAAATAGAATGGTGATCAATCTGTATGGCCGTTGTTGATGGCCGTCAAGAAAACGACATGCGAATGGTTTCGCGAGCAAGGGGGAGTGATGTTCGACAATTTTCTCAAAACCGCTGGACTGTGCCTCGCTGTGGCAGCAGGCGTTGTTGCCGGTGGCGGCGCTGCGGCGGAAACCTATCCGGCACAACCAATCAAGATTATCGTCGGCTTTGGACCAGCCTCCGCGGCAGACATCCTCACGCGCCTTGTCGGCAAGCGGATGGAGGTCAAGCTTGGCCAGCCCGTCATCGTCGAAAACCGGGCCGGAAACAGCAGCATGATCGGGGCCGAAGCCGTCGCGCGAGCGCCGGCAGATGGATATACGCTGTTCACGGCGACGATCGCCAACACGCTCAACCCGGCGCAAACAAAATCCAATTTCGACCTTGGCAAGATGCTCGCGCCGATCGCCCTTCTTGGCGTCGTGCCCAATGTGCTCGTGGCGCATCCCTCCGTACCGGCTTCAAATCTGAGCGAGCTGATCGCGCTGGCGAAGAGCAGGCCGGAAACGCTCACTTTCGGTTCGTCGGGCGCAGGAACGGCCAGCCACATGGCCGCGGAGTTGTTCAACGAAAAGGCCGGCACCAGCGTCGTGATCGTGCCCTACCAGGGAGGAAGCAATCAGGCCGTCAGCGATCTGCTCGCCGGGCGCATCACGCTGATGTTCAATGTGGCGGCAACGCTTGCGCCGCATGTCGATGCCGGAAAGCTGAAAGCGTTTGCCGTCGCCCAACCGAGGCGCGCGACCATCATGCCGAACGTACCAACCCTCGCCGAAGCGGGAATGAGTGAATACGACGCGGGAGTCTGGATCGGTCTTCTTGCCCCGGCCGGAACGCCATCTGCCATCATTGATCGGCTTTCAATCGCGGCAAATGAGGCGTTGAAGGACGAAGAAGTCCAGAGGGCTCTGAAATTGCAAGGTACCGATCCGGTTGGCAGCACTCCGAAAGAGTTTGCCGACTTCATCCGCGCAGATGTCGAGAAATGGAAGGCGGCTTTTGCAGCGGTCGATGCCAGGAGGTAGTCGGAGCAGGCTTCAGCGACGTTGGATCTCCTGCGGCAGTGCTGCAAAATTCGATCCTGCTTTCTTCAGCAATCGTCTTCCGGAACCACATGCTGGGCGGCGATCTCGGAGACACTGCACATTACCGGGTTGCGACCGGCGCGCTTGGCGGCGTAAGGCTCGTTGGCCAACATTCGATCGTGACGGCTACTCCCGGCATGGAAGACTCGCCGCAATCAGAGCTCAGCGCTTACTCATTACTCAACCCGCATTTCTCGTGCGAGTTTATCAAGCTCTAGTTCAAGCGAATCTGCCCACGACGGAGTGATCAGACCGAACGCCTCGTTCAGCCGCGTCAGATCTAAGCGAGAATTATGTGGCCGCTTCGCTCTCGTTGGAAACTCCTCAGTTCGCAAAGGCGCGATCGATTGGACCGCAAGCTTGATCCCCCGCGCGCGCAAACCATCGACAATCCGGACAGCGAAGCCGTGCCAGCTGGTTTCGCCCGAGGCTGCAATATTTACGAGGCCGTTAGCCCTGGCGAAGCGTTGAGGAAGATTGGTGCTGTCTGCCGCAAGTATGCCGGCTATGGCGTCGGCAATAACCCGCCCCGAGGTTGGCGCACCGATTTGATCTGCGACGATCTTCAATTCCGTACGCTGGCGGGCTAAACGCGCGATCGTCCTCAGGAAATTGGCGCCCGTCGCCGCGTAGACCCAGGATGTCCGAACGATCAAATGAGGTCCATTTCCAGCGCGGACGGCTTCTTCTCCGGCGAGCTTGCTTGCACCGTAAGCCGATAGGGGAGCCGGCGGGCCATCCTCGTGCCATGGTGTCTCGCCTTGACCGTCGAACACATAGTCGGTCGAGAAGTGAACGAGAGGAATTTGCATGCGCGACGCCCATCGGGCAATAACACCGGGAGCTTCACCATTAACGATGAAGGCGAGCTCGCGCTCGTCCTCCGCGCGGTCGACCGCGGTGTAGGCCGCGGGATTGACAATCAGATCCGGCGAAAGACGATCAAGGGCCTCTGGAAGCGTGCTGGGCTCGGCCAGGTTGAGGACCGAACGGTCGGCCAGAACCACATCGCCGAGCCTGCAGAGCCTTTTGGTCAGCGCCTTGCCAATCTGCCCCGTCACGCCGGTGACGAGGATGCGCATCAAACTTGGCCGTAGACAGGGAGGTTCGTGATCTCCGACAGCAGCGGTGCCGCTGCGTCTCGGGCCGAAAGGAACGGGTTCTCCATGCCCCACGCAATTCCAATTGCCGGGTCGTTCCAGCGCACGACGATCTCGTCCTTCGGACTATAGAGCTCGTCGCACTTATAAAGGAAATCCGCGGTCTCTGACAGCACCAGAAAGCCATGCGCAAAACCCCGCGGTACCCATAATTGCCTGCGGTTCTCTTCGCTCAGTTCGACCGCGACATGGCGCCCGAAGTTTGGGCTGCCGAGGCGCACATCCACGGAAACATCGATCACTCGGCCGCGCATGACGCTCACCAGCTTGCCCTGGGTCCTCGGGTTTTGCAGATGCAGCCCCCGCAGCACGCCTCGGTCCGAGCGCGACAGGTTGTCCTGCACAAATGGCCGACAGACACCGTAGTCCGTGTAGCGGGCCACCTGATAGGTTTCGAGAAGGAAGCCCCGCGGGTCGCCGAAAAGCTTGGGTTCGATTATCAGGACTTCCGGGAGATCGGCAACAATGACGTTCATCGGCAATGCACATGGGGGGGACGAGGTAAACTCAGTTCTTCGCCATAACAAATTTGGTTGTCGCACGCCATCTGTTATATTTCCAAATGAGAGCCAAGAGGGGCTATCAAGGGCAAAGCGGCCTCGCGCGCGAGCGGAGCCACGGCGAGATCACCGACGTCAACAAGGACTATCTTCAACGCGTCGCCCTCTTCGTCGAAGTCCTCGGGCGTGGCTTTGCCTGGCTGATGCCGGCACCCACGGCCCGCTCGCAGAGGCCAGCCATTTCGTGCAGATCCTGGCGCAGCGACAGGGCTTGCGCTTCGGCTGTCCCGAAGAGATTGCGCCGCGCCAAGGTTACATTTCATCGGAAGCATTCGAGAAGGCGGCGCAACGCAGCGCGCAGAGCAGCTAGCAAAGCATTCAAGGGCACGCGGGTGGACGCAAGACGGCCGACGTGCGCGCTTTATTAGATACATGGGCGGCGCCAATGTCAGTGCAAGCCGGATCTCGCTTGGCTCGCCGGGACTCATTCTTGCCTCGCCGGAGCCGACTGAGGCGCCTGGCTGTTGCCAAGCAGCCGAATGCGATTGAGTGGCGTCCGTATCGTGAAAACGCCAAAAATCGGCTCTGTCGGGGCAGCCTCGAACAAGATTGCAGAATTGATCCAGTGATGTTGGATGTGGTGATCCTGCGTGCCTTCGGCGACCGAAACGCAGAGCGAGTATTGCCCTGCCTTGAGTCTAGGCATCTCAAAGCCGAATTCGCCAACGAAGGTTGAGCCGGCGGAAATTCGTATGGGATCACCCGCGTGCGACAGGAAGGTGTTGCTGACGAAGACTTCCTGACCCATGCGGTCATGAACAATGAAGCCGGCGATGGGCAGTGCCAGGTCGCACTCCGCTTGCGCGCTTATTCGAAGCAGAACCTGCTCCCCACCGCGCACCAGGGTCAGCGGCCGATGATTGCTATCCGTAAACGCGACATCGACGATCGTGGCACCGCGCGTGCCGAACCAGTGAGCGCTCGGATTTAACTGTCCTCCGCTAGGGACATCGACTGTCGCGCCGACGTCCGGTGGCTCACCACCGATCCCGGTTTGAAACGTTCCGCCGGTGTCTATGGAGGCATAGGTCGATGACACATACTCGTGAATTACATCTGCAGGGGAGCCGTCAGCCCTGATTGAACCCTGGTCAACAAAGATGGCGCGATCACATACGTTGGCGACGGCGGGGAGATCATGTGAAACCAGCAGGATTGTTCCGCGTGTTTGGAAATTGCGAATGAACTGCATGCACTTGGCGCCGAATGCGGCATCCCCGACGCTGAGTACTTCGTCGATCACCAGGATGTCAGCATCAACATGGACGCAAATCGCAAAGGCAAGGCGCGCCTGCATGCCGCTTGAATAATGGCGCAGTGGCTGCTCAAGGAACGAGCCGAGCCCGGCAAAATCGATGATGGCATCAAAGCGCTTTCGAATCTCGGCCGATGAGAGACCGAGCGCCGTGGCGGCTATGTAGATGTTCTCGCGCCCACTCAACTCCGGCGAAAAGCCGGCGCCGAGCCCCAGCATGGTGGCTATTTTGCCTTGAACCGTCAGCGTGCCGGTTGTGGGCGCAACGATTCCGCAGATTAACTGCAGCAAAGTCGATTTGCCGGCGCCATTTCGGCCGATGATGCCGATGCTTTCCCCACGGCGAATCTCGAGATTCACGTTCCGAACCGCCCAGAACTCCTCGAAGTATTTCCCGCGCTTGCCCAGGAGAAACTGTTTGGCGCGGTCAAGCGGCCGTTGGTAAAGCTCAAACGCCTTACCTAGTCCGCGTGTCCGAATGACAACGTCAGAGCGCATCGACCGCCCGATGCCGAGTATAGATGAAAAATCCGTAGCCTAGCCGAAACGTGATCACGGCAAGCGTCAGGGCGCCGGCGAGGTTGGGCCAGCTCGGAAAGTCGCCTCGGACCAAAATATCCCGCGTCGCCTCGATGTAGAAGGTCAAAGGATTAAGATAAAGGAGCGGCCGAATGCCCTCCGATACATCTGCGGGCGAATAGAACAACGGTGTGGCTAGCAGAAGTGCCGGCATAATCGACGCGATAAAATACGATAAATCGCGCACGAAAACGCCGATGATCGAGAGCACCCAGACCATGCCAAGCATGGTAAGGCAGAAGCTTCCGAAAATGATTGGAAGGAGCACAATGGCCGGTGCCGGATGGCCGCGAACTACGATGGAGAAGCTGACCAGGATGCCTAAAAGTATGAGGGTCGAAATCGACGAGCGGACGAGCGCTATCCAGGCCAGTGCTTCCGTCGGAAACATCGTCTTCTTGAGCATTTGGACATGCCCCGCGAGCATGCTGGGAGCGCGGAGCAAAAGTTCGGAAAACGTCTGAAAATAGATCAGGCCACAAAAAATGAAGAGCGGGTAGGCCAGGTAGTCACTCTTATTCGTCGATGGCGCAAAGGAAGCGGTCGAAACCGAATAGAACGCGAGTAGACCCAACGGGCCGGCCACCAGCCAGAACCAGCCGAACAGCGACCCGCGATAAGCGGAAAAGAGTTCACCCATGGTGAGACGGACTACCAGTTCGCGATGGCGCCACGCCGAGGCGAGGCCAGCGAAGAAACCGGGAAACTTCTTATCCATCGTTTGGGCGCCTAGCATCTCCAATTTGGTTTCCCCGTGGGCAGAACTTGGTTAGTGTTATTCAGCCTCGTCTGGAATGCAATTGCACAGGAGCGGTCGTCGCAACCCGAAAACCGGAGTGACAGAGAACCTGTAGCTGCGTAACATCAGATTTTCACTTACATTGCATCCGATGATCCCAGTCAAGGCACAAGGTCGAAAATCCCGGCCAGAGATAGAAGCGCAATGGGGCTAGGGGATTACCTACCATTCTCATCCATGAGGCGCCGGTACGAGGAACTGACGCAGTCAGGCATGTTCGATTCCGTTTGGTACGGGCTCAACAACTCGGATTCGTCCAGGCCCACATCCGTATGGCCGCTCGCTCGACGCATGGATCCGGCTTGGCACCACGTTTCGTTGGGGCGTCTGCTTGATCCCAATCCGCTCTTCGACACCGAATCGTATGTTGCGAAACGGCCCGAAGCCGTAGACCGCGGCAACGTTCCGCTTCTCCACTATCTTGCCCGCGGTGCCGGTGAAGGGCTCGATCCCAACCCGGATTTCAGCAGTGCAGATTATTTCCGTCGCTACCCCGACGCGCAAGCGAGCGGATTGACCGCGCTCGAACATTTCATGCTACTCGGCGCAAAAGAAGGGCGGGACCCCCGGCGCGAGCCGACTTCCCAACCCAAGCGCTCCGGAAACCTGCGACTTGTCTGCGTATTCAGCCATTTCGATGCCGCCGGTCGGATACTGCCCTATGTGCAGCGATACCTGTCCGAACTCGGCCGGTGCGGTTTCGAGGTGCACTTGGTGAGCACATCTCCCAATCTGAGCGCTTCTGATCGGTGCAAGGTAGAAGGTGCGGGCGTTAGGGTGCATTGCCGTGAGAACGCTGGATTGGACTTCGCTTCGTGGCAATGGGCGTTGCATCACGTCGTCCCATTGGCAGAGGTGGATTGGCTATTGTTGGCAAACGACAGCGTGTTTGGTCCGATTTTTGATCTTGAACCTGTATTCTATTCACAATTTGCCGAGAACTGGGACTTCTGGGGGATTACCGACTCCTATGAAATGGCTTGGCATCTGCAATCATACTTTCTTTGCTTTCGTGGCGACGTGGCACGCAGCGAAGCTTTTCGCAAAGTCTTTGCGGTGGATTTCGCAGGATTGACAAAGCAATCAATTATCCGCGAGGGCGAGATTTCACTCTCGCAGTCGCTGCTCCGCTCGGGGTTTCGCGGCAGCGCGGTCTGCCCGTTTGACCAGCTACGGAAATCCAGAAATTTCGGCCAGTGCAATCCGACACATTTTTACTGGGATCAGCTGATCGCCCGCTTGCGTTGTCCATTTATCAAGCGACAGCTCATTCGGGATAACCCACTGAAGCTGGCAAGTGCCGGTTACTGGAAGGGCTTTCTCGAACGTTACACGAGCTACGATACATCGTTGATCTCTGATGCCATCTCACCGGTCGAAAATATGTTACCATCGTGAGGCGTTTGCGACTTCGACGCCCTCAACAGCGGCGATGTCGCGATGACGGCAAGAGAGCGTCCCGGATAGCCGCTGGAGACACGGAATTTACCACGATGCCGATACAGATCTCGATCGCAATAACAGCGACAATAGCCCAGGCCAGTCGTCTGTCTCGAAGAATCAGCGCATCTGTGCCCAGAAGAAGGATTGCATGGTGGACCATGATCCCCACGCAAATGGCGTATAACTTCCAGGGTCTTTCTCGTCTGCCACCGAGACCGAGAAGCGCGAGGCGAACGCCGACTAACAGATAGGTTACGGTCAAAATTGGCGGGATCGTTCGCTTGAATGCCTCGCGCATCCATTCACGCTGATAGTTTGTATCGCCCTCGTACGCGGCAGCAAAAGCAACGGATCCTAATTCAGCCAGATACGTTGAGCTTCGCTCAGGTGTTGCGCTGCCTCGCATACCCGAATCGATCCACAGCTTCTTGATATTGATAATTGTGGGCGACCGCTCACCGGCTTTCCGTGTCTCCAGGACGGCATCAGCGAGATAGAGCAAGCTTGTACTTGGAGTTTTGACGAACTTTCCCGTCGGAGCGCTGATTGATTTTTCGCTGCCGTCATCGTTTCGTTCTTGCAGGAATACTTCGGCAACCTCATCGTTGGTCAGCCAGCGACCGAAGTAGAAAGTGCGACTATTATTATTTTGAATATAGAAACGCTGCGGCTCGAGTGTTGAAGGGTCGACTTCTTTAGGTCCAAGATACATTGCGTCCAGAACGCGGCTCCAGCCACGCGGAGCCTCGACAAGGGAGAGATAAAATCCAAAAGTAGTAGCTAAAAGAGCTACCAGAAGTGCGGGCAGAACGACTGAAAAATACGAAAAACCCGTCGCGTAGAGCACCTGAATAGCATGATCGGCGACAAGGTTGGTGTAATACCATGTCGCCGCGATGGCTACGCCGACAGGCAAAAAGCTGCAGAAATGGATTGAAAGTGATCCCAGGGCAAGCGGCAATATAGCCCTGGAATAAAGAACCGCAGAGGGGACATCAGTAAACAGAAGGACAAGAGTTAGTATGCTTGACAGGACGCTCGTTACGACTAGCGACGCCACAAGCAATTGGACGAACATATGTCGCTGTATCGTCATGGAAACAAGGCTTATCCACAAGCATCAGAATATCGTGCAACCTATTACGTCTACCGGGTGAAGTAAAACGTGCGTTTTCAATGAATTCCTATCCACGCATTAACCGGCGACAGGGAGCTTGCGGCCCCGGTAATTGCTAACGCCGCGAAAGCCGTGCAGCCAACCGGCGCGCATGGGCGAACTCTTGAACGGGTGCCTGCGTCAACGTCTTCAGACGCGACCATCGCTGCGGCCCCAACAGCGCGACCTGCACGTGCAGCGCAAGCCAGACAGGTGACCACCACGCCGCGGCGAACACCCGAATTGCCCTGGTCGACGCCGGATCCACCATCAGCCAGGTGAGAATGCGTAGATGGTCGAGCCAGCTTCGTCCGGTCTTCGCGTTACGTGCCGATTCAGTGTCGGCCGAATGAGTGCGTACCGACAGTTCGTGCGGGACAAAGCAGACCACCGATCGCAGCATCAAGCGAAACCAGAAGTCCACGTCGACGAGCTGGTAGATGTCTTCGCGCAAGCCTCCCACCGCCAGCGCCAGCTGGCGCCGAAACATCACCGAGGTTGGTTCGCCTATCCAGTTGCTGCCGCCGCCCATCAGCATCATCTGCGCGACCAGTGACGGTCCCTCGTTGTGTTCGCGAAGCGTCGGAAAGAACCTGTGCGGCTTGCTCACCGTTCGGTACCGCCACGGGATGTCCTCCTGCATGACACGCCGCGGCGCGAATGCCAGCCCGACAGCCGGATCATCGAAGCACGGTGCCAGTCGCTGCAAGGCCCCAGGCAACAACCAGTCGTCCCCGTGCACGAATTGGACGAGGGTACCCCGCGCGAGTTCGATGCATTTGTTGTGGTTTGCGCCGAGGCCGAGCCGCGAATCATTGCGGATCAGACGGTCGCCAGGTCGCAGCATCGTTGCAGCGATGGCCGCACTGCCATCTGAAGAATCGTCGTCAACGACCACAATTTCGAAGTCGACGCCATCCTGCTCGAGAATACTGCGCAGACAATGGGCGAGCGTGGCGCTGTTGTTGTACGTCGGCACGCATACCGAGATCGTCGGGTTCAGCGCCAGGTCGTCGGCATCGTCGGTGCCCATCTCTACCATTCCCGATCGAGCGAAGAGGTAGCGCACCACGCCACCCAAGTCGCTAGTCAATCTACTATCTTCGGCCAGCAACAGCCCTGAATCTCAGCGGTTACGTTGAATTCGGCGTATTCCGGGACAGGTCCTCCTGCGGCGCATCCTGGGAGGATGTCTTCAGGCCCGCGACAGGCGACCTATCGATCCCGCGCGAAAGTCAATGGACAATCCGTATCCGAGACCTCGGTGGAAACGGCGCAACCCATCGACATTTACCGGCCGGTTATATATCCAATTGAACTGCAGGCGCGCCCCGTGGTGTGCGTTTCGATTGTCCCTCGCGTCCACGGTAGTCGATTTGCGGCGCGGCGCACAAGGCAGTGTGTAGGCAAGGGTAATCTGTTGTCCGTGGCTCAGTCTTTGCTACCCGCCGTGCTGCGCGAGCGCGCCAGCCTCCAGCCCAACGAAACAGCGTATACATACGTTGATTACGACCAGGATCGGAAAGGCGTGCCCCTGACCTTGTCCTGGTCGCAGTTGTATCGGCGCGTGGCGAACCTTGGCGAGCAGCTCAAGCTTCGCGCGTCGCCGGGGGATCGTGTGCTCATACTGGCGCCGCAGGGCCTGGACTACATCGTCAGCTTTTTGGGCGCGTTGCAGGCCGGGCTTGTCGCGGTCCCGCTCTCGGTCCCCAACAACCGCGTCCACCACGAACGCGTGATTTCGGTGCTGGCCGATGCGTCGCCTTCGGTCGTTCTGACCACGTCCGCGGCGGTCGACAATGTCAATGCGTCGCTGCAGCCGCACCAGGGGCAATTCGCGCCCTCGATCATCGAAGTCGATTTGCTGGATCTCGATTCTCGCCAGCGAGCAACGGGCCAAAGAGCAGGCCCAAGAGCAGGCCCAAGAGTTCGCGCTGGCGCGAATGACGGGCCGGATTGCATCTATTTGCAGTACACATCCGGGTCCACCCGGACGCCTGCGGGTGTCATGGTCTCCAACAAGAACGTCTTCGCCAACTTCAAGCAGATAATGGCCGACGTCTTTGCGGCCGAGGATGGCGTTCTCCATGGAATCAACACCGTGGTATCCTGGCTGCCGCTCTACCACGACCTGGGTCTGCAGTTGGGGCTCGTCTTTCCGATCCTGGCGGGTACGCCGACGCTGCTCACCAGCCCGATGGGATTCTTCCGGCGACCTGCCCGCTGGGTGCAGTTGCTGGCGCGCGAGGGTCGCACGATTTCGGCGGCACCGAATTTCGCCTACGAGCTCGCGGTGCGCAAGACGTCCGATGACGACATGGCCGGGCTTGATCTCGGGGGCGTGCACACGATTCTCAACGGTAGCGAACGGGTGCAGCCCGCGACGCTCAAGCTGTTCGCCGACCGGTTCGCGCCCTTCAATTTTGATCCCAAGGCGCTGCGGCCGTCATATGGCATGGCGGAAGCAACAGTGTACATAGCGACGCGTCGGGCGGCCAAGCCACCCGAGATCGCTCACTTCGACGCCGAGAAATTGGCTACGGGCCAAGCGAGCCGGTGCGAAACCGGAAGCGGCACGCCGCTGGTCAGTTACGGTAATCCGGAATCGATGGTGGTCCGCATCGTCGATCCGGATACGAGCCGCGAGTGTGCGGATGGAGCGGTCGGGGAGATCTGGGTGCACGGCGACAACGTCGCTGCCGGCTATTGGGACAAGCCGGAAGAGAGTCAGCGCACGTTCGGGGCAAAGATTGTCGACCCGTCGCAAGAAACCCCCGAAACTCCCTGGCTGAGAACCGGGGACTGCGGCTTCCTCTCCGATGGAGAGCTGTTCGTCACTGGCCGCATCAAGGACCTGCTGATTGTCTACGGGCGCAATCACTCTCCCGATGATATCGAGACGACGATCCGGGATATCACCGCCGGCCGCTGCGCAGCGATAGCGGTTCCCGACAAAGGTATCGAAAAGCTGGTCGTGATCATCGAACTCAAGCGGCGGCGGGGCGGCTCCGGCGAGGACGCGGCGGACCGACTGCGCAGTGTGAAACGCGAAGTCACGTCGGCGATTTCAAGATCTCGGGGGCTGAGTGTGGCGGATCTGGTTCTGGTTTCGCCCGGCTCGATCCCCATCACCACCAGTGGCAAGATCAGGCGATCTCAATGTGTCGAACTATATCGGCAGGACAAGTTCACAAGATTGGATGCCTAGAGCCTTATCGGTTCTGATTGAATCAGAACCGGGCTCTACTCTTTTGTTTTGACGCGTTTTCTTTACGCGAACCGGCGTCCACTTCGCTCGAAAACGCTCTAGCTCGTGTCACGTTGGGGTCCAGCCGAACGACGATGCGACTCCTGACTTCGGCCCGCGCAAACGGCCTGTTCCAACAGGTCGGCGGCGATGGCGACACCGACGCCGGGCTCGGTCATCCGCGTGGCGATCTCGCGAGCCCGCATCGTGCAATCGGATGCAAGGATTTTGCGGAGCTGCTTGACGAGGGATTTCCGGCTTACGTTCAAAAGACGCTGGGCGGAGCCGACCTTCAGTCGTTTGACCTGGTTCGCCCAGATGAACTGGTCGGCCACGTCCCACAGGATCAACGTCGGGAGTCCAGCCCGCAGGCCGGCGGCGGTGGTCCCGGCGCCGCCGTGGTGGACGGCGGCGCGGCACATCGGCAGGATATTCGTGTAGTTGAGCTGACCGACGAGCTTCACGTGCTCGGGATGTGAATGGGGTTCGGAGCCGCCGATGCCGGAATAGATCAGCGCCCGCTCGCCGAGTTCGGCGCAAGCGTCTGCAATCGCGGCCATCGTCTCGGCGAAGGATTGGACTGGCGTGCTGCCAAAACCGAAGTAGATCGGCGGCTTTCCCGCGGCGATCCAGGACGCGATCTCATCATCGGTTTCGGTGGTCAACTCCAGGGTCAGCGCGCCGACGAAGGGACGCCGGCCGTTCCATTCCGCCGCAAGTCCGGGAAAAAATGCCTGATCGTAGGCCTGGATTTCGAGTGTCCCGTCTTCGGCCATCCGTTGGCCCGCAGGGGTCCGCGTCTGCGGCAGGCCCAGTTCATGGCGCTGCGCGTTCTCGTCCACTTTGGTGATCTGCGAATAGAACCACCAGACTGCCTTCATCGACATGCGGACCAACGGTTCCGGCGACGGCAGGAGGGGATGGCCGATCTGTCCGTTAACCCGCACGGGAAAGGGATGCAGACCCGCCACGGGAATGTCGTAGTACTCGGCGACATTCACAGCCAACCCGAGGTAATTCTGGCCCGTCAACAGCAGGTCGGCCCCGTCGGCCAGCGAGGTAAGGGTCCGGCCCATCTCCGCCCAGCCCTTGACGCAGAGCTCCTTGCTGGCACGCACCAAGTTAATCGAGTTCTGTAACCTGAACCCGTTATGAGCCAAATCCGCGACGGCAACCATTTGCTCTCGCGAGTCCGGCCCATACGAGGCGGCGAACAGCCCGGCTAGCTCGACGAAGCCGACCAGGTCGGGCGGGACCGCCATTCGGACTTCGTGCCCGCGGCGTTGCAATTCGACACCGACCGCGGCGCAGGGCTCGACATCGCCGCGTGTCCCATGGGCTGCCAGAACAAACTTCACCGGAGCAACTTTCCGCTGCCAGACGCGTGGACCAAGTCTTGGATGCCTACAAGTCTTGGATGCCTACAAGTCTTGGATGCCTAACTGGCTACGCGAACCCGCACCCCGGCCAAGTTGCCAGCGACCGCGCGGTGCAACACCGACTTCATCGCTTCCATGTAGCGCCTCACGGATTCCTGGGCAATCGGGTTGTTCGGGTAAGACACCATGATCGAGACCTCGTCGAACAGGCGGAAAACCGTAGAGTACATGAAGGCAGGGTTCCTGCCGTCGGTGAGCGCGGCCGCCTTAACACCCTTCAATGCGTTTGCGACGATGGCGGAAAACGGAGGAAGACCCGCGTCCATGTAGTTTATCATGGTAAACTGCGGTCCAGGTCTGCGTAGCCAGGGAGCCAATTCCAGCACCCGGTCGTACGGCAGGTTCGCGAGGTCCATATTTGCGTCGAACGAGGCTTGGGCCGCACGGGCAGTTGCTTCGAACGAGTTCGGATCGACAGGAACGGTGAACGGCACCACACCGGTAAACCATCCTACCGTCATGAAATCTGCGGGCCCCTTCCGCTTATCGATAGGGGTGAGCCCGTAATACGTTTCCGCACCGGTCAACTCGTACAGGGCGAGAGCTGAGCAGGCGAACAAACCACCGCTGAACCTCACACCCGCCTGTTGGCAGACGGCTTCAAACAGAGCCGTCTGCTCCGGGCCCAACAACCGCATCATCTGGACACCCCCGCCGGACGGCATCGATTGCTCGCCGAGCGGCAGGGGGAAATCTGGTAGCGTTCCGCCGTTGGCTTCTGCGAACTCTATCCACTTTCGGACTTCGGGGGATTCCAGGGTCATTCTCGACACATATTGGCTTTCCCGCAGGCAGAAATCGTCATAGCTGGCCGCCGGTGGCAGCACGGCGGGCCCCTTGCCCTCCAGGAGGGCGTTGTAGTTCATCAGGATCTCTACATAAAAGCCGGCAAGCAGCATTGGGTCGCAGTGGAGATGGTCTACGACCGCGTACAACGTGAAGCTGTGCTCGTGCTGGATGATGCCGCACCTGAAGCAATCCCATTGCAGTGGGTCGGGCGTGGCCAACACGTGATCTCGCCATTTGAGCTGCGTCATAACGCCGTACTCTTTGGCCACAAATTGAATATCGCGGGGATCCTGGATGGTGTGCCGGACGATATGCTTCGCTTCCTTGTATTCGAACCAGCTGTGGTACGTCGCGTGGCGTCGGAAGTGTGCGTTGAGGACGTAGGTCATGGCGCGGATATCGCAGCGGCCGGATACATCCCAGGAGCCCATGACCGTGCGTGAATAATCGAGGCCTCGCTCCCGGAACTCGACATAGCCACGAAGATGGCCTGCCTGCATGAAGCTTGGAGGCACCGGGCTTATTGGCGCGAGCCTTGCGTTTGCAATGCTGCCGGGTGTCGGCTCCCAGGTAACGACCGATCCCGGGCCCGGATCCCAGTCGTTGGCGTTGCCAACCCGCAGCCTGTCGTGAGCAGAGCCTTCACCTATGAGCACATTTTCTCCTTTTCTTATATCCTAAAGCAGTGCACTCGACTTTGACGGAGGACCTATATCACACGTGTGTCGGGGCGTTGTCTTCCTTGGGCGCCAGCTTCTGGAACAGATGATCCGCCAGGCCTCGAACGGTTGTGATGTCCGTAGAGGTGATGCGGACTCCCGTCAGGTTCTCGACTTGAATGCGCAGTTCGAGGTTGCCCAGCGAGTCGAGGCCGTACTCGGAAAGCGGGTGGTCCGGGTTGACGCTGCGACGCAGGCTCAGACTGATCTGCTCCGAGAGCAGACGCCGCAGCCGGGCGGGCCACTCGTCGAGCGGCAGCTCGGCGAGTTCAGCACGCAGTTTGCCCGAGCCTGAGTGCTTTTTTCCCGCGGCTTTGAACATTTCGAAGAACTTGCTGCGTTCTGCTATGGACGTGATCCACGGGGTTTTGACGAGCGGGCTGTAGCCAGTGTAGCTGCGGTCGTGGCGCAGCAGCTGCTCGAATGCATATGCGCCCTCGTCCGGAGCGATCGCGGCGCCGCTGTCTTCCGCAAACTTTGCACCGCCGCCGATCTCTCCCCAGGCGCCCCAGGCAATTGCCGTGGCCTGCAGGCCCTGCGCGCGCCGCCAGTGGGCGAATGCGTCCAGCCAGCTGTTGGCGGCCGCGTAGGCACCCTGGCCTGGCGATCCCAGCAGCGCGGCTGCCGACGAGAACAAACAGAACCAGTCCAGCTCCGCGGCTGCAGTAGCCTTGTGCAGATTCCATGCGCCGTGCACCTTGGGCGCCCAGTCGCGGTCGATCAGTTCGTCGGTGATGTTCGTTAACGTGGCGTCCTCGACCACGGCAGCCGCGTGCAGCACCCCACGCAACGGAAGTCCGGTTGCGGTCGCCGTCACCAGCAAACGCCCCGCGGTTTCGGCCTGAGCAATGTCACCGCGTTCCACCACCACATCGGACCCCATCGAGCGGATGCGTTCGATTGTCTCGAGCACCTTTACCGCAGGCTCTGAACGAGAGTTGAGCACGATCCGTCCGGCGCCCGCGGCGGCCATCTTTTCGGCCAGGAACAGCCCGAGGGCGCCCAAACCGCCGGTGATGATGTAGGACCCGTCCCGCCGGAAAGCCGGAACCAATTCGGGCGGCAGCACCACGCTGCTGCGTCCATCCCGCGGGATGTCGAGGACGAGCTTGCCGGTGTGTTCGGCCGCGCTCATGGCGCGAATTGCCATCACCGCATCGCCGAGCGGATAGCGCGTGCTCTTGGGCATTGGCAGCACACCCTCGACGACTAACCGGTAGACGGTGCCCAGGATTTCGCTGACCTGCTGTGGATGGCTGACCGACATCAGTCCCAGATCGACGCCCCAGAACGCGAGATTGCGACGGAACGGGAAGAGGCCCAGTTTGGTGTCGTCGTAGATATCGCGCTTGCCGATCTCGACGAACCGTCCCCCCAGCGCGAGCAGATTGAGCCCAGCCAACTGCGCGGCACCCGTCACCGAGTTGAGCACGACGTCCACGCCGTACCCGTCCGTGTCGCGACGGATCTGGTCGGCGAACTTGACGTTGCGCGAGTCGTAGACATGCTCGATGCCCATGTCGCGCAACAGCTGTCGACGCTGCTCGCTGCCGGCGGTGGCAAAGATCTCGGCATCCGCCGCACGTGCGATCGCGATCGCAGCTTGCCCGACGCCACCGGTTCCGGAGTGGATCAGCACCTTGTCGCCAGCCTTGATACGGGCAAGGTCGTTGAGGCCATACCATGCAGTCGCGTGGGCGGTGGTGACCGCGGCGGCCTGCGCGTCGGTCATGCCCTCCGGCAGCTTGGTGGCCAGGCGTGCATCGCAGGTGACGAACGTGGCCCAGCAGCCGTCGCCGGACATGCCGCCGACGTGGTCGCCGACCTTGTGGTTGGTGACGCCGGATCCGACGGCCGTCACGACGCCCGCGAAATCCGTGCCCAGCCGGGGCAAGGCTCCGTCGAGGGTCCGATAGAGGCCGAATGCGTTGAGAACATCGGCGAAGTTGATACTCGATACGGTGACCGCGACCTCGATTTGCCCGGGACCTGGCGCAATGCGGTCGAACGTGGCGAACTCTATCGTTTGCAGGTCTCCCGGCGTTCGGATGTGCATGCGCATGCCGTCGCGTTCGTGCTCCGCGACGGTAGTTTGGCGCTCGTCGTGACGCAGCGGAGCGGGACACAGACGCGCCGTGTACCACTCGTCGTTGCGCCAGGCCGTTTCGTCCTCTCCCGGCGGCATCAGCAACAACTGGCGCACCACTTGATCGGCCCTGGTGTGTTCATCAACGTCGATATGGGTGGCGTGCAAATGCGGGTGCTCGGCGCCGATCACACGGAGCAGGCCGCGCAGGCCGCCCTGATTGAGATTGGGAGCGTCGTACGACAGCACCTTCTGGGCGTTCCCGGTGATGACGTAAAGCCGCGGCGACGGACCCTCAGTGTTTGCCAGTTCGCGGGTGATGCGCACCACGTGGCGGACGTACTCACCGCCACGCGCGGCGCTTTCTCCGTCCGCATGACCGTTGTTCGGCTCGGTGATCACAACCACGCCGGCGTACCCGCCTTTTTCGATCTCACCGCGCAACCGCCCGGCCATCGCCCGATGGTCGGCCTGCCGGGGCCAGGACAGCGTGGTGCATTCTGCCTCGCGCGGCTTCATCGCATCGGTGAGCGCCATCGCCAAGGGACCGGCGGCATCGGACGTGGTGACCAGAAGCCATGCGCCAGTCTCGGGGGCACCCGCTTCCGGCAGGTCGCGTTGCTGCCATTCCACGGCCAGCAACCGTTCGGCCATCACCCGGGCCTGCACGGCGCCAGGCGAGACCCCTGTGCCCATTTGCAGTCCGTGCACCGTCAGCAGCACGTTGCCGTGCTTGTCCAGGATGTCGAGGTCGGCCTCGACGGCGCCGCCGGTCGCCTTCACCCTCGAGTAGCAGTAGCGGGCCGTGCTGAGGGAGCCGTGACCCCGTAGCTGCCGGACACCGAGTGGCAGCAGCAGGCCGCCGAGGCTGGTGTTCGCAACACTGGGATGGGCGGCGACCGACTGAAAGCAGGCATCGAGCAGGGCCGGGTGCACGCCGTAACTGCTCTGCTGTGTCCGGATGACGCTGGGCAGA
>Ga0137412_10000563_pt1 | contig 26738 bp, 26 predicted proteins | sample CZODoug2_1_16fun_FD_122160 | JGI IMG/M metagenome (GOLD analysis project Ga0137412, IMG submission 122160) | Vadose zone soil fungal communities from Angelo Coast Range Reserve, California, USA - CZODoug2_1_16fungal (Hybrid Assembly) | ecosystem: Environmental > Terrestrial > Soil > Vadose zone...
AAGGAGAGTCTCATGAAAGCACTATTCTCAACCTCCGTGGCCACATTCGCAATGTCTGCGGTGCTGGCCCTCATCAGCGTAGGTCCCGTCCACGCCGAAGTTCGTTCCAAGTCGAACGAGATCGTAGTCCTTCAACCCAAGGATCTGCCAGAGGCGGCGCAAACTCTGGGAAATTCGGCCTTCCTCTACTCTGACAATGATGGATGCACCTACCTCTACATCGAACAACAGCAAGGCGCTCGCCTTACAACCTTTGACGTCACTGATCCGAGCAAGATCAAGGTCGTCTCCTCTACTGCGTTGGCGTCACCTGGGGCCTTCGACTTTGTTCGTCCGCTGGGCGGTCGCGCGGAACTGATTAGGTTCCGTGATGGCAAGGGTGTCGCCGTCCTCGATCTGCATTCTGCAAAAAAGCCGACGTTGAAGGTCATCTCGGGCTTATCCGAGTCCGGTTCTACCCAGGCCCTCGGCGAACGGGCATTCCTGATGATCGACGAGCCATACAACTACGTCCGCGCCGTTCCTCGCGACTACCAGGTGATGGATATCTCGTCTCCTTCTGATCCCCTTCTGCTCGCCACGGTGAAGGAAGTCAAACACCAGGTCGTAAACGGGGACACCGGAACAACGTTCCTGCTCGGAAGCGAAGGGTTGACAGTGGTCCGTCGACTCAACGTCGAGAACGACTACAAGATCAATCAGCTGCACCTGTCTTCTAACTGAAATACGGGGGAGAGCGGTCTATCCTCTCTCCCCTTTCAAACCGCCCAGAGAGCCGTAGTGGAGTGCTGACATCTACGGCCCCTGATCTTTATGACGATATACCCCAAGTCGATCACGCGCCCGCTGGAAGCGCTGGGTGCTGCCTCTGCCTATGGCGCCCTGCGCCTTCGGCTCCTCGGAGTAGGCATGCTCCGCTTATCACTTCGGATCCTGATGATCGGACTTGTCGCGGGGAGCGCTGCATTCGCACAAGACGACGGCTCTCCCCGTTGGCTGGAACGCGCCAGTATTACCCGTGCGAAACAACCGGATTGGGTGACCCCGTTAATCACTGCATCCGCAAACCTCGAGGAGGCGGTGATATATGACATCTCGCGGAAGATTCCAACGAATGGAATCCCAGTGGTTACAGCCGGCAGCAACCGAGGCATCCAATTCGTTCCGGTTGGGGCGCTTCAGCTCACGGTCGCGACGAGCCCGTACGAGTTTCACAACAATACGCGCGTTAAAAACGGCCTTGGAGACACCCAATTCGGCTTTAAGTATCGCCTGGCCAGCAGCAATATCGAGCATAAGGACTTCGCTATCTCCATTGCCACCGGCGTAAGTGTCCCGACAGGAAGTTACCAGAATGGCCAGCATAGCGGAACACTCACCCCTACCGTGTTGGGTGAAAAGGGATGGGGACCATTCAATGTCCAAAGCACAATCGGGATTCAAATTCCCGTTGGCGACACCTATCTCACTGGTCAGCCATATACCTTCAATACCGCTTTTCAGTATCGGCTCGGCAAGATGCTATGGCCCGAAATCGAAGTGAACGCGACGGGCTTCAAGGGAGGACCTTCCGACGGTAAGAAGCAGACCTTTCTGACACCTGGATTATTCGTCGGGCGAATTCCGGTGAATCGAAACATGGGACTCACATTCGGAGTGGGGATGCAGATCGCCGCAACAAGGTATCACACCTATAACCACAACCTCCTATTCTCTGTTCGCCTTCCGCTCGAGGCACGGCGCGAGAGGTAAGCGGCACGTACCAGATCGGAGCACAGAACTCATGCAGTCAGTGTGTCTCAATTCACAGCGTGCCCTGCAACTCAGAATCGCTGTCCGTCATCAAAGCGCGCTGTCGATGCACCCTGTCGACCGTTCGACACGCGTGTCGAATTCCAAGTTGCAATCCTGCATCCGCGAGATCAACACGGCGAAGAGAGCCAAGAAACTGCAAGTCGATGCAAATCGCGAATGGCACGTTGCATGCACCTGAGGTAATCGCAGTCGTTCGTCGAGAAAAGCTCTCACGCATCGCGCCGTCGACTTATCACGCATAAGAATTTCTTTTTAGACGCGAGCGCCTCATTGAACCATGCTGGTAGTTAGAAGTCGCAATTATGTGAAAGGAGAAAAACAGTGTCGACCTCAAATAGTCAAGAAAAGACCATCACTATCAAGCAGCGTATCTTTATCGGTGTCCTCTTGATCTTTAGTGTCCTTCTGTCAGCTCTTGTGTTGTTTTGCTTCAGCCCGTCCAGAGCGACAAGCGAGGCTTTGCCCCGCCGGCACCTGTCGCCGGTCGTGTACGAAGGATCAGTTCGGGCATGATCGGAAATCAAACAGGTTCGCTCGGGAACAAACTGATCCGCGCACATGTGTGCGCAGCGTTCATCGGGCTGGTGCTCTCCGCTCTGTTCGGGCTGGCAGTATCTATCAAATTCCACATACCGGAGTTCCTGAGCGGACACGGTTGGGACACGTGGGGCAGGCTTCGGTATGACCACACACAGGGCATCCTGTATGCATGGCTTGGAAATGCATTCATCGCATTCCTCTACTATGCTCTGCCATTCCTGACGAAACGAAGCTTCACCAGCCTTCGTCTTGGCTGGTGGATCTTCGCCTTGTGGAACGTGGGAGCTGTGCTTGGAGGCTGGACTCTGACGCTGGCCGGCATCAGCCAGCCGCTCGAGTGGGCTGAGTTCCCATTAGTGATTGCCGCGGTGATCGAACTGTGTTTCGTTCTGCTGATTGTTCAGTTTGGAGTGCCCTTCTGGAAATGTGGAGCTTCTGAACTCTATGTAGCCGGGTGGTATCTGCTCGGCGGCATAACCTTCACGGCGCTTGCGTACCCAGTGGGGAACATCCTTCCCAGGCTTCTGCCCGGAGCGATGGGCGCGGCATTCAGCGGGTTGTGGATTCATGATGCGGTCGGAGTCTTTGTGACTCCTTTTGCGACAGCAATGGCCTACTTCGTGATACCGGCCGTGACGAGAAAACCCATCTACAGCCACTTCTACTCCATGATTGGTTTTTGGCTGCTCTTTCTTGTCTATCCGTTAAACGGAATTCACCACTACGTGTACTCCTCGCTGCCCATGAGTGCACAGCACGTCTCCGAAGTAGCCTCCATCTATCAGGGTATCGACGTCATCATCGTGGTCACCAACCTGTTGCTGTCTATCGAACTTACTGCCTTAGGCAATGTTCAGCGGGATATTCCACTCCGCTTCATCTGGACAAGCGTCGTGCTCTACCTGGTGGTTAGTATCCAGGGTTCTGTGATGGCCGTTATGTCTTTCAATCGCTTTGTCCATTTCACGGACTGGGTGATCGGCCATTCCCACCTTGCAATGATCGGCTTTGCGTCGTTTGCTGCTATGGGCGCCCTTTCGCACATCTGGCAACGATTGTCCGGAGTGCGTTCGAGCCGGCGCGCTCTAGCCTGGTCTTACTGGCTGCTGGTGATCGGTTTGGCGTTGATGGTTGTGGATCTGACTGGCGCTGGCCTTGTTCAAGGCAGTCTATGGCAACAGCGTCTTCCATGGATCGAGTCGGTGCGTGCTTCACAGCCCTATTGGGTCTTCCGCTCGCTCGATGGATGTCTCCTCCTGGCAGGATTCATTGTCTATGGCATCAGTTTCTTTACCGGAGAGCGAAACGGAGCGACAGTACCGTCGAGAGTCGATTCTGCCAACTCGTTCCAGGCACCCAGCAAGGTTCGGGCTGACTATTGGATCGCGACCGCATATGGCGCGACCTTCGGAGCCGGCCTGCTCTTCTTCCTCATTTCTTTCCTTGCTCTTGGTGTCTATCCTGCCATCCGGCTGCACGAGACAATCGTGCGCACTACGCCTCCAAATGCGCAACGGACTCTGACGCTGACTGCACAGGAGAAGCATGGGCAATACATCTACGGAAGAGACGGCTGTGCGTACTGTCACTCCCAGCAGGTGCGTTTTACGTCTGCGGATGAGTGGCGCTTCGGCCGGCCTACGGAGGCATGGGAGACACAAAATCAATACCCCCAGATGTGGGGAACCCGCCGCATTGGACCCGATCTGGCACGCGAAGCTGCGAAGAGACCCAAGGATTGGCAGTTAGTGCATCTCTACAATCCACGATATGTCGTCCCGGACTCGATGATGCCGAGTTACCGGTGGCTCTTCAAGGGGGATCCTGATAGGCCGACGGAAGACGCACGCGATCTGGTTGCGTACCTCAATGTCCTCGGCCGACCCGCGATGGAGTCGTCGCCCTCCATTCGATCTGCTATGACGCCGGCCACCCTTACAGGCCTTATACAGGACCCACAAATGCCGAGCGATCTGGAGGAAGGCAAAGCTGTCTTCCTGGCGAATTGCGCTGGCTGCCACGGTACAGATGGTACCGGCCACTCTCCTGGCGGCCGCGCACTCCGTCCTGTTGCTTTCAACCTCGGTGGTTTCCATATACCCCCTGCCATCGTCTGGAATGCTCTCCAGCATGGTGTACCGGGCACATCGATGCCGGCCTGGAACGAATTGTCAGGGGCAGAGTTCAAAGCGGTGGGCGACTACGTGCTTTCGCTGGCTAACACCCCTGAATTGCGCCCGGGCGAGCAATGGGCGACGCAGGACACCTTGTTGCTCGCCGGACAGCGCATCTTCGATACACACTGCACTCTCTGCCACGGAGAGAACGGTGCCGGAGACGGTCCTGCCGCCCGGGTGTACCTGCCTCGACCTGCCAATTTCCAACAGATCAAGCTTTCCTATCCCGGGGCTGCCGACGTGATTCACAACGGGGTTCCAGGCAGCGGCATGCCTGCATGGCCTCTGCTGACCCCACAGGAGATCCAGGCGGTCACCTACTATATGCGCTCCATATATCAAGGACCAGCTGACGATTCTGCGAAGACGATCGCAGCAAAATCGGCGCGGATGGAGGACATGCCATGACCGCGTGGCTGATAGGAATCATCACGTTCGTCTTGATCCTGTTCCTGATTTGGAGGAGACGTTCTCGCGAGTTCCGGGAGCGTGCTGAATATCCGAAATTCAAATTCCTCGAAAACCTGGGAATCCGATCGCACCAGGATCAATTACCAACTAGCCCAACCGAATCACAGGAGAGTAGAGATGAAGAACGTAACCCGTAGATCATTTGTATCAAGCGCCGCTGCCGGCATGACCGCGCTTGGCTTTTTCAGTGGCATGTCCGAGCCTGCCGAGGCGCAACTCGTCTGGAATGCCTCGGACTGGAAGATGGCTGAGTTTGAAAGGATTGTGCACAACCCTGCACGCATAAAGCAGGTGTGGGACATCGTCCAGATCGGCGACGGAAAGTTCCTGAGCAATATCAAAAACGCTCTCAATGGACTCCACTTCGGCTACGGTGTTCCTACCGAACAGATCAAGATCGCGGCCGCACTCCATGGTCCTGCCAACATGCTCAACTATGACGATTACGTCTGGAGCAAGTACCAGATCGGCGAATGGTTGAAGGTCATCGATCCCGCGACGAATAAACCTGCTGTGCGGAATATCTTCTACAACAGCCAGAACGGCGTTCAGAAGGAGTCGGTCTCCAAGGATCCGGATGATCCCAACTCGCTCTTTCAGGACACAAGTATAGAAGCGCTGCAGGCGAGAAGTGTGCAGTTTATGAGCTGCCACACCGCCACTGAAGAGCAGGCGCGTGCTCTTGTCAAGCGCAACAAGCTGTCACAGTCTCCGGAAGAGATCGTCAAAGACATGCTGGCTCACACGCAACCCCACGTCCTGGTGAACGCCTCGATGGTCTCTGCAATTGCACTGATGCAGGCTGAAGGCCGTTACACCTATATCACGCTCTAACTCAAGGGAAAGGTCAACTTCAATGAAAGTCCTACTAAAATTTACCCTCTTGGCTTTGGCCATGTTCTCAGCGATCATCGCGTTTGCCCAAACCACGCCACCCTGGAGCAAGGGAGCCAACGATCCGGCTACAGAGAAGGGTTACGCCTTCCACGTCTCCGACATCGACAACATTCCAGATATCCACGGAAACCCGTTCGACGCAAAGCTGGTGATCTTTATCGGGGGCAATCAATTCTTTGTCCTCCCACAGCTGTTTGCTGCATTTGAACAACAGCACCCAGAGCTCGAGGGACACGTTTTCTACGAGACGCTGCCCCCGGGCATCCTGCGGAAACAGATTGCCGCAAACGACACCATTACCCTCGGTAATCTCACGCTCCAGGTCAAGCCGGATGTGTACGAGGCTGGAGCCCGGCTGTTGAAGCAGATGGAACAGGCGAATCAGGTAAAGGGGATTGTTCAGTATGCGACCAATGACCTTGAGATTATGGTTCCCGCCGCCAACCCAAAGAATATCCAGTCATTGAAGGACCTGGGCCGGCCGGATGTCGCGTTATCGATGCCCAACCCCGCGTGGGAAGGCGTCGCTAAACAGATCTCCGATTCACTACGCAAGGCCGGAGGTGACTCTCTTTACCAGGCTGTCTACCAGGACAAGGTGAAAGACGGAAAGACCGTCCTGACCGAGATTCATCATCGGCAGACGCCGATGCGCATCATGAGCGGTCAGGTTGATGCCGGGGTTACCTGGGCATCCGAGGTGCGCTTTCAGGAGAGTATCGGAAATCCGATCAAAGGCATCGTGATCCCAGCAGACCTCAACACAACCGCGACCTATGCGGGAGGAGTGATGCAGGATGCTCCACATCCGGCGATTGCAGCGCAGTGGTTGGCCTTTATGAAAAGCCCGCAGGCACAGACTATCTATCGACGGTACGGCTTTCGTCCAGTCGAAGATTCTTCCAACTAGGAACAGGGGATCATTATGTGCGGTACGCGATGTGCGAATTTATTGTTAGCCATTGCCGGAACGGCGTTCGTACTTATTTGCTTGATCGTTTTCGGCTGTTCGGGTCGTTCCATCCAGGCAGCCAGGGCGCAATCTGCAAATCCGCAGCAGGCAGCTTTCACGAGCAGGCAACAGGCGGAACTGATTCATCAGGGAAAGTTGATCTTTGATGAGACTCCGAAATATGCGAGCAGCTACGTGGGAAACAAGCTTGCCTGCAACGACTGCCACCTTCAGAGCGGCACCGCTGCCTATGCTGCGCCCATGATTGATCTTTCCGGGTTGTTTCCTATGTTCAACAAAAGGGCGGGGCATGTCATTTCGCTTCAAAGCCGGATTCAGGAATGCTTCACCCGCAGCGAGGCCGGACGCCCGTTGCCTGAGGACAGCACAGAGATGCAAGCGGTGGTGGCCTATATCAACTGGCTCTCGAAGGATGGGGTGAAAGGAAAAGCTTATAAGGGCCGCGGTTTAGTAAAGCTGCCCCAGCTTACGGGAGACTCGGTGAGCGGTAAGTCCGTCTATGCATCGCAATGCGCCGGGTGCCACGGTAGCGATGGAGCAGGAGTTCCCCCCGTGTTGCCGGCGGTGTGGGGGCCTGACTCATTCAACGATGGAGCCGGCATGAACGGCACCGCAAAAATGGCGGCGTTCGTTATCCACAACATGCCCCAAAACCATCCGGGAAACCTTACGCCACAGCAGGCCTATGATGTCTCCGCTTACATCCATACCATGCCGCGGCCCAAATTCAACCAGGCATACAAGAACTATTAGGTGCAGACATTATCCTGGCCCACAAAATGCGAACTTCGTTCTGTCTAAAGGATGACATCGTGAATACTCTTCGTTTCGGAATCACCTTCGCCTTCATGGCTCTACCAGCAGTTGTTGTGGCAGCAAACACGAGCAGGGAGGCCGGCGCAGGACAGGATACTCCGGTTCTGCACGTCTATGGACCCGGTGGACCTTTACCAGCCATCAAGGAAGCGGCAGACGCATTCGGCAAGGAGAAGCACATCCAAATTGTTGTAACGGGCGGCCCTGAACCTAAGTGGCTCCATGACGCGCAGCAGAATGCTGACCTCATTTTTAGCGGTTCAGAAGATATGATGAGTGACTTCCAGGTTGCAATGCAAGGCGCCCTGGACCCAACCACCATCACGCCTCTCTATTTGAGAGAGGCCGCGATCCTAGTCCGTCCCGGGAATCCAACGCACATCCAGGGGCTACAGGATCTGATGAAACCGGGGCACCGCATCCTGGTAGTGAATGGCGCGGGTCAAAGAGGTTTATGGGAAGACGTTGCCGGACGCCAGGGCGACATAGCGTCGGTAGCAAAGTTCCGTGCCAACATCGCGATCGTCTCGCCCAACAGTGGTGACGCCCGGACCGACTGGATCAATGACAAGTCACTCGACGCATGGCTCATATGGAACATCTGGCAGGTGTCGAATCCATCGCTGGCAGAGATTGTGTCAATCGACGAAGCCCATCGAATTAATCGCGATTGTGGAATCGGCCTGACAACCCAAGGAAAGTCTCGCCCTGAAGCGCGCGAATTCATTCGGTTCCTTCAATCTCCACAAGGCGCACAGATATTCCGAAAATGGGGCTGGAGCGTAAGCAATGATTCTAGAAATACCTATTAGTCATTCCAGCAAGATGACCGATAGGGCAATGCAAAACGGAAAGAGAAGAACTTCGCGGCTTCGCTTATATGCTGCTCTCTTGTCCGGCGCGGTCGCAAGCGGCGCCAACATGGCGTTATTGGGCACTGCGAGCGCTGCCGGCATTACTACGGCGCATGGTGGATTACTTCGGCTGTTTGAACAAACCGCCCGCCACTTGGCCCCATTGCTTCACCTCGCGGCACAGACCAATCAATGGTCGATGCTCCCCGTTTCTTCTGTGTGGTTCCAGAATGGATTCCATGTCATCACAGGATTATTTATGGCCATCTTTTACGCCTACGTTCTTGACCAAAGACTCTACGGCCGTCCCTTGGTTAAGGGGTTGCTTTATGGCATCGCCGTGTGGCTCTTTAACGCATTTGTCGTGCTTCCGTTGACCGGCGAAGGAATTGCAGGCTCTGCTCACCTGAACGCTATTGGTACAATCAGCTTTGCCGTTGCACATATGGCTTTCTTCGAGGTCCTGAGTGTGCTCTATGGATGTCTTAGTGAAGCCAAAACCAACAACCACAACAGCGTCTCTTTCACATAGATCAGCCGAACCTTACCAATAGTCAGGTTGGTTCGTGCTGATCGGGAAATGAAAGCCGGACTTTGTAAAGTTGTATTCGAAGTACGCGTACGGGTATTGGTAATCGTGGCCTGCCGTCGTGGTCCTGAGAAACGGTCCGGCGAACATGCGACCGTAACCAAAGCCAAAGTTAAGTCCTTTACTCAATGTGTATTCAGCGACGATATCGAGTTCGTTGCCGACGTGCCGGCTCGCGCCGGGATGGGCGTGAACGGCAATTGCGCCCGCCCCGTTATAGAGATTGTCATCCGCTGTGGCCAGCCAGAACCCTGCGAATTGCTGTTTGAGCCTCCATTTCTTAGCTGGTACTTCTTCAATGCCGGCTCGGTACTGCACAAGATTCCGGCGGCCGATCAGATCGACGAAGCCGTATTTGTCATGATTCGAAGGATAGAGCTGGTCAAAGGTATTCCACTCACGTCCGGCCTGATTCTTGGTTCCAGAGGCGTAGTTGAGCTCCAGGAAAGTTCGCGGCGATGCGGGCGCCTTGCGAAAGGTTTTTCCGAGGCTGGCATAGCCTGCCCAGGCGCCGATGGAATATTTGCCGAGTGAACCTTGCTGGCCGTCAAATTCGCTGTCGTAGTCAAAGCCGGACGGAAGCGTACCCTTCCAGTGGAGACCGAGGGTGACTTCATTGAGGTGCCCATGACCGACCTCTTCCGGTAGACCAGGGTTCGCTTGTGCAACGCGCCAGAGAACATAGGGCTCTAAGTTGGCCTTGGGAACGACGTTCTGCAAGCTTCCGTAGATTCCGTACATGTTGTTGTCCGGAAGTGCATTGTGTAGGTCAGTATTCGCGCCAGGCACGACCGACGAGGCGAATACGCTGACTTTGTACCCAGGATGATGAAAGTCGACCCGCGCGACGTTGAAAGTACGGCCAACGTTGAGCCAGTTGGAGGGCCCGATGACGCGCTCGTCTCCAAATAGCAGGACTTGGCGACCCGCTAGAACATCCACCCAACCTTCTGTGGAGCTGCCAATCTGAGGGTAAGCTTCCCAGAGCGTCCAACTATCTTCATAGGGGTTGCCGTTGGGAGTGTGGTGATTGAAAAAGATACGTGAATCCTGTACTTCACCGCGGAAGGCCAGCCAAGGCTTGGGCTGAATGACCGCACGCACGCGCAAGCGGTCCTGCAGGTAAAAATCATTGGTTCCCGTAAAGCCAATACCGATCGGACCCTCAAGCCGATTCCGGTATTGGCCGCCGATGCGGATCCAACTCGGCAGACGCTTGTCGAGCTCGGTAATTGGAAACAACCAGCTTGGCGACTCGTGGCGGGCAGTTAGGTCGGATCCGTAATTGGACTGGGTGCCCGTAGTTGAGTCAGAGGCCTCTTGAGCCACGCTTGGGTCCGAAGCCCCTTGAGCACTGACCTGTCCTCGAGCGGTGCTCGCGCCGGCTGAGAGGACCAGCATCAGCAGGTAGGTCAGCATCGAAACCTCTGCACCACAGACGATCCGATCAGAAAGAGTTGTTCCGTTACATGGAGGGTTCTTTCTGTGAAGCATACGTACCTCGCGAGGTCGGCAAATGCGCCCACTTGATTCGTGATGTTGGAGGTCGGCAGCTACGTAGCAGCCGCGAGTACTTGTCCAATACCATTAGGTTGGAGCTGAGGCCCGAGGTTCGCAAGTGAATCAGTTTCCGAACAAATTCCCCAGGCCCGTGAAGGCTTCAGGGTTATCCTGCGATGACCAACTCCTTTTCCGAGGGAATCTTCGCGATTTGTTGCTTGTCGATATTCATGTGGGCAGTCACCGCCTCTGGGGGCAAACGCCTGATCCAGTTATTCACGGAGACGTCGACAAACTGATCGGCCTTGAACATTTCCAAAAAGGTGCAATCGGTGTTGCCAGTGTTTTCGATGTAATGGGCGGCAACCCTGGGAACAAAGCCCACGTCGTTGGCATTGAAGTCCATGGTGCGGGCTTTTCCCTCGTTCGCGATGACGCCCATACGTGCTTTGCCGGAGAGCCAGAACTGCCACTCGCTTGCATTGGGATGCCAGTGCAATTCGCGCAGGGCTCCGGGCTTGAGAGTAACCTGTGCGGCGGCGATGTTCTTCGTCACCGGGAAGTTGCGCGAATCCACAATGCGAACTTCGCCTCCGGGGGTTTCTTTGGTGGGGGGCATCTTGGACAGTTTGAACGTGTACTGGAAAGGAGATGCCACGCCCAGTCCTCCGATAGATGCCTTGTCCTGCGCGAGAGATAGCGGAAGGTCTGCCGGGAAGATGTAAAGCGACTCTTCTTTTACCAGTTTCGCGGCGATCCCCTTGTCGATACCGAAATTTTTCGCTAACACCCTGTGCGGCGTATGCGAAATCATCTCGGAGAAAAGGAAGGTGCCGTCTTCCGAGAAGTCCCCTTGATCGAACACCAGCAGAAACTGGCAACCATCCGGCTGAAGCCCCTGAATGGAATGCGGGTAGCCTGCCGGAAACAGCCACAGATCGCCCTTGCCCACGTCGTCGATGAACATCGTGCCATCGGGATTCATAACAGTGACGCGGGCGTTGCCGTATTCCATAATGGCCCACTCATCGGCGGTGTGCCAGTGCAATTCGCGGAAACTGCCGGCGGTGAGCCGCATGTTTACGCCGGTCAGATCCTTTGATGTGGGCAACACGAACGAGTTAACCTCGTGCGTCCAGCCGCCGTCCTGCACCCGTTTGTGCGCCAAATCGAAGGAATACCAGATCGGACCGATATCGCCATGATCTGTCGGCGGGGGCAGGTTTGAATCTGGGTTCTCGTCCAGCAGAGGTCTATTTTCCTGTCCAGGATCGCTTACAGAATGATCTTTCTCCGCCGTGCGTGTATCTTGGATCTCCTGCGCATGCGCAGTAAGTCCGGTCAATGCTGCTGCTGCAAGGGCTGTAGAGGTCACTCCGAGAAACTCCCTTCTCGAAAACCCCTCTGTGCTTGGCTTATAATCTGCGCCACTCTGCGTGACCTCATCTGCGGCTTCGGGATCGCTGCCGATTCTGGTTTCTTCAACTTCTCTCATGATGTCGCCCCTTTTAGGTGTATTCTCTAGCGATTGCCGGCCACTACTGAATGTTCCACAACGCCAGCGTTCGTGGCGGCCTTGGTTTCTGCTTTCGTAGGCTCAACCTTCATCCCGAAACTCTGGCCGTCCATCCAAATCCGGTTCAGATAGTCGGTGTCTCCGTATTTGTGAAAGGTGACGTCAGTTTGGGAGTGAGGTTGCTCAGCATGCGTCGGTACGAAATCAACGAACGCGGAATGCGTGCCATCGATACTCTTGATCTGTAGCACAGATGAATCGATATCGGATGGACTAATATTGTACGAACCAGCCGGCATCTTAGCGTTGCCTGCGTAAAACGGAAATGTGGTCTTGAAGTCCACGCCATTCTCAATCTGCGCCGCCAGCGGCATTACGCACAGCAGGGATAGCAATCCCATCCTTACAACTAGGTTTCCCAAGCTATTCATAAGATCTCCTTCGATTTGAGTCGCACTCATGCCGAATGCTTCTTTCCTTTCTTGAAGCAACTGTTATGCCATTCCTGATAGGTTCGTTAGCCAGCTTCGCGCAGCGTCTAACTGGCTTTCTCTCCATATACTTCATAGTCTGAAGTGGACAAGTGATCGCTTAAGAGAGAGAGTTGGTGAACTGCAGCGTGTCGGCAATGCGGCGGACAGCGGCGGTATTTCGACTCATACGACATCTGAGAGCTGGGGCCAACGCTGATGTGGGATTCGCTCCGATTGCAGCGACAGATCATCTGATCCATCAAAGCTATTGTTGGCCGGCCAGTTTACCAGGGCAGAAGGTCGCCCGAGAAGTAAGCGTCAACACTCTGAGCGGTGCGGCTCCCCGCTGCCTACACCAAGTATTCCCTAGCCGAGCCACTTCGGGTTTGCAGCCGTGCCGTCGAAGTGGGCCGTTGTTTTGAACAGTTCGTAGCGGCCATCGGCTGCCGCATCGCGGGTCCGGTCGAGTAAGGCTGTAATCTGCTGCTGTGTCATGGGCTGGAAGGTCTTCACAGCGCTCAACGCTTGTTCCATCACCGGCATCGAGTCGATCCCTGTAATAACCACCGAGACCGGCTGGGTCAACGAATAGCGCAGGGCTTCGACAGGCTCAATCGTCTTGCTGTCAAGAATGAAATGGTCGCCAAAGGTCTTCATCGCGAGCACCCCGATCCCCTGCTGGATTGCGACTGGCATAACTTCGTTGGTAAACGACCGGAAATGCGCATCCATGACATTGATCGGCATCTGTACCGTGTCGAAATGGAAGCCGCGCTTCTGAGCGGTCGCAAGCGTCCTGAGATGCACCGCTGGATCCTTGTGACCGGTAAACCCAATGTAGCGAATCTTGCCCGCTTCACGCGCAGCAATCGCAGCTTCAAGCGCTCCCCCGGGTGCAAAGATGCGGTCCGGATCTTCCATCCGAATAACCTCGTGGAACTGGACCAGATCGATGGTATCGGTCTGCAATCGCCCGAGAGACTGCTCCAGTTGAAGGTTGTAAGCCGTTTTGGTTCGGCCATCCATCTTGGTCATCAGGAAAACCTTGCTGCGATAGCCGTCGCGTAGCGCCTGACCCATGCGGACTTCACTAATCCCCTCGTTGTAGTCCCAACAATTGTCCATGAAGGTAATGCCGCGATCAATCGCGGTTCGCACCAGGCGCACACTTTCCGCGGGATCCGCCTGTCTACCAAGGTGATAGCCACCTAACCCTATCACCGAAACCTTCTCCCCGGTGCGCCCCAGGTTGCGGTATTGCATGTCTGGCGACATTGGACGAGAGACCGGGTTGCTGCTGTGGGCCGAGGTTTGTGCCTGCCCCGAATCACTTAGTGTCGCACCAGCGGCCACCGCGGATACGACAGCTGACTTGATGAAATCCCTGCGTTCCATAGCTTCTCCTTTGGAGGTTTGGGAGCGTCCTTCGAAACAAGCGGACGACTGTGTAGCACGTGAGCTCGGAGATCGCTCAGCAAACTGCGCTAACATTCGGATTTACAAATGTATCTGTGTTGTCTGCGTCGCTGCGATCGATACAGGCGAAATCCTTTTCTATGATGACTTCAAGCAAACCCTCGGCGCCAACGTCTACAGTCGTGTAAATCCCAACCTCTCTGGCCTCACTCCATATTCGCGCCTGCTCTTCCGAAATGGTCACGGTAAGGTCATGCGGACTGTAGCGTACGGTTGCTTCGGTGTTGAGGGCAGCAGACTCCAGCGCATAGGTAAGCTTTGCTTCGGATCCCGGGCCAAAATGAATCGTTTCCTCAATGCGGCTCGGACTCAAGAACCGTGTGAGTTCAGAACGCGATACCCGTAGTCGCAGCGAATTTCCTTTAATGCGTAATTTCATGCTTCGCCTTCTTTGATGGCTGGCTCATAGCCTAGTATGTGTTTCTCGCCGTGATAGATGTTGAAATGGGTGGGGCGCAAAAATCCAACGAGCGAAATGTTGAACTCTTTTGCAACCTGTACGGCGAGGCTAGAGGGCGCGCCGACAGAGGCCACCATCGAAACTCCACCCATGAGAGCTTTCTGCAGAAGTTCGAAGCTGGCCCGCCCCGAGAGTAAGAGCAAAGTATTGCGCAATGGGGTGCGGTCCGCAAGAAACTCTGCGCCAATAAGCTTGTCTACGGCATTGTGGCGTCCTACATCCTCGCGAACGGCCAGCAGCTTGCCATGGGAGTCGAAAAGGCCCGCGCCGTGAAGCCCGCCAGTCCGGTTGAAGAGGCCCTGGGCTCTGAGCAGGCGATCCGGGAGCGTGTAGAGCGTCGAGGCGCTGATGACAAAGGTGTTTCTTGTGCGCGGCGGGCAGACCGTTTGCAACGCGAGCAGAGACGCCTTACCACAGATGCCGCAGCTCGACGTGGTATAGAAGTTGCGCTCTAGAGTTGCAAGGTTGAAGACTACGTCAGGCGCCAGGTCCACGCGTACGACATTCCTCTTCAGTTGATACGGGAACGTGCTTGGCCTTGCGGCGACTCGCTCCGTTTCCTCTGGAACGCTCTCCGCCCCGCAGGCGATACTCTCAATGTCGTTGGCGTCTCGCACGACGCCCTCGGTCATCAAGAAGCCCGCGGCGAGCGAACCATCATCTCCCGGAGTACGCATGGTTACGGAGATGGGCTTTACCACTCTTGCATTGGCGGCACCATAACCCAGCTGAATCTCGAGCGGCTCCTCAACAGCGAGCGTGTCGTGCGCTGACTGGAGATTCAGTCCGTTCACTTTCTGAATAGAAATATCCAGAGAAGCGCAACTGACTTCACCGTGGGCATGTTGAACGCCTTCCATACAGGTTCGATGCTCCTTTAGCCGGGGGAGTCTCTGTTTCTTTCGGACAGAACCATCTACCGTTCGCTTGAGAGCAGTGACATGCGTAACACCGTTCTCGCACGCGCGAGCCTCGACTTAGTCGCCGGCACGGAGATGCCCAGAAATTGTGCAATCTCTTCCATTGAACGATCCTCTACGTGGCTCAGGTGAACAACGTCTCGGAGCAACGGCGGTAGCCGTTGAATTGCTGCCTTAAGCAGGGTTTCCCGCTCTCGCCGTGCGCAGTGGCTTTCAGGACTTTCAGCAAGATCCCGGTGTTCCCGATACCAAATTCTAGACTCCTCGTCGAGAGCATCGGTCGAAATCTCAATATGACCACGCTTCTTCCGCAAAAGCATGAGTGCGGAATTGATCGCGATCCGTGTGAGCCATGAAGAGAACTTGCATCTCTCCTCGAAATTCTTCAGGTGGATGAAGGCTTTCATGAAAGCATCCTGAAGGACATCCTCTGCATCTTGCCAGTTCTGGACGATGCGATAAGTCTTGCGCAGGACCATAGCATGGTGGCGTCTGCTGAGTTCAACAAAGGCAATAGTGTCCCCAGACTTTGCGGCCGAAACTAACAACGCGTCGCTCATCGCGTTCAGGCTGCCTCTGATAACAGAATTATCGGCTGATGATAGAACTGCATTCATTCCGCCACCCTCTCTTTAGTAGTGTCTAATTGCATAGGAACCCAAACCCGTGATTTCCCGCAATCCACGGGAAAAATATTGCACTTGGCTTGCCAAGGAGCGTTCCAACCGAGATCGCGGCAACTGATTGAGGGCTTTGTTTTGTGAGCTGCGATCTGTTGAAAGGGCGTCAGGATTTCGACACTTCTGTCGACAAGTATCGGCGCTCCCCTGGACTTCGATGTCGGCTATTTGCCCCTTTCATTGGGGGCTCTTCGAGCGCACTCAGCCAGCCATGCCGCATACCGAGTCATCTCAACCTTCACTACGCCACGCACAGAAGCCCGATCCTCGGTCAGTTCTAGAGGAGGTAATAGCGAAAATTCTTCGCGGCTTCCCGCGACCAAGGACTGCATGGAAGAGTTCGGGATCGCTCGTGCGGACGCGCTGGAAGGTACTGTGACTTCGTACTCGAGTTCAACCTTCTTACCGTAGCGAACCCCAAATTGAAGTGAATTTCCATCGTGGATCAGTGTGGCCAGGTTAGGATCAAGTGAACCGAACGCGTGCTCTATCTCGTCGTTACATTTAAGGACTCCTATGACAGACCAGGTGGCATTATTGCGGCGCAGACGAGCAACCTTCTGCATCAGCGAAGGGTCGACTGTACTCCCCGCCAAATACCTCTCCAGTTCCTGTTGGACACTGAAACTCGTTCCGAAAAGTGCCACGCTCGAGTCGATCACCGCTAGCCAGCGCACATCCTTGAACGTGCCGAGCTCACGTTCAAACGGTTGCTGCACCAACACTCGAAAACCTCTAAATTCGGCGACGGTCGCTCCGTTCTCGACTGCAGCCTTAAAGATGCGCGCCTGGTCGAAATGCCCGCTCATCAGAGCACTGTGCTCTCCCGCTCTGCCGGGATCACTGCCTCCGGCCGCGAAGATCATCTGGTGAATGATCATGGAATCATCAACTGCAGCAAGCGACATGAAGTCTCGACGATCAATCAGGTTGTTGCGGCTCATCAAGAGAAAGCTTTCTGGCTGGCCTGCAGGCGTTCGATTACTTACTCCTGCCACAACCTGGGTTCCAGGAGGAACGAGGGAAAGAAGTCTCGGATCTGGAGGTGCTGCCGTTAACATCTCGACCGAGACGAATAGAAAGAACAGCATCGCGAGGGTTCTGTTTCCATGGAATCGCTTCATATGCTCACGCTCCGAAAGCAACCGCCTAAAATGCGCTATTGCATTCGCAATGCCACAAATGGTCCGAAAGGAAGCAAAACTCGCAAAACTCTAAATCCAGGCTTTGGCGCCCAACGCCAGGTCCACGGTAATAGCGTAAGTGCAATACATCAGCCAGATACCAGTAATGAACTGGAACAGCCCTATGACGCGATTACCTCGGTTCCAGGAGAACAAGCGAGTAGGAATTTCCGTGGCATAGATGAGGGTTAGGCCGACAAAAACGATCATCACCGGGATGTCTCCTGCACGCCGAAAAACGTCCACGCCAAGAATGCTGAGGAACAGGAATGCTATGGCCATCCAGCCATCCGTTTGCGCGCTGGAATCGATATATCGCCGGTGGGCCATTGCGAACCAGTGAATGCCGTAAGCAGTGAAAGCGAGGGCCGCCATATACAAGGGAGCCGCTTTGCTGAATACGTAGAACCACGTCAATCCGGTCAACAGGTAAATGCCCGTGAGAAACTGCATGAAGCCAGGCATCCAGAAACCCCATAAGCCCAAGGTGCGGTTAACCTCGGGACTGGTCTTGGGAAAACCAAATAAGGCCTGGCCACCCCAGATGAAGTAGCCTGTTCCCAAGCCAAAAAACCCAATCGCGACCGGCACGAAGGGAGAACTTGCGAACGTAAATGTTTGAGTTTCCATCTTTTAAGCCCCTTTAGAGTTGTGAATTTCATATACACGCATCTTCAAATGCATCCGCCTCTCAAAAGGCATTTGCCCTGCCACTCTTGAGCGATTCCTAGTCGAGCCGTGCGTCCCGACCTAACTAGCTTGCTTTCATTTAGGTCGCAGTGTGCAATGAGCAGTTGTGCGGACGGGGCCAAGATAATTTGAAATTCCTGAATGTCGCCCAGTAGCCACGCTGCGTCCGTATTTCGACACTTACTGGCGGAATCCACGCGCGTTTAATGGCGGCGCCATAGGAACTCTCACTGGTATAAACGCCGGGCACGCCGCCAGACCGCGAAGTATTTGTGCTTAATGCACCTTACTGGTTGAAGTTGTTAGGCTTCAGCACGAAGACCCGTCGAAATCAAATTAAGCTCATCCCACAAATCGTCACGCAGATTCACGACGATTGCCTCAGAAGTGCTGCGAACTACAATCCACTGGAAGAGGGCGTCCTTTGAAGGATTGATTTCCTGGTGTGGAAGCCACGCCGGAACGTAGAGAAAGTCGCCAGCTTGCAATGTGGCGTCGAACTCTCCCCGGTCGCCCCAGCGAACGTAAGAAGAGCCGCTGAGGACATAAGCAATAGTGTGTTGCTCTCCATGGTGATGTATTCCCGTATGAGCTCCAGGTTCGACCAGGAACAGGCCTCCCCACATGGGCGAACTTATACCAGCTCCTGGATGGATTGCGGCAGTACGCTTGGACCCAGGCGTTTGCGCCGTGACAGAGTCGAACTGCTCTGGATGGACGACACGAATCGATTGATATTGCATAGATTCTCCTTTTTATGCACCCCGATGAATGCCGGCGATCCCGGCAAGCGCCTTCGATGCGAAGCTGCGACGGGTTAAATCATTCATACCTATCCTCATTGCATCTGTACTGGAACGTCACCATCGCGGAATCCAACGGCGACGCATCCGCACAGATTCATAAGGGAAGTTCAGCGGCTGAGGGATAACCGTGCTGACTGCGTCCAAGATCGCTGTCGTACTTCAGTGTGCTTTTGTAGAGTTCGTATCGACCGTCGTTGAAGTGTTTGCCGTGGTCGCGGAGGGCCTGCATCTGATCGGCGGAGAGCGGCTTGAAATCGCGCAGGATCGCTAGATTTTGATCGAGGACTTCCATGGAATCAATGCCGCTGATGGTCGAGGAGACGGGCAGGCTCATGGCGTAAGAAAGCGCTTCGGTAGGGGTGAATGCACCCTTCGAGATGGTCTCGCCCGAACCACCCATGCTCTTCATTCCCAGGACCGCGATGCCGCGCCGGTTGACCACGGGCAGGACGTCGTTTTCAAAGCTGCGGAAGCCCGGGTCCAGTGGATTGAGAGGCATCTGGACAACATCGAAAGCATAGCCGCGTTTGAGCATCTCCAGAAGGATCGCCGGGTGCTTGTGTCCGTTGAATCCCACGAAGCGGACCTTCCCCTGCTGCTTTGCCCTGGTAAGGGCTTCGAGAACACTATCGTGCGCGTAGATCAGTTCGGGGTCATTGCGGTAGATGACCTCGTGAATCTGCCAGACATCGAGATGGTCAGTTTGCAGACGGGTAAGCGACGCGTCCAGCATGCGCATCGCAACTTCCTTGGGGCCATGCGTGCAGACGGCGCTCATGACGATGAGGTTGTCTCGTTTGCCTTTGAGGGCGTTGCCAAGCTTCTCTTCGCTCAGGCCTCGGTGAAACTCCCATGCATTGTCGAAGATGTTGATGCCGTGGTCGATGGCTTTGGCAACCATATTGTTCACCTCGGCCTGATCAGCGACGGCGCCGAGATGGAAGCCGCCCATGCCCAGGATGGAACATTCGAGGCCGGTAGGACCCAGAGGACGCTTTTGCGCCTGGAAGCCGCCGAGGGCGGATTCGTTTCTGGTTTCGACTGCCGTGGCAATCTGCTCCGCTGGAATCACGGCTGAAACTCCCGCTATCGCGGCACCTTTCAGGAAACCTCTCCGGCTTATCTCAGGTCCGATTTTGGGGTTGTTGTCATTCATAACAGTCCATGCCCGCTCTTTCCGGCTCGTGCTTATTCACGGGCACTAGACCTGGGGCCATGCGTGGCCAGTGTTGTCTGCTTCCTTGATCATGTCCTTGACCTCGGCCTGCGCCGTGTCGAGAGGGTAGTCGTGGACCAGCCGGGCTTCGGGATTATCGAATTTAAGGGAAGTTTTGTACATCTCGAAACGCCCGTCGGCGGCATATTGGCGACACCGGTCGCGCAGTGCCTGCATTTCAGCAGGGGTCATCGGTTCAAAATTTTGTGCGATTTCAAGATTCTGCTCGATAATGTGCAACTCCTCGGCCCCTGAGATGGTGCAGGCTACGGGAAGGCTCATGGCGTAGCGCAGTGCTTCCCTGGCAGTAAGGACGCCCATTTGCACAGGGTCCCCATGTCCGCTGATGGGCTTCATCCCTAATGGCGCGATCCCACGGTGATTGAGAACGGGCAAGACCTTCTGCTCGAAGCTCATACAGTAAGTGGCATCAAAGGCGTTCAGCGGCATCTGAACGGAGTCGAAGGGAAAGCCGGTGTCGAGCATGGCGAGATGCACATCAGGGTCTTTATGGCCCGTGAAGCCGACGAAGCGTACTTTGCCCTGTTGCTTCGCTTTGAGCAGAGCCTCTGCAGCGCCACCGGGACGAATGAACAGATCGGGATCATTTTGAAAAACGACGCCGTGAACCTGCCAGAGGTCGAGGTGGTCGGTCTGAAGACGACGCAGCGATTGTTCGAGCATCTGCATGGCGAGCGAAGCGTCGCGGCCGTGAGTGCAGACTTTGGTCATGATGAAGGCTTCGTCTCGCCTGCCTTTGAGGCCCAGGCCTAACCAGGACTCGGTTTTGCCGCGATAGTACTCCCAGGCATTGTCGTAAAAGGTGATGCCCCCGTCGAGGGCGCGGTGGACAATCTCGATTGCAGTTTTCTCATCTTTCGCGCCGCCAAGATGATGACCGCCGAGACCGAGTGCAGAGATTGTGACGCCCGTTTTGCCAAACTCTCGAAGTGGGATGGGCATTTGACACCCTCGCAATGGTCTTCTGGAGGCCGGATACGAATAGCCTTACTGCATTCACAATGCCAAAAACGACAATCGCAAATATCCAGCGATATAGCTGAATTCGCGGATATTCTTCTGTCGACGCTTGAGAGCGTTTGAAAGCCCTCCGCAGTGCCAGTCGAAATCCCGACAGAGACCGACAGGATTTGCGACACTCATCCGCTAGAACCAGCGTCGATAAATGAGCGGCCTCTGTCTGGATTTCGACTTACACTCCTGCTGCTGTTCACACAAACAAGGCTATCCACAACATAATGGCGTTTGATTCAATTACATCGCAGACGATTCCTCTTGCACCAGCCGTGGCATTCGAAATGCTCTCCCACTAGCGAGGAGAAAAACAATGCCTAACCAGACTGATACCCCAGACATACCGAGACAAGATAACTCTGACGCCGCCACAACCGGCAAGGAAGCAAACCTGGATCGCATCGCTAACGAAGCTGCGCGTCGAGCCGGAAAGAGGCAACAGCGTTATGACCAGGAAAACAACATCTTTACAAAGTAGTGTTGGTCGACAAAACCAATCTGTTTCGAAAAAACTGGAAAAGGAGCATTTCGATGATTAACGAGCAAGTTCATTCTGCAGCCGCCGCAGGTACGTTCTCAATAGGTGGCGACCTCACGGTCAATCGCCTGGGCTACGGAGCTATGCGGATTACGGGTCCAGGCATTTGGGGACCTCCCGCTGACAAGGACGCCGCACTTGCAACGTTGCGGCGCGCGGTCGACCTCGACGTGAACCTCATCGACACAGCTGATTCCTATGGTCCGGCTGTCTCGGAAGAGTTGATTGCAGAAGCGCTGTATCCATACCCGTCCGGTCTGGTCATCGCCACCAAAGGAGGATGGGAGCGTCCTGGTCCCGGGCAGTGGACTCATAATGCCGGCCGCAAACACCTCGCGGAAGCGTTAGAAGGCAGCCTCAAACGCCTGCGTCTGGATCACATCGATGTATATCAACTCCACGCTCCGGACAACGCAGTCTCGTTCGAGGCCTCAGTGGAAGCACTGGCCACGCTGCGCGAGCAGGGTAAGATTAGCCACGTCGGACTCTCGAACGTGACCCGCGAGCACGTTGAGCGCGCCCGCAGGATTGTGCCTGTCGTTTCGGTGCAGAACCGGTACAGCTTTGCCGACCGCGAGTCCGATTTCATTGTCGACTACTGCGAGCAGCACAACATCGCGTTTCTTCCCTGGGCTCCGCTTGGCCAAGCGCAAGAGGCGCATGATGCCGTAAAGAAGGTCGCCGAAGATCTCGATGCGAACCCCCTGCAGGTCGCTTTGGCGTGGTTGCTCAAGAGGTCCAAGGTGATTCTGCCAATTCCCGGAACCTCGTCGATCAAGCACCTGGAAGAGAACATCGCTGCCGCAAGCCTCGAACTTCCCCAGGCGGCATACGACGAGTTGTCTGAGGTAAGCCTGCCGGCCGCGAGTCTCCGCGGTTAAGGCGTCCGGCGAGATGGCGTAACGGAAAGTGGCGGATCCACTTTGGCGTGGGATTCGCTCCCATTGCTGCGACAGATCATCTGATCATCAAAGCTATTGTTGGCCGCCACTTCACCTGGAGCAGACGATCACCCTTCGAGGAAGCTAGCCTAGCCACTTCGGGCTGGACATTCACGGCGACATAAGATGCCGCTCCGGGCTGCCGGTGTCGAAAAGACCGAACAATAATCGATAAAACATGCCTCGTTTCGTTAGAAGAAAAGCTTTGTTTGTCTAGTGAAGATTAAAAAAAAGTCGCGAATTCACCTTGACTTGTTCTCTCCAACAGCGTCATTCTTGAGACGTTTTGGCGGGGCTCTCCCCCGGGGTCTTTTCCGCGGTCCCTCTCTTTCGTTAGAATATGGGCCGTTTTTGACCCGGTGCTTTTTAGGACATAGCAACGCACTTCCCGATTCTGTTCGGGTAAAACAAAGAGACCGTTTGGGCGCGACCGCGTCTCGCCGACGTGGGCCATGCGCTCTACCCGAACCCTAACAGCGCAGGGGTTCCTCGTGACATGGACAGGGTTGATAGGATTCTGGGGTAGTGTGCGTCACGATCGCCGGCGCCATGTCCCTCGCTGTTCACGTCGTGCACGGGCAATCTGGGCCAGCGTTAATCGCCTCATCCTGAGGTACGTTAATCGCCTCAGTCCGAGCTACATTGATCGTCTGATTCTTCCCGGGTATCTTTATTGGATTACTGCTTCCGGTCGCGACGGATCGACCGACTCCATCCCGAGTTTTTGAGGAATAACGGCTTGCACGGACCACTGTTCGGGTAACTAATGTACCGGATAACTATACCGGACAAACTATTCCAAGGGCTGTAAAACGCGCTCACGAACTGCTCGCCTTCCCACCGCTGAGCCGTCTCATACGCCCTACCCGAACCTCAGCCGTTCCAGGGAGGTCACTCATGAGACAGTCAAGATTATTGATGGTAGTAGCCATCGTGTGCGTAATGATCGCGGTCGCCATGGTCGTGTCCACTCACATTGTCCGTGGACAATCGTCGCCAACGCCTTACAACCCCTACCCACCTGGGATCCTGCCGTCCGATATCGCCCCCGAGCTGACGCGGGTTGAAGGCGAAATTACAGGCATCTTCAACAACTATGTCACACAGTGGCAAGCATTGACGCCTCCGGTAGTGGCAGGCAACCCGCCAATACTTCAGAACACCGGCTATGCGGCACAACGAATACTCGGCGGCCTGTTGCAATACGACTTGCATATATCGCCATTCCAGAATACGGCCTGCGCTTCTTGCCACATGCCGTACACCGCCTTTAGCGGACCGATCAATTCCGTCAATCTGACGATGATCGCGTATCCCGGATCGTTTCGCTACCGGGCCGGCAAGCGCACCGCGCAACGATACACATATTCACATAGCTTCCCTGTGCTCCACTACAATGCCGTCCAAGGGGCATTCTTTGGCGGAAACTTTTGGGATTCACGCGCCACTGGATACAAGCTTCAGGCTCCCGATGCCGAGCAGGCACAGTTTCCTCCGGTTGATCCGTTGGAAATGGGTTTCCCTGATACAGCTTGCATAGCATTCCGGCTCAAGTCTGCGTCATACCTATCGCTGTTTATGACGATATGGGGGGACTCTTTTAACATCGCCTTTCCGTCCAACACTGCGTCGATCTGCGCAACCCCTGGAGGGGCGGCGTCGTTCAACGGGAACACCGAACCAATCATGTTATCTGCAGACGACCGCACCAAGGCCAACAATATCTATGATCACTGGGGGCAATCCCTCTCCTTCCTCGAAAGCTCGCAGGATGTCAGTCCCTTCACCTCGAAGTTCGATGCCTTTCTGGGCGGCAAGTACACGCTTACCTCAGACGAGATGGCAGGTTACAACCTGTTCAAGGGCAAAGGGAATTGCAACTCATGCCACCTGGACGGCAGGTCAACCGCACCCAGCCCCCCACCACCTCAGGGGGAAGCTCCGAACGGCATAGATACAGGCGCGGCCGCCGCTACAGAGCCATTGTTCACATGCTTTGGCTCTGCCAATCTCGGCCTTCCCAAGAATCCGCGGGTTGCTCTCTTATACGAGACGACACCGGATTTCTTTGCATTTACCCCTAATCCGGCAGGCTTCACCTACTCGGATTTCGGATTGGGAACTTTCTTGAGGAGTGGTTTCGGCTCCGCTCCTAACCCGAACGCGACTTGGAAACCATTCGCAGAAACTTCGGACGGTCAGATGCAAACGTCAACCGCCCGTGATGTGGCCCTGGCGCCGCCACAGTGCACGGGGGGAACTGAAGCCCCAGGGCCCTACTTCCAAAAGGAGTTTTTTCACAACGGCTACATCAAGAGCCTGAAGCAGCTTGTCCACTTCTACAATACCCGCGACCTGTATAAGCAGCCGATCGAAAGTGGCGATTGCTCGGCGGAAGGATTGGTCGAAAGGGTGAACTGCTGGCCTTCGCCCGAGGTTCCGCAAAACATCGATATGACCGTCGGTAACTTAGGTTTGACAAGTGCGGAGGAAGACCAGATCGTCGTCTTCCTCAAAACACTTAGCGACGGCTTCACAACACCTTATCCCTTTGTTAACACTTATACGGGTGCTTGCTTGACCGGTGGTAATGCTGCGACTCAAGGTAACACGACGCTAATTTCTGCGGAAAAGTTACGGCGATTGGTGGCTAGGTAAGGCGGCAACCAAAGGGCGCATGTGCAACCCATAGGTGTTCATGCGCCCTCGAAATATGTTTTGACAAAGATATTCACGGAGCAATGTGTCTAGCATATGAAACGTCTTTACAGAAACAGAGTGCTTTTCGTACTGGCGGCCGGGCTGCTCCTATCGTGGCCGGCCGCCGCTCAACTTCAACAGTACACGGCAAAAAACATCCCGCCCCCTGCAAGGAAAGCAGCACGAGTGCAGATTACTGAAGGGCCAGCCCTCGAATTGTTCAGGAACAACGAGGCAATTATCCGGTGGACAAGCAACAACCCTGGCGGCACCGACGAGCACTTCGGGTTCGTGAAGTACGGGACTGATCCTCACAATCTAAACCTGACGGCGAAGGGTCACATCAGGCTAAATCAGAACCATCCCTATACGGTTTTCCGCGTGCGATTGGAAGACGTAAAGCCTGGAACAACGTACTACTACACTGTTGATTCCATGGAAGCCACCGGCGAGCTCGACGGCGTGAAGAGCAATGTTTATCACTTCACCGCCCGCGAGTAGAAATGGTACGGGCAACAAATCGCCAGGCCCACGCATTCGCAAGACGGACAAGAACGAAAAGAGGAGGCAGGCAGCATCCGGTGGACAACCCCTGAACCTCTTGGAAGATGTTCGTAAGAGCAATAGTTAACGTCTATAGGGGCAGCACGGAATCAGGGTAGTTGCGTGGTGTTCCATCCTCCACCCAACGCTTTGATCAGGACCACGCTTGCCTCCGTACGGCGGCGCATGATGTCGATATCGTTTCGTTCATTATTCAAGGCAGCCGTCTGCCATGTGATTACCTGCAGATAAGTATCCGCACCCCCTTCGTAACGGGTCTGTGAGAGATCCAGTGACTGCTCTGCGGAATCCGTCGATTCGTGCTGTTGCTGAGCTTCTACTTCCAGAATGCGTAAGGCTGCAAGATTGTCCTCCACCTGTTGGAAGGCCGTGAGTGTCGTTTGCCGGTAATCGGCAACGGTGGCATCGTAATTCGCTGAAGCCGTTGTCCGTACGGAGCGGCGGCGTCCTGCATCGAAGAGCGTCTCCGAGAACGTGGGACCAACAGCCCAGAAACGGCTCGGCCAGGTGAACCAGTTCAACGCGGAAGTTCCCTGCAGGCCCGCGACGGCACTCAAACTAAGCGTGGGATAAAAGGCTGCCTGCGCGATGCCAATCTGCTCATTCGCAGCAGCCATCTGTCTCTCACTGACAGCAATGTCAGGCCTCCTCTCCAACAATTCAGAGGGTAGAGTGCCCGGAATATCCGGCATCTTTGGCGATTCAATATTGAGCGGAATGAATGGCAGGCTGAATTGTGCCGGCGCCACACCGATCAGAATCGCTATGGCATGTTCGTACTGAGCACGTGTCAACGAGATGTCTGTCTCGATGACGCGCGCGGAGTCGAGTTGCGATTTCGCCTGTGTAAGATCCGAGAGCGGCGAGGCGCCTCCTTCGAATCGATCTCTGGTCAGATTGACGGCAT
>Ga0137412_10000564_pt1 | contig 26663 bp, 26 predicted proteins | sample CZODoug2_1_16fun_FD_122160 | JGI IMG/M metagenome (GOLD analysis project Ga0137412, IMG submission 122160) | Vadose zone soil fungal communities from Angelo Coast Range Reserve, California, USA - CZODoug2_1_16fungal (Hybrid Assembly) | ecosystem: Environmental > Terrestrial > Soil > Vadose zone...
TGAACGGGTGCCCCACCACCAGCCGGCCGGCGTCGGCGGCCTCGACGGCCATCTCGGTCATGCTGTAGCCGGAGGTGGACGAGGCGATCACCACGTCGGCCGGGGTGACCGCGTCGATGTCGGCGAGCAGCCGCCGCTTGAGCTCCAGCTCCTCCGGCGCGCTCTCCTGGACGAAGCCGGCACCGGCCACCGCGTCGGCCAGCCGGTCGGTGACGGTCAGGTTCTTCCGGTCCGCCCCGTCGGCCAGTCCCAGCTCGGTGAGCGCCGGCCACGCGGCCGCGACCAGCCGGTCCAGCCTCGCGGCGGCGTCCGGGGCCGGATCCCAGGCGCGCACCCGGTAGCCCCGGGCCAGGAAGTGTGCCACCCAACCGCCGCCGATGACGCCGGCGCCGATGCAGGCGACCGTGTCCACCGCTTCGGGCAGCGCCGCCGCGGACGGCTCAGACATGGGTGGTCGCCTTCAGGCCGAGCATCCGGCGGGCAGCATCCGGGCTGGCCACCTTCGCGCCGAGGTTCTCCACGATGTTCACCGCGCGCTCAACGAGCTGCCCGTTGGTCGCCTTCACCCCGCGCTCGAGGTACAGGTTGTCCTCCAGCCCGACCCGGACATGCCCGCCGAGCAGCACCGACTGGGCCACCCAGGGCAGCTGGTCGCGGCCGATGGCGAACGAGGCCCACTGCGCGTCGTCGGGCAGCAGGTGCACCATTGTCTGCAGCAGTTCGGGTTCGGGCGGGGCGCCGTACGGGATCCCCATGCACAGCTGGAACAGCGGCGGCGAGTCGATCAGGCCCTCGGCGATCATCTTCTTGGCGAACCACAGGTGACCGGTATCGAAGATCTCCAGCTCCGGCTTCACCCCGAGCTCCTGGATCCGCTTCGCGCCGGCGCGCAGCATGTCCGGGGTGGAGATGTAGAGCTGGCTGCCCTCGCCGAAGTTGAGCGAGCCGCAGTCCAAGGTGCAGATGTCCGGTAGCAGCTCCTCCACGTGCGGCAGCCGGTCCAGCCCGTTGACCAGGTCGGTGCCGTCCACCGGCTTGAGCGGGTCCTCCTGGTCGATCACCAGGTCGCCACCCATCCCGGCGGTCAGGTTGATCACCACGTCGACGCCGCTGTCCTTGATCCGCCGGACCACCTCCCGGTACAGCGCGACCTCCCGGGATGGGCCGCCGGTCTCGACGTTCCGGACGTGGATGTGCACCACCGCCGCGCCGGCGTTGGCCGCCTCGATCGCCGAGGCGGCGATCTGCTCCGGGGTGACCGGTACGAACTCGCTGCGCCCGACGGTGTCGCCGGCGCCGGTGAGCGCACAGGTAATGATCACTTCACGGTTCATCCGGACCCCTTGATGACGGTGTGAGCAATGAAGTCGTGCAGGTGCCGGCGCATCACCGACACGGAGGTGCCCGGGGTGCCGCAGAGCACCCGGATGCCGAGGCCGTCGATCAACGCGGTGAGCTGCGCGGTCACGTCGTCCGCGTCCTGCTCGCGGAACACGCCCTGCTGCTGGCCGAGCCGGATGGTCATCGCCACGGTGCGGTACCAGCGGTCGTAGGAGTCCCAGTACAGCGAGCGTAGCCCGGGAGTGAGCGCGACCTCGTTCCAGACCTGCAGCCACACCGACCACTCGTCGCGCAGCAGCCCGTCGGTGGGCAGCTGCAGCTCGACCAGTCGCAGCAGCCGCTCGCGGGCGTCGTCGATGGTGTGCAGCTCGGCGACCTGGCGGTCGAAGGCCAGCTTCACGTTGCGGCGCAGCGACTCGTTGAGGACGTCGTCCTTGGTGTCGAAGTAGTAGTGGATGGTGCCGGTGCTGGTGCCGCAGGCCTGGGCGATGTCCGCGATGCGCACGTTGTGGTATCCGCGGGTGGCGATCAGCTCCCAGGCTGTCTCCAGGATGCGGCGGCGCATCTCCGGCTGGGCCTCGGCGTCCGGCGCGCTGCTGGAGCGGGTGCTGACCGCCGGGACCGCGGTGACCGTGACCGCGTCGTCGCTGCCGTTGAGCAGCCAGTTCACCGTCACCCCGGATTGCTCGGCGATGCGCACCAACTCCTGCGCGGTGAACCGCCGGGTACCGCCGAGCGACTTGGACAGCTTGGTCTCGTCGAGACCGATCCCTTCGGCGAACACGCGCTGCGAACCCGGTGCGACACGGATCAGGCTGCGCACCCGCTTCCGCAGCTCATCGAGATCGGCCATGGCACGGGACGGTACCCTCGCGTTGCGATACTCGCAATGGCCAATTCGCAGAAACTCAAATACCTGCAGATCACGACCCCAGTTGCGATCTCGTTCGACTGGTCCGTCAGTTGATCGCCGTCAGTTGATCGCCGTCACTGAGCGGTGGCCACCTGCGGCTCCAGTCATGGATGTTCGGTGCGGACAGCAATGTGCCGTCTTACGGCGCGTCCCTGCCTTCCGACACACTCATTCATTGTGTCCGCGGACCTTGTTGGCAGTACAGCGCTCGTCACCGGAGCTACCGCGGGAATTGGACGCGCCGCGGCGCGGGGGCTTGCGAAGTTGGGCGCCGAGGTCGTCGTGCACGGCCGAGACGCTGAGCGTGGCGCCGAGACGGTCCGTGAGATCGAGTCCGAGGGTGGTAAGGCACGGTTCGTGGCCGCTGATCTGAGCGACGCGGAGCAGGTGCGGGGATTGGCGTCGGCCGCGGGAGACGTCGACATCCTGGTCAACAATGCCGGGGTCTACCGTTTCGGGTCGACGGTGGAGATCGACGACACGTCGTTCACCGAGCACATCAACACCAACCTCCGAGCCCCGTTCATCCTGGTCCAGCAGTTGGCCCCCGCCATGGCTGCTCGCGGCAACGGGTCGATCGTGAACGTCAGCACGTTCGCCGCCTCTGTGCCCGCGCGCGGTGGCGGGATTTACGGCGCTTCCAAGGCAGGCCTGGAGCTGATGACCCACATCTGGGCGGACGAGTTCGGGCCGGACGGGGTACGGGTGAACGCGGTCGCCGCCGGACCGACCCGGACGCCGGGCACCGCCATCTACGGCGAGGCGTGGGAAGTGGCCGCCACCATGACTACGCTGCGCCGGGTCGCGGACGCTGACGAGATCGCGAACGCCATCGTGTTCCTGAGCTCGCCGTCGGCCAGCTATGTCAACGGCGCGGTACTCCAGGTACACGGCGGCGTGCCCGCGGTCGCGCCACGCTGAACCCGCCACCACCCCGCGTCGTTGACCTGTCATCGGGGGCTCTTGTCGTCCCTTCGCACGATCCGGTCGGCCAGCCGCACGAATGCGCTCAGCTCGTCCTCGGAGGCCGCCTGGATGAGATGTCGCCGCACAGCGTCAGCGTGGACCCCGGCGGCCGCGCGGATCGCGTTGCGCCCGGCCTCGGTCATCGAGACCCGCACACCGGGCGATCCGCCGTCGGTCGTCCGCTCGACCAGACCGCGAGCCTGCATCCGGGTGAGCTGCCGCGACAGCCTGCTCCGTGACCAGAACATCGCGTTCGCCAGGTTCTGCTGCCCGATCTGCTGGCCGGGGGCCTCATCCACATGCATGAGCACGCTGTGATCGGCCGGCGACAGCCCGGTCACCGGCCCGACTTCGGCGGCCACCTCGAAGCGGAGCAGATCCCCCACGAGCAGCACGGCGCGCCAGGCCGCGCGTTCACCGGGAGTGAGCGGATCAGTCCCAGTGCGAATCCTGTTCTCGGTCATTTCTCCTGCTCCTCGGATCTGCCGGGCGTCCGCCCGCCCGGTTGACACATCAAATCATCCGACCGCATACTAAGTTTACATGTAAACCACTTCAAGAGGAGTCAGCTCATGCGCGACCGGTATATGGCGGAGCGGATGCGGATCCCGACATCCGGTGCGCGCGCTGTTGCCCCGTTCACCCTGGACGGTCGCTCGTTCCTAGCCATCCCGCAGTTGTCCTCAGACGCTCCGGGCACGCCAGCGGGCATGAACGGCGGGGACAGCGACACCGACCTACTGCTGTTGCGCCGCGAGGGCGTGGGGTACGCCGAGCACCAGCGGATCCCGACTCCGGGCGGCGAGGACGCGGAGTTCTTCCGGGTCGGCGACCAGGCGTTCCTTGCGGTTGCCAGCATCCGGGCTGGCCGGGGGCCGTATGACTACGAGGTCGGCTCGTCGATCTATAGCTGGGATGGTCGGCGATTCGTGAAGTTCCAGGCGGTGCCGACGTTCGCGGCCAAACAGTGGCGCCACTTCGAGATCGACGGCCGGCACTTCCTCGGCCTGGCCCAGGGCGTGTCCCTACCCCAGCACAAGGACCACAACCGGCCATCGATGATCTTCGAGTGGGACGGCGCACAGTTCCAGCCGTTCCAGGAGATCCCGTCCCAGTGGGCCTACAACTGGCACCACTTCGCCATCGGCGGTCAACATTTCCTGGCCCACGCCGACAATCGCGATCCATCCCGGCTCTACCGCTGGGATGGCGGTCGATTCGTCGAGCACCAGCGGCTGATCGAGACCGAGGGCCGGGCGTTCGCCGACTTCACCATCGACGGCAACACCTACCTGGCCTGCGCCGTCATCGATGCCGATTCGCTCCTGTACCGCTGGGCCGGGGACCGCTTTGTCTCCCACCAGATCCTTCCGGGAAGCGGTGGCCGGGAGTGGGCCGTCATCGAGCGCACCGATCGCCTCTATCTGATTCGGGTCAACTTCATCACCGGGGGGCGAGAAAACCCGACAACCGCGCTGCAGTCACAGCTGTACCAGTGGATCGAGGGCAAGCTCGAGGTCGTCGAACAGTTTCCTACCCATGGCGGCACCGACGTGGCGGTGTATCCCGACGGAGACGAAACCCTGGTCGCCATCTCCAACAGCCTCACCCCCGACCTGCGCTTCAGCACCGAATCGGTCATCTACGCATTCAACGGATAGAGCGGGACCGGTGACAATACGCCAACTAGAACAGCTGAATGTTTTGCATGCTTAAACTTCACGATCGCTGAAACCGCCTCCAGGTTACGGTAGTCACCGCGGCGCCATCCGGCCCCCTGACTGTGTAGCGCAGTGTCCCGTCACTTGCCAGCTCCGCGTCCCGGACCAGCTCGGTGCCCACCACGTACGGGACGGCGCCGACCAGGACATGGTGCGTCACAGTGTCTCCCCGCACTGTGACCCGGCCCGCGTAGGACACATCAAGCTCATTACTGGTCGGCCCCGACGATACGGTCGCGGACACGCTCCCATCCGCGGTGTAGAGCAGCAGCCCCTTCGGTGCCTCACCGTGCAGATGCCTAATAACACCATCGCCGTCGACTGACGCCGAGCCCTGTAGCTCCCACGTGCCGATCAGCTGATCGAGCTCCATCAAATCTCTCCCGTCTCCGACACTCCGGTCCGGTAACCGACAATATGGCCCGCCCCGAAGATATACCCACTTGCTGATTCGGGGCCAGTATTCACCGCGATGCTCCGAGTTTCTCCCATGTGTAAATACCGCGGATCTAGGCGGCCGCCCTACACCGTTGTACGTTCCGAACATTGATGTGCCGTCTTTTCCCGCGCGTTAATTTTGGCGAGGATAAATCAACGGGGCCGACCACCACGACATCCTGGCCACCGCCCCCGCCCGGCTCTTCTTCGCCGACCGAGAAAGGGTCCAGCGTGAGCACTGCATTGGATACCGCCCGCCATGATTCGACCCTGACTGAGCTGGAGCGAGCCAACATAGAGCTCGTGCTGATGTTCCGGGCCGCCTCGTCCCTTGAAGAGCGCCGCCAGTACACCGTGCCGGGGTTCAAGCCGACCCGAATCGGGATGGCCAACTTGTTCGAAACCAAGCCCCCGAACGTCCCTGGCTACAGCGCCGAGTCGATCCCTGACCGCCAGGAGGAATTCCTCGACATCATCGTGCGTGGGAACCGGGTCTGGGCGTCCTGGCTGGTGCGCGGTACCCACCTCGGTCCGCTGTTGGGGATAGCACCCAGCGGGCGGCAGGTCGAGGTGTTGGAGGTCGGTCAGTGGCGGATCCAGAACGGGCTGATCGCCGAGGCTTGGTTCTTCGTTGATGAGCTGGCATTGCTCCGCCAGATCGGACAGTGGCCGGTTACCAGTTAGAGATCTTCAACCGAGCTCGGCTGCGCTGGTCGCGCCGTCCAGGATGAACCCCTTATATCCGTCAGCTGCGATGTCTTCGCAGATTTGGCGATAACGCGGCGCGCCGCCGAGGTACACCATGAAAGCGCGGGGCTTTCCAGGTATATTGTCACCGGTATACCATGAGTGCCCCATGGGCAGCAAAGTTGCGTTGGCGACATCGTTGGTATGTGCGACCCACTCGGTAACACTCTCGACGCTAGGCTCGATTGTATCGACGTTCCGGTCGCGCATGTACTTAATGCAGTCGCCGATCCAATTAACATGATCCTCGATTGCCAGAGGCATGTTATAGAGCACAGACGGACTCTGCGGGCCGGTAATTGTGAAGAGGTTAGGAAAACCGTCCACCATCAGGCCCAGCTGAGTACGTGGGCCATTTTTCCAGCATTGTGCGAGGCTCCGGCCGGCCCTGCCTCGCACGCCCATTCGCAGCAACGGCCCGGTCATTGCGTCGAACCCGGTGGCGAGCACGATACTGTCGAATTCGTACACCGTCGCCGAGGTCTCAACTCCGGACGGCACGACCCTGCACAGGGGTGTCCTTCGCAGGTCGACGAGCGTGACGTTATCCCGGTTGAAAGTGCGGAAGTAGTTGGTCTCGAGCGGCGGCCGCTTCGTGCCGTACGGATAGGTATACGGCACGAGAAGGTCGGCGACCTCCGGATCCTCGACCTGCTGGCGGATTTTCTCCCGGATGAACTCCGCCGCGGTCTCGTTGGCGTCCTTGTCGACCATAAGATCGGAGTAGGCGTCTTTGAGGAACCGGAAACCGCCCTCCCTCCATCTCGCCTCGTACGTGCGCCGGCGCTCGTCGGGGTCGGCGTCCAGCGCGGACGGTTGGACCCTCTCGTACGGAACACCCGTGGAGTGCTTTCGTGACCGGGCACGGATCGTCCCGTAGTTCAGCTTGATGTACCGCTGGAACTCGGGGTCCATCGGGCCGTTGCCCAGCGGCGTGACGTAGTTGGGAGTCCGTTGGAATACCGTCAGGTGCGCCGCCCGCTGAGCTATCTCCGGGATCACCTGGATGCCACTCGATCCGGTACCGATGACCGCGACCCGCTGGCCCTTGAAATCAACCTCTTCGTGAGGCCATGTCGAAGTGGAATACACCTGGCCGGAAAAGTCATCGAGCCCGTTAAGATCCGGAATCTTAGGAGCCGAGAGGTTACCTGTGCCGGCTACCAGAAACTGGGCGCAAACCCGATGACCTTGATCGGTTTCTATCTCCCAGACTGCTCGCTCTTCATTGTAGGTCGCGGAAACGACACGTGTATCGAACCGGATGTCGCGCCGCAGATCGAACTTGTCGGCGACATGGTTGAGATACCGCCGGATCTCAGGCTGCCCGGCGAACCGTTCAGTCCATTCCCACTCTTGCTGCAACTCGTCGGAAAATGAGTACGAGTAGCAGTAACTCTCTATATCGCAGCGGGCACCAGGATAGCGGTTCCAATACCAGGTCCCGCCCACCTCGCCACCAGCTTCGTATACGCACACCGATAGCCCGAGTTGATCCCGGAGTTTGTGCAGCGCGTAGAGCCCGGAGAAACCAGCTCCGACAACCACCGCATCGAAGTCTACGACACCACCGGTTCGATCTTTGATGCGCGCGCTAGACACGATCCGATTGTGGACGACGACGGTGTCGAGCCGGAAGATGGCACATTCATGTCGGCAACGAACACCGATGTGTGCGGAGGGATGGGGATTCGCTGTGCCGTCAGATTATCGCCGACCCGGGGCTCGAAGACATGGTCGATAATGGTTCACGAGTGCATCCCGCGTAACAATAAGACACATTGATGTATGGTACGCACACTAATGTTCGTCGGGGCAAATTCGTATCTTTATAGCGGGCCGACTCGTTCAAGTCTCCGAAGCCCGACAAGGGCTCGAGAGCATCGACGCCTCGTTCAACGCGTGGGACCCGCGTGACGGTCCCCTCGCTACCACTGTGGTTGAGGCGTGATCGACGCAAGCTGGGAGTCCCCGATGACTGGATCCGCCTTCGCCTCCCCCGTCGAGGCGGTCTCGGCCGCCGATCGGGTGACGTTGGAGATTCGCCGCGCGATCCTCGCGGGTCGGATGCGGCCTGGCCAGGAGTATGCGCTGCGCCCGATGGCCGCCGAGCTGGGTGTGAGCTTCATTCCGGTGCGGGAGGCGCTCCGCGCCTTGGCAGCGGAGGGGCTGCTGATGACCCCCCGGGGCCGCAGCGCCACGATTGCCCCGCTGGACTCCGAGGATCTACGCGGCATCTGCCGGTTGCGCCGCCGCATCGAGCCCGACCTGGCCGCCAAGGCGTGGGCACTGACCACGCCCGCCGACCTCGACGTGCTCGAGGCGCGGATCGCGCTCGCACGGGACCCGCGCAACCGCCCGGACGAGTGCTACGACCTGCACTGGAGCCTGCTGCTCGGCCTGCTGAGCCCGGCCGCCACCGGCTGGGACCTGCGCATGTTGCAGATGCTCTGGCGCGCGACCGAGCGCTATCTGAGGGTCGGGTTCGATCTGCTGGACCCCATCGCGATCGACTTTGCCACCGCGCGGTACGACCTGGTCGCCGGATACCGGGCCAAGGACCCGAAGGCGGCCCGAGACGCCATGCTCCGCCACGTGGACTGGAACGAGGGCATCGCGCACCGGAGCCTGGCCGCCGCAAGCTCCGCGAACCCGGAGACCGGCTCTGCTCAACGGTGAACTCTCCCTCGTGGACGCGCCGTGTGGGTATCCGGCACGGGGCATCGGTGCGAGCAGATCATCGGCGAACGCCCTGACCGGGCTATGAGGTGAAGGCGTACGGACCGAACCGGCCCCAGACCACGACGGCGGCCAGCGCGAGGATCACCAGGTTGACGATGATCCCTGGAGACTCCTTGCGGCGAACATGGGTGATCGCGGCACCGACCATGACCACGACCAGGCCGAGCGCGGCCAGGGGCACCAGCACGGGCGCGATGCCCAGAACGGCCGGCAGGATCAGCCCCACGGCGGCGAGGACTTCCAGCGCACCAATGGCCTTGAGCATGCCGAGCCCGAAATCCTCAGCCCAGGCGATACCGGAGGCAATCAGTTTCTCCTTCGGCCGGACGATCTTTAGGGACCCGACGAAGAGAAACAACACGGCAAGCACGCTCGCGATAATCCACAAAGTTGTGTTCACAGGGGGCCCGGTTCTCTCTCCGCATGAGATGACTTAAAGTCCGACGCCTTGTTTTCGATCCGCTGACAAAGGCACAGGTGCGACAGCTGCGCGACATCGGCCGCCGCATCTTGCGGACCACCGATCCGGATGGCGGTTTGCTATCGGGGCCGCCCACCTGAGGAGACGCCGCGCCGCTGGCCGTATGCCCCCGGGTGCCAGTCAGATCAGCTCGAGCTTGCTCACCAGCCAGCGGCCGTCGCGCGGGGCGAGCGTCATTTCCACCCGATTGCGGTCGATCCGGGGCTGCGTTGTGGCCGCGTTGCTGATCAGCTGGTCCACGAACACCACCACCACGACCTGATCGGTGCTGGCCGAGCTGATCCCGGCGCCCAGCACGCTGCCCTTCGCGGTGGCCTTGGCGTTGGCGATCAACTGCCGCAGCGTCTGGCTGGCGCCGGAGTACTGGTCCTTGAACTCCCCGGTGGCGCCGTCCAACACATCGGCGAAGTTCCGGTCCAGGTTCTGGTAGTCGTAGCTGGTCACAGTGACCGCGTAGGCCTTGGCGGTGGCCAGCGCCTGCTGACCGGCCCGGTCGGTGGCCGTCTTGCCCGACAGCAGCACCCCGAAGGTCACCGCCGCCGCTAGCGCGAGGACCAACAGCGCACCCACCATGATGGTCACCGGCAGCGACAGCCGCAGCGGAAACCGCCCTGCCCGGGCCGGCGGCTCGGCAACTGGGGTGGGCCGCTCGGTGGTCTTGCTTGCCACCGTATCGACTACGACGTCCGTGACCGGCTCCCGCTCCGCCAAAGTCAGGCCGACCATGTCTGTGTTCGATTCGTCCGATGAGCTCACCGGGGCCTCCATGTGGTGTTCGTCGTCGGGTCATGGGTCAGTTGTCGTCGGAGCCTCGGGGTGGTCTGGCCCGCTGCTCCGGGTCGGCGCCGGGTGGGGGTCCGGCGGTGTCGTCGCCGTGCGGCCTCGGCACGTTCGTCGAGCCGCGCTGCTGCAACTGGGGACCGGTCTGCGTGCAGTACCGGTAGATCCTCGGCGGGGGGCTGCCATCGATGGTCGGCGGTCGGCGGGGCGTGCCGTAAGAGCAATTTGGCCGGGGGGTCAAATCCCAGAGGACGTGTGTGGTGCGGTCCTTCACCACCGCCGCGCCGATGGGGCCGAATTTGTTCAGCCCGGGTAGGAACTGGGAGATGGCTGGCAGCCGCAGGGCCACCACGTGGGTGGTAGTGGCGAGGTCGCCGAGCAACAGGCCGACATCGGGACCGTCTTTACGTATCACGTCATCGATCAGATCGAGGGTTTCCGGGGTGTCGTTCAGCAGCTCGCGGATTTGTGGATCGGCCTTTTTCAGAATGGCGGTGAAGTCCCGCCCGTCGCTGCTGAACTGCATCAACTCGTCGTGCAGGTCGTCCACGGTGCCCAGGACGATCCGGCTGTTGTGCAGCACGTCGACCGTCTGGGGCAGGACCCCTTCAAGCCCGGCGAGTAGGAAGTCTCCGCCGTCGAGGATCCGCTGGATGTCCGGTCCTGACCCGTTGAATGCCTTGGCGAGCTCGTCGACCACGACGGTCACCTTGGCGGGGTCGATCTGGTCGGTCAGCCGGGTGACCGAAGCGATCACATGGGAGAAGGGGACCGGTGTGTGGGTGTCCCGCGGATCAATGACCGCGCCGTCGGCCAGATATGGTCCTTGATTGGTGCGCGGTTGGAAGTCCAGATACTGCTCGCCGACGGCCGAAAGGCTCGCTACCACGACATCGGTGTTCGCTGGGATCTTGGTGCCTTCGTCGAGGGTGGCCGACACCTGTACCCCGCCGCCTCGCAGGGCGATCCCGCTGATCCGGCCGACCGGGTGGCCTCGGTAGGTGACCTGCGAGTAATCCAGCAGTCCACCGGAGCGTGCCATGTTCACGGTGACCCGCATCGGACGGCTGAATGGGTCTATCTGGACGATGGCGACGAGTAGGTAGCTCAGCCCGAGGGCAAGCAGCGCGAGCAGGGCGACGATGGTAACCAGCGATCTGGTCTTGATCATCGCGTCCCGCCCAGGGTGCTCAGCTGGTGCTCGAGGGCCTGGGCCAAAGACTGCCCGCCCTGGACCACGTCGTCCGGCCCCGCGAGGGTGTCCCCAGGCTGTGGGATGGCGACGGCGGCGGCGATGTCGATCTTTCCGTTGGCCGTGGCCGCTTCCCCCTTGGTGACCTGCTCGATGACCTTGCCGAATTCGACGACGTTACGCAGGGAGGGAGCGAGATGGGGGCCGATGCGGGCGAATCCGTCCAGCACGGGGCCGAGGTCGCGGGTGAGATCGCGGAGGTCCTCACCGCTGGTATCGATGAGGTCGTTGCCTCGGTCGCTCAACCGTCCAACGCTGTGCAGCGCGCGAGTGAGTAGGTCGGTCTTGTCGGCCAGCAGCTGGATCGCCGGCGTGAAGTCGGCGAACGCCTTGTCGATAGTGTCTCGGCGCTGGATCAGGGTGTCGGTGAGCCGCCTCGTGGCGGCCAAGGCTCGGTCGATGTCCTCGGTGCGTGCGTTGAGAGTGGCCATGATCTGGGTGGTTTGGCCGAGCAGGTGCGCGATCTGGTCCGCCCTCCCGTCGGCGGCGGCGTTCAGCTCGTACACGATGGATTGCAGCTGAGCCAGGCCACCGCCGTTGACGAGCACGGACAGCGAGGCAAGCAGGTCTTCCACCGTGGCCGCCGCGCTGGTGGATGGCAGTCCGATGGTGTCACCGTCATGCAGCGGCGGTCCGGCGATCGTCGGGGTGGGTGGGTGGATCGCCACAAACACCTCGCCCAGCGGGGTGGCCTGGCGCAGCTCGGCGCTGGTGCCCTGAGGCAGCTGCACCTCTCGGCGCACCGCCATGGTGACCTGGGCGGTGTAGTCCCTGGCCGCGATCTGTTGCACCCGGCCGATGTCGTCGCCGTTCAGCTTCACGTGCGCGCCGTCGGGCAAGTTCAGCGCATCGGCGAACACCGCGTTCAACTGGTAGGTAGGTCCCTCCACGCCGCCCCCCGGGAGCGGCAGGTCGGTGGCGCTGACCCCGCACGCGGCCAACGCTCCGACCAACGGCAGTGCCGCCAGGGCCAGCCGAGTCTTCGCCGGATGCCGTGAGTGGCTCACCCCGTGCCCCCAAGCATCAGGTTGGACAGACTGGTGTTGGTCGCGGTCGCTGAGGGGTTAAAGGCACATAGAAGCGGCAGCCCGACCTGGCTGCAGATGCTTTGCAGGACCTGGGTGTCAAGCAACATGTCCACGAGTCCGCCATGGGCGCGCAGCGCGCCCCGGGTGTAATCCACCGCGTTGTCCAGGTTTGGCAGTGCGGTGGGCAGCACGTCTGCCGCCTCGGCAAGCTCGCGTGTCCGGCCGGCCAGCGTGTGCGCGGTGACCTGCACGTTGTGCAGGGTGTCCTCGCCCTTCTCCCGATTGTCCGCGATGAGCTTGTTGGTCTGGTCCAGCACCACGTTGAGGTTGTCCAGCACCTGGCGCAGGTGCGGCCCCTGCTGGTCGAGCAGCGCGGTGGCATCGGTGAGGTGGCTGGAGAACTGGCGGATCGTGGTGTCGTGGTTGGCGGCGACGTCGGTCAGCCGGTCCACGTCCTTGATCAGGTTGATCAACTGGTCCCGATTATCGGCACCGACTCCGACCGCGCCGGCCAACCCGTGCACTGCCTGGCGCACCTTGTCCCCGTTGCCGGCGAACGTGTCGGCGGCAACGTTCAGCGCGTCGGCCGCCGCCGGGTTGCCACCGATGGCCGAGCTCAGTTGGCTGCTGAGCCGCTCCGCCGCGGCGAAGGTCCGGTCGATCTCCACCGGGGTGCGCGTGCGGTCAGCCGGGATCAGGTCGCCGTCGCGCATCGTTGGGCCGCCCCGGTATACCGGGGTCAGCTCGACCCGTCGATCGGTCACCACCGACGGCGACAAGGTGACCGCGCTGACGTCGGCCGGGATCTTCACCTGCGGGTCGATGGCCATGTCCACCACGACCTGGGTGCCTTCTGGCTGGACGCCGGTAACCGAGCCGACCGTGATGCCGAGGACGGATACGTTGTTGCCGACGTAAAGCCCAACGGAGGTAGGGAATAACGCCCTGATCCGGATGGGCTGTGTGGTGAATACCCCGCATCCGGAAAGTAGGGCCACTATCACGGCGGAGGCAGTAAGCACGGCTAGAGACTCCCGCATTTGCGGCGTTCTTTTTTGTGACGACATCATCGACATCCCCGCGCAAGGCCCACAAGGCAGTAAACATTGTCCGGGATAACTGAGTACGGTGTGTAGACTTCTAGGTACGGTCCTTCACCCAGTGCATTATTCACGTAGCGGCTGGCCGGGGCGAGCAATTCCAGTGCCCGGTCCACCGAGGCGTCCTGTGTGCGAAGTACCTCAGTCAGCTGCCTGGCGTTGTCCAACAATGGGCCGACCCTCGGCTGGTTTTCGTCGATCACCTTGCGAACCTCGTCGGTCAGCGACGCCAGATCCGATAGCAGACCCCGGATCACCTCGCGCCGGCGCAACAGCTCCCTGAGCAGTTGGTCGGACTGGCCCATCAGCGCGAAGATCTCGCTGGTGCGCTGGTTGATCAGTTGGGTCACGGTGTCGGCGCTGCTGATCAGGTGTGCGATCTGGTCGCGGCGGGCGACCACCACGGCGGACAGCCGGGATAGTCCGTCGAGAGCCGCGCCGATCTTCGGCCCGTCGCCGCGCAGGTTGTTTGATACCGCGCGCAGCGCGGCCCGCAGCTTGTTGGGGTCCAGGTCTTCCAGAAGTGGGGTGCCGGTTTGCAGAACCTGTTGTAGGTCGTAGGGCACCGAGGTATGCGCCAGCACGATTCGTCCGCCTGGCAGCTGTCTGGTGCCTGCTGGGTGGAGCTCCAGATACCGGCTGCCCAACAGGGTAGCCAGCTTGATCGCGGCGACGGTATCGGCGCCGAGCCGGACCCTTCGGTCGACGCGGAAGGACACCAGCACGTGGTCGTATTCCAGCCGCGTATCGGTGACCTGGCCGACGTCCATGCCAGCCACCCGCACCGAATCACCGGCCCGCACATCGCCGGATTGGGCGAACTCGGCGGCGTAGCGGGACTGCCCCAGCCCCAGGGCGCCGAATCCCAGGGTGACAAGTACCAAAGCCACCAGGGTGACGGTGGCGACGACGCCGAGCCAGAACGGGTTGCGTGCCTCTATTGGCTTGAACACTGAGCTCATCGGCACACCTCGGAATGTGTAGTGCCCGGCACCGGGACGCTGACACCTGCCACGGTGATCGACACGCTGCACGCGTAGAGATTTACCCAGCCGCCGTATTGGCTTACTCGGGCCAATCCCCCGAGGAAGCCGGGCAGGCCGATCAGGGTGTCGCGCAGTTCGGGCTTCGCGGCGGCATAAACCTTGGCGGCGTTGCTGGCATTGCGAATGTCGGTGCGGATGTCGGGACGGATGTCGGAGATCAGGTCATCGGCGTTGCCGGTGAATTCCCGCAACTTCTCCACTGATCCGAAGATTTCGTCGGAGTTGGAGTTCAGCCCGTTCACCAGGCGGCGTGCCTGATCGAGCAACGCGTCCAGCTCGGGGCCCTTGCCGGCCAGTTGGTCCAGCACCGTGTTCAGGTTGGTGATCACCGAGCCGATCACCTGATCCCGGTCGGCGATCGAGTTGGTCAGCTGGGTGGTCTGCTCCAGCAGCGGAACGATCTCCGGGCCGGAGCCCTGCAACACTGCCACGATGTTGTCCGCCAACTTGTTCACATCCGCCGGCTGCAGCACCGAGAACAGCGGCTGAAAGCCATTGAGCAGCGCGGACAGATCGAACGACGGCTCGGTGCGCTCGACCGGGATACGCCCCCGGTCGGGCAAGGGCCGGGCCGCGCCCGCGCCGGGCACCAGCGACACGAACCGCTGGCCGACCAGGTTCTGGTAACGGATCACCGCCCGGGTGTTCTCGAAGACCGGCTGGCCGGCCAGCACGCTCAGCTCCACCTCGGCGTGCGTATCAACCAGCGTCATCTTCTCCACCCGGCCGACCCGCACCCCGGCGATGCGCACGTTGTCGCCCTCCTGCAGGCCGGAAACGTCAGTGAAGTCGGCCGTGTAGCTCTTCGTCGCGCCGGTGGTCACGTTCACCAAGGTGGACCACAGCACGGAGAACACGACTACCGCGACCAGCCCGAAGGCGCCGAGCTTGATCAGCTCACCGCGAATGCTCATGCCGGTATCACCACCGTGGCACCGCGCAGGATCGGCCCGAACAGCAGCGCGCCCGCCGCGCCGCCGTTCGGGGTGCCCAACAGCGCGTCCACGATCCGCGTCTCAGCCGCCGAGCCGACCGGGCCGACACTGCCGCCGGCCGCCGGGGTCCGGTAGGCGGACGGGCTGACGCTGGGGAACAACCCGGGAAGCGAGTCCCTCGCTGGGTTGTCGCCCGCCGTCGATGGCGAGGACAGCCGCGGCGGTGTCGGGCCTGGCACGGTGAGCGATAGTTGGGTCGGCGGCGGCACGGGCTTGCCGCAGTTCGGCCCATTCAACCCCGGGTAGCGGGGGCAATCGGCGGCGGTATACGGCTCGAACGGAGTCAGTGAGAATTCCAGTTGGAGCATGCCACCGGCTTTCGGATTTAACCCCGCACCTAGTGTCTTCGCGCCCTGTCCAAGGCTGATCAGTGAGCGCCAGATCAGATCCCGTTGCGGCGCGAGGACGCGGGCAATGCGGCTGCCGTCGCGCACCAGCCGGATGATCCGGTCGTCGTTCTCGGACAGGAAGTCGTCCAGGTCGTTTGACGTGCGGACGCCGTCGGTGAGGGTGTCCACCAGCTTGTCCCGCTTGTCCGCGATGGTCTTGGCGGTCACCACGGCGTTGTCCACCGTGTCCAGCAGCGCGGGTGCCGCGTCAGCCAGGCCCTGCAGGTCGGTGCCCAGCAGCCGCAGGTCGGCCGAGAGGTCGTCGGTGTGCCCGTTGAGCGTGCTCAGGTAGGGGTCCAGCCGGGAGACGATCGAGCCGATCTTGGCTCCCCGGCCCTGCAGCCCCTGGGAGATGTTGGTCAGCGCCACATTCAGCTGAGCGGGGTGTACCGCGCGCAGCACCTTGTTCAGCTGATCCATGACCGTTTGAAGTTGCAGGGCGCCCTCCGATCGGTCACCGGGGATGACCGCGCCCCAGGCCAGCATCCGTGTGCTGGGAACCGCGGGATCGACCAACTCGACCGACGGGGCGCCGAACACATTGGTGGGGACGATCCTCGCGGTTACCCCGGCCGGGATTCCCGTTGCGAGGTCGGGCTTGAGCTCCATCTCGATCTGGTGCTCGGGCAGCCCCTCCGAACCTTTCCGGGGAACGAAGCCAACCGATCCGACGGCGCCGACGAGCGCGCCGCGCAGCTTCACGTCCGCACCGGGTTGGATTCCGTCACCGAGATCGGTGACCAGCGCGACCGCGGGAAAGGTATTGCGGAACACACCGCGGTACTGCATCAGCAGCACCGCGACAACCACGATCACCAGCAGCAGGGCGAGCAGGCCGCGGCGGGCCAGGGTGGCAGTGGGCAGTCCCCGGCCGGTGACGTCTATGACGAAGGGCATTCCGGTCAGCTCCCCGTCAGCCCGAGAGCCGTACGCCGGGGTCGAAGCCCCAGAGAGCCATAGTGATCAACATGTCGGTGACGACGATCGCGATCAGGCTGGTGCGAATGGCGCGCCCGGAGGCCGCGCCCACGCCCTGCGGTCCCCCGGAGGCATAGAAGCCGAAGTAGCAGTGGATCAATGTGGTGATGACCACGAAAATGACCACCTTCATGATGGAGTAGAAGATGTCGATCGGTTGCAAGAATTCGTGAAAGTAATGCAGGTAGGTGCCCGACGACTGGCCGTAGCCCATGTCCAGGACAAGCTGGGTTGCCACGTAGTTCCCGCCCAGGCCGATCAGATACAGCGGGATAATGGCCACGAACGCGGCAATCATCCGAGTTGTCACCAAATACGGCAGCGGCCGGATGGCCATGGATTCCAGCGCGTCGATCTCCTCGGAGATACGCATCGAGCCCAACTGCGCGGTGTAGCGGCAGCCAGCCTGCGTCGCGAACGCCACCCCCGCCACCAGCGGCGCGATCTCCCGGGTATTGGCGTACGCGGAGACGAAACCGGTCAGCGGCGCCAAACCCAGAATGTCCAAGGAGTTGAAACCCTCGATGCCCACCGAGGTCCCCGTGAACAGTGCCAGCAGCACCATCACCCCGATGATCCCGCCGCCTACCACGACCGCGCCGCTGCCCCAGCAGATGTCGCCGAGCAGCCACAGCACCTCAGCCGAATAGAACCGCAGGGTCAGTGGCACCGCCCCGAACGCTCGGATCACGAACGTAGCTTGATGTCCCAATCCGGCGACGGTGAAATAGGGACGTATGAGTGTGTTGCCCAGCGCTCGGGCCGGGCGGGGAAGAGCGTTGAACATCGCGGCCTCCTCAGCCCAACCGCTGGGGCACGAGCGCCGCGTACATTTCGGTGATGACCACGTTCACCGCGGACAACAGCACCACTGACAACACCACCGTGGCGTTCACCGCATCCGCGACGCCTTTCGGGCCGCCCTTCGTGTTCAACCCCTTATAGCTCGCCACCAACGCAACGATGATTCCGAAAATCCCGGACTTGACCTCCGACAGCACCAGGTCAGCTGGACGTGCGAACGCGGCGAAGGACGACACATAGGCGCCCGGCGTGCCACCTTGAGCCAGCATGTTGAACAGGAACCCGGTGAGCACGCCGGCGAACGAGACCACCCCGCACAGCAGCATCCCAACCAGGGTTGTCGCGAGAATTCGGGGTACCACCAGCCGCTGGATCGGCGAGATACCCAGCACCTCCAGCGCGTCGATCTCCTCGCGGATGGTCCTGGCACCCAGGTCACTGCAGATCGCCGAGCCGACCGCGCCGGCCAGCAGCAATGCCACAACCATGGGTGCACCCTGCCGGATCACGCCCTGCCCGGTCGACGCACCGACGAACGACGTGGCCCCGACCTGCTGGGCAATGCTGCCGATCTGAATCGAGATGATCACCCCGAAGGGGATCGCTACCAGCAGTGTTGGCACCACCGCCACACTGACTACGAACCAGGCCTGTCCAATGAACTCCTTGAACTGGAACTGCCCGCGAACCAGATCGGTAGCCAAGTAGCGAACCGAGGAGATCGCCATCACCAGAATGCGGCCGGCCGTGACAAATGAGGCGTGCAACCGGCCAATTACCGTGGTTGCTACACGGCCCAGACGGGACTGACCGTAGCCAAGCAGATTGTCCACGCGCGTCCTTCCGCGTTGAACGAGTCGCCGATGCGCTCGAGCCCGTGCAGGGCTTCCGACACTTGAAACGAGCCGGCCCGTCATAGAGGTACGAATTTGTCTCGCCGAACATTAGTGTGCGTAACACACATCGATGTGCCTTCTTGGCATGTTTGAGCGCCTCATGAATAATCACGCATGGTTCGGGCGCACGCACCATAAAAACCAGTTTCTCGATCTGCCATTATCCGCCGAGGAGCGAAATGAAAAGAAGCGCAAATCGTATTCTTACCACGCATGTGGGCAGCCTGGTGCGCACCCCCGAAATCATCGAGACCATGATTGCGCGGGAACTCGGCAATCCGGTAGACGCGGAAGCGCACGCCGAGCAATTGACGGCGGGCGTCCGTGAGGTGGTTCAGCGGCAGGCCAATATCGGCATCGATGTCGTCGACGACGGTGAGTACGGGAAAGTCGGCTGGACCCCGTACCTGGCCGAGCGTCTGAACGGGTTGGAGCCGGTCGACATGCGCTCAATGGGCGACGTCGGCGATCTGTACCCGGATGCGGAACGGTTCGGCGACTTCTACCGGGAATACCAGCGCCAGGAGACGACCCAATGGCTTCCCGACACGCCGTCGAGGGCCCAGTACCACGGGAGCCTGAACCTGGTGGCGCTTGCGTGTACCGGACCGATTGCCTATCGGCCGGAGGCGCTCGAGCGCGACATTCGAAACCTCCGTGCCGCGCTCGACGGGCTCGAGGTCGAGGAAGCGTTCATCCCCGTCGCCGCCCCCTGCAGCGTGGAGCTCTTTCCGAACACATACTACGAGTCCCAAACCGACTATCTCTACGCGCTTGCCTCCGCGCTCAGTGTCGAGTACCGCATGATTGTCGATGCGGGATTCATTCTCCAGGTGGACGATGGCGTCCTTCCCCTCCGTTACTTCGCGAGCTTCCGAGACAAGGGCCTCGCGGAATATAAGAAGTGGGCTCAGGTTCGGATCGAAGCCCTGAACCACGCTCTGAGCGGGATCCCCGAGGATCGCGTTCGCTACCATGTCTGCTACGGCAGCCAGAACGTCCCGCACACCACCGATCCCGAACTGATCGACATTATCGACCTCATCCTCCAGGTCAACGCCCAGGGCTACGCGCTCGAGTCGTCAAGCCCACGGCACGAGCATGAATGGCAAATCTGGGAGGATGTCAAACTGCCAAGCGGGAAGATCCTGATCCCAGGCGTGATCAGTCACTGCACGAACGTCGTCGAACACCCCAAACTCATCGCGAACCGGATCGCTCACTACGCTGACCTGGTCGGCAAGGAGAACGTCATCGCCGGCACAGACTGCGGCTTCTCCCAGTTCTGGAACCTGATTCGCGTCCACCCACAGGTCCAGTGGGCAAAACTCGAAGCGCTCAGCGCCGGCGCACGGCTCGCCTCGGAGCGACTCTGGCGGTAACCGGCCTCCGGTCCAGGCCTCACGGGAGGTGCCGCGCGACCTACACCGCTTCAGGCTGGGGTACGAGTCCGAGTTGGGTCAGCAGCTCCAGCCGGTCGAAGTAGAGGCGATCCACGGCGATCAGGCCGTCGACGATCGTCAGCCAGTCCACCGCGTGACCCACAAAATGACGGTTGGTCGGCGGGATCTCGGCAATACCCCCGCCTTCCGTCACGCGACTGAACGGGCCGGTATGAGTTGCCACCAGGATCGCATCCAGCACGACCTGATTGCCGTCGACAACTATGTGGCGAACCGTGATCTTCGCGTCCGGGAAGGGAACCCACAGGTTCGTTGTCGTGTACTCCATGATCGCGTCCACGCCCTCGCGGCGGAACCCGTCGGCAGGTGACTCGTAGATCGCATCCTCAGCCCAGCACGCGCGCATCCGCTCGATGTCCCGGGCGTGGAAGGCGTCGTAGAGCTCGGTGATCACTGGGGGTATTGCCGGCATCGGAGATCTCCCTCGTTGGTCTGGAACACCTGTCTCACCCCGCGATAGGCCCCATCTCCGCGACTTCAAAAGGCCCGGCCCGAGTGTGAACGACAAGGCGGTCGCACCGAAAGAGGGCACACCAATGTCCGCAACGAACACCAACCCACATCGTTGTGCGTTCCGAACTTTGATGTGCCGTCTTCACCGGCGGCCCGATTTTGGCGACGATGACAATGCCGCGAATTCGGATCCATTTCTACCTCAAGGAGATCGCCCACCATGAGACTGGTCAGTTATGGCGACCGCGGCAATGAACAGCCAGGCGTCCTGAGCGACGACGACCGGATCGTCCCGCTCCGACCGCTGCTGGACGCGGCGGGAATCCCGAACGGTGACATGAACGACGTGCTGGCCGACCTGGCCAACCTCCGGCCACGGATCGAGGAACGCCTGCTCGATCCCGCGGACTCGGCGCCGCTGGACAGTGTTCGGCTCGGCCCACCTGTGGTGCGCCCGGGGGCGATCGTCGCGGTGGGGGCAAACTACGCCGGACACGTCAACGAAGTAGCCGCGCTGCGAGGGAAACTCCCCGAGGTACCGGTGCTCTTCTCCAAACCCGGCACATCGCTCGGCGGTCCGCATGACCCAGTCGTCAGGCCGGTTGAGTCGAAGGAACTCGACTACGAGTGCGAGCTCGCCGTAGTGGTAGGACGCGGAGGGCGGCGGATCACCCCCGACCAGGCGCTGGAGCACGTCGCCGGATACATGATCGCCAACGACGTGTCGGCCCGAGACATCTTCGCCCGGGAAATGCACAGGAGCCCCGTCTTCATCCAGATCCTCCGGGGCAAGGGGTGTGACACGTTCTGTCCGACCGGCCCCTGGCTGTTGACCGCCGACGCGGCGCCGGATAACGGGGAGTTCCGGCTGCGCACCTGGGTGAACGACGAACCCCGCCAGGACGGCACCACTGCTCAGATGGCGTTCGACGTGCCGGCCCTCGTCGCGTCGGTCAGCGAATCTGTCACCCTGCGGCCCGGGGACATCATTCTCACCGGGACCCCCGCGGGCGTAGGGAGCAGCATGCGGCCACCCGCCTTTCTCAATCCCGGGGATGTGGTCCGTATGGAGATCTCCGGCCTAGGGGTCATGGCTACCCCCATCCATGACGAGAGTTGAGCTTCCCAGTGGTGCGTGTCCGCCCGGTGCGCGGAACTAACAGGAATAGATCTTCCGGAAACGTGATAGGCTCACCTCGGTGTTGCCCCATTTAATTCGGATCTCGGATCAATATGATTTTTGACGATCAGGTACTGATCAGTTGGCAAGACTTTATGGCGAGGGTTGATCGGTCCTGGGTGAACCTCGTGACGTCATTGATGTCGGATATCTGTGGAATCAAGGAGGATGCGCGGATGCGCGACAGAAACCAGGGTCAGACTCATGCCCATGTGACCGGTTCAATGAGTGTGCCGCCTTTCCTGGCCAGTGCGCGAAGAAAGCTGGCCGCCGGAGAGCTGGCGCCGACGGATTACAAGCGGGTCGAGGACCGCGCGGTTGATGAGGCCATCGCGGTACAGGAGGGGCTCGGGCTCGAGTTGATCAATGACGGTGAGCTCCGGCGGGCCATGTGGTTCGAGGCGCTGATCTCTTCAATCGAGGGCATGGGTCCGGTCGAGGGCCACTCGCTGAAGTGGACCGGCACCGACGGGTCGATCCAAGAGTTCCCGATGCCGTACGCGGTCGTGGACAAGGTCCGCCGGGTGCGCTCCAGGACCGTTGAGGAGTTCACCTACCTGCGCTCGCGGGCGCGTGCCGAGGTCAAGGTCACAATCCCGAGCCCAACGATCGCCACCGCGATCTGGTCGCCCCGCCACAGCCCGTCGGCATACCCCGACTTCTTCGACCTGGTGCTGGACATGGCCGCTGTGATCCGCGTCGAGATCGAGGAGTTGGTGAGTTTGGGCTGCCGGCACATTCAGATCGACGCACCCGATCTGAGCTTCCTGTCTGACCAAGCGCGGACTGACTCGTTCGCCGAAGACGGGGTGCCGATCGAGCGGCTCGTGGCCGAGGGCATCGAGCTGATCAACGACCTGGCGAGCGTGCCCGGCGTGGAGTTCAGCATCCACATCTGCCGGGGCAACCTGCCTGACGCGTGGATGGCCAACGGAGGCTATGAAAAGATCGCCGAGCAGGTGTTCGGGCGGGCCCCCAATGTGGACAGCTTCCTGCTCGAGTACACCAGCCCAGGGGTCGGCTCGTTCGAGCCGTTGGCCAAGGTGCCAGACGACAAGCAGATCGTGCTCGGCCTGGTCGCCTCAAAGTCCCGGGAGCTCGAGTCTCCTGAGTTGCTCGAGCGGCGGATCAGGGAAGCGGCCCAGTACTTCCCGAGGGAACAGCTCGCTCTCAGCAGCAGCTGCGGCTTTGCCAACGGCGTGTGCTCGATGGCCGACCAGCAGGCCAAGCTGGGCGTGGTGGCCAGCGTGGCGAACACAGTCTGGGGCTAACCGACGGGGCGGGGCGGCGGCGCCCTGGCCGCCCCGCCTTTCCACGCGCACGCAATTCTGGATCGGCGGCTTTCTCGCGCCTAGTTCTCGCGAGACGCTCGCTCATCTGGCCTCGGGCAATCGTCCAGAATCATGTCCGGAAGGCCTGTTCCTGTTAGTCTCTCCGGGTGGATGATGCCAATGAGGCGTCCGCGGCACGGTCGCGGCGCACACGTAGCGACGCTTTGGCAAACCGTAAGCGGGTGCTCGAGGTGGCCAGCCAGGTATTCGCTACCCAAGGATTGTCCGCCACCCTCGCCGACGTCGCAGCGGCCGCCGGCGTTGGGGTGGGCACGCTTTATCGGGGATTCGAGAACAAGGACGAGCTGATCTACGTGGTCTACGAGCCACGACTACGGGAGGCCGAGCTGACCGCTCGCCAAGTCGCGGAATCCGACGACGCCTGGGCCGGACTGGTGCGTTTCATCGAGACGTCAGCCGACAACCTCGCCCACGACATCGGGTTCCGCCAGTTCGTCCTGGGCCGGCACACCGACACGCTCGGTTGGTCGCGTACCGCGCCCACCCGCAAACTGTTCGAATTACTGGAACAGACCGATACACGCGTCCTGGCGCAACTGACTGGCCTGGTCGACCGCGCCAAACAGTCAGGACAGCTACGTCAGGACTTCGAGGTCTCTGACATCCTGCTCGCTTCCACGGCGATCCAATCCGCCGCGGACTTCGGCGGAGCTAACCACCCCCGGCTCTACCGAAGGCTGATCGGCATGCTGATCGACGGCTTTCGAACCAGCCGCTCGGAGCCCACTCCGTTGCTCGAAGCAGCAATGCCCCTTGAAGAACTGACCCTGCCGGCCACCAGCGTCCCCGATGAGGCTGCGCGCTAGACGCCAGTGCCGAGCAATTTCGCGAGGGTGTCGTCGAGGACTCGGTCTGGGTCATCGACGCTATCGGCGGCCCGGAACGCGACGTGCCCGTCCGGGCGCACCAGCACTGCCCCCGTCGGCCCCACCCCGTACAGCTTCGCCCAGTCGCCGTCCTCTTCCTGGAAATCGCCCTCGGCCCCGATGGTGTAGGTCGCCAGCTCCAGTCCGCGCCGCGCCGCCGCCCGGCGGGCTCCCCCTATCCAATCCGCTCCGGCGGGGGTGCTGAGCAGGGTGAACCGGGAGTGCAGGAGATCGATCGTGGAGGTACGGGCTCCGTCTCTGCCGGTGAGCCATAGGTGCGGGGCGCGCGCTCCTGGATGGGCGCTCGGGTGGTAAAGCGCGATTGTCGATTCCTCGGGAGCCGTGCCGTCGCCGACCACGGCGGTCGACTCGTAGATCGTGCCGAGCTGTTGCCCGTAGGTCCAGTACTGCTCTTCCTGCGCCGGGATGCCGTCGATGATGCTCTGGCGAACCTGCTCCCCCTCCGGGCTCTCGATCTTCGCGATGGCCTCCGGATCAAACATCACCCAGCCGACCTTCGCCGCCATCTTGGTCTGGTGCATAACCTGCGTCGTGTTGCGCACAGCTACCGCCCTCCGTTCCTCGGCGTAACTGTCGAGCAGGCCCTCGTCGGCCAGGCCACGCAACACCAGGTGCAGCTTCCATCCGAGATTGTGCGAGTCTTGGATTCCGCTGTTCATGCCGAACCCACCGGTCGGCGGGAAGCGGTGCGCCGCATCGCCCGCCAACAGCACGCGTCCGACCTTGAATTGGTCGGCAATCGCTGAATCAATAGACCAGGGAAACAAGCCCTCGACCTTGATCTCAAGCTCATCCGTGCCGATCGCCTTACGGATCACGTCGGCGCACCGCTCGGGTGGGTAGTCCTCAATAGACTCCTTGGTGGGGTCGAAGGCCCAGCTGTAGCACCACCGCCGTCGACCGTCGTACACGAGCAACCCTCCAACGGTGTCCGGGTTGATGATCCACCACACCATGTAGCGACGGTCACCCATGAACGGGAGCAGGTCCGCCTCGAAACAAGCATTGAGCTGGTCGCCGAAAGTCACCGAGGTAGGTGCCTCAACCCCCAGTGCCTGGCGGATCGCGCTGCGCCCTCCGTCAGCCCCCACCGCATATCGGGCACGGATAGAGCTCTGCCTACCGTCGTCCTCGACGAACGCCACCTCGACGCCGCGCTCGTCCTGCTCGACCCCAACCCCACGCAGCCCGAGCTTGACCGTGACACTCGGGTGCCGCCCGATCTGTTCACGCAGAAAGGGCTCCAAGGCGTCCTGCGCGCACCACGCGGTCTGCTCGGGCGACGCGGTGCGCGCCTGCTCGGCCTGTACCGGGTCGGACAACAGATCGATCGCACCGAGGTCAGGCTGGTTGATTCGAGTCATGTAGCCGAAGCCGCGCCAGGTCTCCAATGGCAGGTTGCCCACGCGCCGGATGTCCTCCGCTATACCGTGCTGGCGAAAGAGCTCCATCGTGCGGACATGGAGGCCGGAGGCTCTCGGGTGGCGCAGCCGGCTGCGGCGGCGCTCCGCCAAACAGACGTCGACCCCCCGTTTGCCCAGCTCAAGCGCCAACGTGAGACCAACCGGACCAGCGCCGACGATCACCACCTCATACTCGCGGTCAGCCACGGTCACGTCCTTTCCGAATCTGCCTGTTTATGGTCGACGCGATAGCAAACGAGAGAACAAGCCCCATCGGTGGCCACATTCATCGCACGCTGAAGGCGCTCGGTTCAATTCCAGGCGCAGTTACAAGACAGGCCCCGACGTGCTGACGCCACGACGGCCATCCGGACTTCACGGTCCGCCTACAGAGTACCAGTTCCGGAAGAGTTGTTCCACCTAATGCTCGGAGACCTGATCACCACCGCTGCCGCTCGAGACGAACTAGATCAACAGGGGCATGACCTACGGCCTATGCTATCTTCCTTAGCGGAAGTGTTGTTCCGAATCCTCGAGACTGGCCTGAAAGCGACGGGCTCCGAACGTCGTCCGCCTCGGTGCGCGAACCTAGACGGCGACGGCACGGGCCTCGGCCTGCTCGTGGAAACGGCACTCAACTCGATGGTGCGCTTGAGTGGCTAGGAGGACATCGACATGCCAGAAGAGGGAACACTGATGTCGGGAACGGACGTCTATGCGCGGATGTCACCCGGGCAGCTGAGTGACAGGATGCAGGACATCGTCGCCCGGACCTCCGACAAATGGTGCATGCTGATCGTGGCGATTCTCCGGGATCGGGCCCTGCGCTATTCCGAACTGGGCCGGAACATCGACGGTATCTCCCAGCGCATGCTCACGCTGAGCCTCCGAAAACTGGAGCGGGACGGCCTGATCATCCGCACCGTCATGCCGATCTCACCGCCTCAGGTCGAGTACGCCCTTTCCGACGTGGGCCGGTCGCTGCTCGCCCAGCAAGAGCTGCTGGTGGAGTGGGCGCTGTCGCACGAGGACTACATCAGGGCCAGCCGAGCGCTTTACGACGAATTGAGCAAGGACCGCTGAGTACGGCCCCGGTCAGCCCCAGACGGTGTGCGCCACGCTCGCCACGATGCCCAGCTTGTCCTGTTGATCAGACATGGAGAAGACACCGTTGTTAAGGCCGCAGCTGCTGCTGAGGGCGAGTTGATCGAGCGGGAAGTAGTGGGCGGCTTCCTTGATCCGTCGCTCGAGCAACTCGGGAGACTCGAGCTCCCGCGACTTCGAGGCGACCAGGCCGAGCACGATCTG
>Ga0137412_10000565_pt1 | contig 26640 bp, 25 predicted proteins | sample CZODoug2_1_16fun_FD_122160 | JGI IMG/M metagenome (GOLD analysis project Ga0137412, IMG submission 122160) | Vadose zone soil fungal communities from Angelo Coast Range Reserve, California, USA - CZODoug2_1_16fungal (Hybrid Assembly) | ecosystem: Environmental > Terrestrial > Soil > Vadose zone...
AGCTGGGCCAGCATGGGGCTGAAGCGGGCTCCCAGGCGCACGGTCCAGTCGGGGAGCGTGCGGCGCGGTGTCCGGCGCGCCGCTTCGCCGAGTTCGGTGCGCAGGATCTGGGCCCACTCGCTGAACCAGAGGAACTCGCCGGCGGCCAGGAACCGCTCCCCGCTGGCCTTGGGGTGGGTCATCGCCAGAATGTGCAGGTCAGCGAGGTCTCGAACGTCGACGACACTGAAGCCGAAGTGCGGCACGACCGGCATCTTGCCGCGCAGCATGAGGGCGATGATGTTCACCGAGGGCGAGTAGTCCGGACGCAGCGCGGGGCCAAGGATGCTGCCGGGCAGGACGGTGGTCAGCTCGAGGCCCGCCCCCTCGGCGAAGCGCCAGGCGTCCTGCTCGGCGAGGGTCTTCGAGCGGGAGTAGTTGTACGCCGGCTCGTCGGGCAGGTCTGACCACACGGTCTCGTCCGCCACGCTGTCGCGATCCCGCGGGATGGCGGCCGCGGAGGAGGAGGTGAGGACCACGCGCCGGGCTCCGCCGGCCCGCGCGGCCTGCGGAGCTACCTGAGGACCTCACTGACCGCCTACCTGCGGGACGAGGCCTTCGCCTCGGCGGTCGTCGACCCGCATCCCGTCACGCCCGACATCCAGCGGCTGCGCCAACGGCTCCAGCAGGTGACCGGAGAGCTGCTCGCGCGCACGGCCGACGACAACGCGCTGCACCCGTCGCTCACCGCGGCGGACATGATGTTGTTGCTGTGCGGCGTCGGCTTCGCCATCCGCCATGCGCCCGAGCGGGACGATCCCGCATTGGCCGACCGCTACCTCGACGCCCTGCTCGACGGCGCCCTCACCCGGCGCGGCCGCACCGCCCCGTCCTGACCCCCGGAAACGGCGACCCTACGAGGCCGAGGTGCTGACCTCCTCCGGGTCGTGCTCGGGCCGGTCCCCCAGCGCCGGCCTGGCCAACGCCTGCCGCACGCTGCTCAGCGGCAGCCGGAGCGCGTCGAGCACCTGGTCTCCGGGGAGGGAGTGCTGATCCAGCCGGGCGGCCAGCTGGGTCAGCTGGGCGCACGCGTGCCGCAGGTCGCGATGGGCCTGGTTGCGCTGGTGGATGAGGGCCGCGAGCAGGAGCGCGGTGAGGGCGGCGGAGCCGTTGAAGGCCTGCAGGACGACCATGTTCGCGATCAGGTCGTGCCGGCCGAACTCGCCGGCGCCGATGGCCGCGGCGCGGGTCGTCACCACGGACACGATCAGTACGCACACCGTGGCGCCCCGCTCCTGGAACCGCGCGGCCGCCCAGATCAGCAGCGGGAACACCAGGAAGAGCAGCTGAAAGGTGCCACCGGCGACAACCGCGGTGACGACAGTCGTACTCACCAGCAACGCCGCCGCCTCGACCCAGCGGTACCGGGGCACCGCGCGGGGCCACCGCCCGTGGCGGGCGACCAGCAGCAGCGGCGCGACGACCAGCACACCCATCGCGTCCCCGGTCCACCACACCGACCAGGTGGCAAGGAACCGGGACTGCGGCACCCCACCGGCGAGCACCAGCGCGCTCGCGCCCACGTTCGCGCTGACCAACGTGCTGGCCAACGCGCCGAGAAAGACCAGGGCGAGCGCGTCGCGCAGCCGGTCGAACTGGGTGCGGAAGCCGGCCCGCCGCAGCAGGAGGTAGCCGGCCAGCGGGGCGAGCGTGTTACCGACCGCGATCAGCACCGCCGCCGGCACGGTCGGGCCGAGTGGCAGGTTGAGCAGCAGCGCGCCGAGGGTGATGCCCGGCCACACCCCCGGGCCGAGCACGAGCAGGCTGACCAGGGCGATGCCGGTGGGCGGCCACAGCGGGGTGACCTGCCCGCGCACGAGCTCCAGCTGCAGCCCGATCACGGCGGCCAGGTAGTAGGCGGCGGCCACCAAAACGACCCGCAGGGCCATCGTGGTGACGTAGCCGCGGCCCCGGGAACCCGTGGGCGCGATCAGGTGCGAACCCAGCGCGCAGAGCTGCTCCCGGCGTGGCTGGGGGATGAGCATGGTCGACGCAACGCGAAGGTTCCTTCTCACCGCACTCATCCCGCACCACCCGCCGAGTTCGGTCCGCGGCCCCATTCCGGGAGCCGGCCGATGAGCTGGGGAGCACCGGGCCGGTGGAACCGCGCCAGAAAGACGTCGCTAATGGTGTCGTTCCGGAGATAGTTAGGCACCGCCAAATGGACCAAATCGAGGGTGCCGCACAGGCTAAAGAATTCCGTATACATGGGGGAACGGAACTGCTCGCCCTATCTGAGCAGCGCGTTCGCCACAATCACGATCAGCCCGAGCGCGCCGTCCGCGACCCCGAGTGCCGCGGCCTGCCACGGCCGGTAACCGGCTTTGTTGGCACCGAAGATGCCCAGGCCGAACAGGATGGCGACGTTCGCGCCGAGCACCGTACGAATCGCACCGAGCATCGGGAACCTCACAAGAACAGCCACCAGCAGGATGGCCACGGCGGGCAGCCCCGCCGCCATCAGCGACCACTCCCGGCCGAGCATTGCCGGAAATGTCTTCGGCTCGGTGGAACGCTGCGCCCGACCTGCCACAAAACCGGCATAGGACCGCACGAGCCCGGTACTGGCGAGGGTGACCAGAATCCAGGCGATGTCGTCGAGCGGGCGCGGGTTCTGCCCCTGATGGTCGAGCGCCGCGACCACCGCGCTCGACAGCACCAGCCCGGTCAACGCCCCGTTGAGCCACGCCGGCGCGGTCTTCACCTGAACTTCTCGATCCACACCACATTCTTGCGCGTCCCGGGGCGGACCGCTCCCCGGTGATCGTCTCAGCCGGTCAGCAGCGACTCGATGAGCGCGCCGACCAGGGCGGCACGCCTCGGCAGCTCGCGGACCTCGGCGAACTCCCCCTCGGCATGCGCGTGCCCGCCGACCGCGCCGAGGCCGTCCAGCGTCGGGATGCCGAGCGCCGCGGTGAAGTTGCCGTCCGAGGCGCCGCCCACCGAGACCGCCGGGATGGTGCCCAGCCCCAGCTTCGCCGCCGCCTCGAGCACCGCGCGCAGCAGGTCGGCGGACTGCGCGGGCTCCATGGGTGGGCGGTTCGGGCCGCCGAACACCTCGACCGTGGCACCGGGGCGGTACGCACTCAGGCCGCGCATGCTCACGTCCACGGCCTCCTGCTGCGCCACCGAGGTCACCCGCACATCCACGTGCACCAGCGCCTCGGCGGGCACCGTGTTCGTCGTGGTGCCCGCGTGGGCCAGCGTGGGCGTGACGGTCAGCTCGCCGGACCCGAGCGCGGCGATGTCCCGCACCTGGTCAGCCAGCTCGAGCAGCGCGTTGACGCCCTTGGCCGGTTCGAGCCCGGCGTGCGCCGCCCGGCCGGTGACCCGCACCTGGTACAGGCTGGTCCCCTTGCGGCCGATCTTCAGTGCCCCGTCCGCGCTCGCTTCGAGCACCAGGACCGCCCCCGCACCGGCCGCGACCCGCTCGATCACCGGGCGGAACACCGGCGAGCCGATCTCCTCGTCGGTGGTCAGCAGCATGCCGCAGCCGGCCGGCGAGCCGATCGCCCGCATCGCGTACCAGCCCTGGACCACGCCGGACTTCATGTCGAACACCCCGGGCGCGCTGATCGTGTCGGCGGTGCGCAGCGGCTGGGGCCAGCGCGCGAGGGTGCCGTGCGGCCACACCGTGTCCAGGTGCCCGAGCAGCAGCACGCCGCCCGGTTCGGGTGCCCAGAGCAGCGCCGGCCGGCCCTGCTCGACGATCCGCTCGGGCCGGCGGCCGACCAGGGCCGAGCCCAGCTCCCCGGCGAGCTCGGTGACCGACTCCTGGGCCGCCACGTCGGCGGAGGGCGACTCGACCCGGCACAGCGCGAGCACGTCCGCGACCAGGTCCTCGGTGTGACCGGTGAGGTCGTCGAGCAGGCTCACGGCCGCACCACCGTCCGGCTGGTGGCGAACTCGGCCAGGATCTCCGGTATCGGGGTGACGCCGATCCCGGGGCCGGTGGGGATCGGGATCCGGCCGTCCACCGGGGTGAACGGCTCGGTCAGGTCCTGCCGGTAGTAGCGGTCGGACCCGGAGATGTCCGAGGGCAGGGTGAAGTTGCCCATCCCGGCGAGCGCGAGGTTGGCCGCGCGGCCCAGCCCGGTCTCCAGCATGCCGCCGGCCCACACCGGAATGCCGGCGGCGGCGCAGACGTCGTGCACCCGGCGCGCCTCGAGGTAGCCGCCGACCCGGCCCGGCTTGATGTTGACGATCGAACAGGCGCCGATCCGGATGGCCTCGAACGCCGCCTGCGCGGACACGATGGACTCGTCGAGGCAGATCGGCGTGCCCATGGCGGCCGCCAGCACCGCGTGGCCGGCGACGTCCTCCTCGTCGAGGGGCTGCTCGATCAGCAGCAGGTCGAAGGCGTCCAGCTGGGCGAGGTGGCGGGCATCGCTCCGCGTGTAGGCGGAGTTCGCGTCCACCTGCAGCAGCACCTCGCCGCCGAACCGGTCGCGCACGGCGGCCACCGGCGCGATGTCCCAGCCGGGCTCGATCTTCAGCTTGATCCGGGCGTAGCCGGCGGCCAGGTAGCCCTCGACGGCCTCCAGCAGCTCCGGGATCGTGTCGTGGATGCCCACCGACACCCCGGCCACGACGTCGGTCCGGGTCGCGCCCAGGTAGCGGCTCAGCGGCAGGCCCGCGGCGCGCAGCTCGGCATCCAGGAACGCCGTCTCCACGGCGGCCTTGGCCATCCGGTGCCCCCGCACCGGGGCCAGTACCTCGGCGACCTCGGCCGCGGTCAGCTCACCGGCGGCGAACAGCCTCGGCAGCAGCTGCCCGGCGATGATCCGGTGGGCGCCGTCGGTGTACTCGCTGGAGTACAGCGGGTCCGCCATGGCCACGCACTCGCCCCAGCCCTGCGCGTCGGCGGTGTCGATCCGCAGCAGCAGCACGTCCCGCCGCGTCTGGGTGCCGAACGACGTGCGGAACGGCGTGACCAGCGGGATGTCCACCCGCACGAGCTCAACCGAACTGATCTTCATCGGGCCTCCTCAACACTGCGACTCGGGCGGTTCGACACGGTCGGTCTCCAGTTCTGGCGGGTCCAGTACGGCCCAGCCGTCCTCGGACAGGGCGGCCCACCGGTAGCCCTCGGCCAGCCGGGGCGCCATCTCCTCGCGCAGCGCGGCCCGCCAGGCCATGGCGTGCTCGGGCGGCACCGGGTGAGGCAGCCGCAGCCGGACGGGCCCGGCCGCGACCCCGCCGACCGAGTGGGGCCGGCCGATCGGGCACGGCTGGCCGTGCTCACCGACGTCGAGCACGCGCACCGCGCCGCGCGGCGGGCTCCCGGGGCGCTGGCCGGCCAGCTCCCAGCGCAGCAGCACCCGGTCGGTCGGCACGCCGGCGTTGTAGGCGTCGTCCATCGGCCCGTAGTGGTCGGCGAGGTAAGCACAGCCGACCGCGCCCAGGTTGTTGATGTTGAACAGCGCGTTGCGCCGCACCAGCGGGTCGAAGGTCCAGGTCATGTGGGTCATCCCGCGCTCGAGGCACCAGGCGCGCTGCCGCCACTTGATCGCGCTGCCCACGCCCCGCCGCCGCCAGTCCGCGCGCACGCCGACGACATGCGAGTGCAGCCGCGCCGGGTCCGAGGCCGCGCGAAACCCCACCGCGCCGCCGACCAGGGTGGAGCCGGCGAACGCGCCCAGCACCAGGCCTCCTGTATCGCTCAGCGCACGCAGCATGGTGAGCGGCACGACCGGTTCGGCCGAGCCCCAGACCGTGCGCAACAGCGCCGACAGCTCCTCGAGGGCCGGGCGGTCCGTGAGATCGCGGAGGTCCAGCGCGGCGCCCATGGCGGCAGCCTGCCCGAGCCGCGCCCGCCCCGCGTCGTCGTAAGCGTCAACAAAGCGGGGCCAACTTTGTCGCCGCCGACATACGATCCGATCTGGGTCCGGGCAGCCGGACATCGTTCGGCGCCACGGGGGGAACAAATGCGGATGCCTGGTGCGGATCGTGTGCTCCCCGCCGGCCTGACCGCGAGGCAGCTGGTGCGGGACATGGGGCCGGCCCTGATGCGGCTGGTGATCGAGGGGCCGGCGGCCGACGACCCGCTGAGCGCCGTCACCATCCACGCGCCGGGCGAACCGGGCGAGCTCGAGCCGGGCGCCGTCGTGCTCGGGGTCGGGGTGACGACCGACCGGGCGCTGCTCGACCTCATCGCCGCCATGGGCCGGGTCGGCGCGGGCGTGCTGGCGGTGAAGGGTCCGGTGCCGGCCGGGTCCGTGGTGGCCGGGTGTCCGGTGGCCGTCATCGAGGTCAATCCCGAGGCGTCCTGGATGCATGTCGCGGCGACCATCCGGGAGTACCTGCTCGACTACTCCAGGGCGCAGATCAGGCCGGACGGCGGCACGGGCGAGCTGTTCCGGCTGGCGAACACGATCAGGGCCTCGATCGGCGGGCCGGTGACGATCGAGGACCGCTCCTCCGCCCTGCTCGCCTGGTCGGCCGGGCAGGACAAGGCCGACTCGTCCCGGATCGAGACGATCCTCGGCCGGGCCGTGCAGCACCGCTGGCTGACCGCGCTGCGCGAGCGCGGCGCCTTCGAGCAGCTACACGCCAGCGCCGACCCGGTCTACGTCGACTCGATCGCGCCCGGCCAGCTGCCGAGGGTGGCGATCGCCGTGCGGGCCGGCGCGGACATCCTCGGCTACGTGTGGGCGGCGGTGTCCGAGCTACCCGGCGAGGACCGGCTGCGCGAGCTGCGGCGGTTCGCCCCGGTCGTCGCGCTGCACCTGTCGACGATCCGGGCGGAGACCACACACGCACGCCACGAGCGCAGGGAGCTGGCCGCCGCGGTGCTCGGCGGGTCGGCCGACCGGGCCGGCGCGCGTCGCCTGCGGCTCGGCACCGGCCCGGTCTGCGTGCTGGCCGCCGCCGCCCGCATGCGCGAGGACAACGGCGCCGGACCGGATACCGGGCACAGTGCCGGACTCGGTGCCGGCCAGGATGCCGGCACCGACGCCTCCGAGGCGGCCGAGCTGCGCCGGTTCGAGGACGCCATGGAGCTGTACCTGGCGGCCGTGCACCCCCGTTCGGTGACCGTGGCGAAGACCGGCGCGGTGTACGCCCTGGTTGGCTGGCCCGCCGGCACCGCGGCGCCGCTGGACTCGTCCCTCCGCCTCGCCCGCGACTTCCTCGGGCGCTCCCCCCGGGCCGGCGACTACGTGGTCGCCGTCGGCGGTCCGGCCGAGTCGGTCGAACAGGTCGCGCGGGTCCGGCCGGGGGTGGACGCCGCCCTGCGCGCGCTGCGGCAACCGGCCTGTCCGGACCCGGCGGTACGCACGGTGGACGACGCGATGCTGTCGATCCTGCTGTTGCAGCTGGTCGATGCGGCCGACTCACTCGGCCTGCCGCAGACCACGGGCGCACTGCGGCGGCTGAGGGAGCACGACGGTGGGGACGGCGTGCTCACCACCACCCTGGCCGCCTACCTGGACGCCGCCGGGGTCACCGAGGTCGCGGCGGACGCGCTGCGGATCCACGTCAACACCATGCGGTACCGGCTGCGGCGGATCCGGGAGGTCGCCGGCCTCGACTTCGCGGATGCCGACGCCGTGCTGCTGGCCCAGCTCCAGCTCAGGGTCGACGCCCTGCGGACCGCCCGAGGTTGACGCGTACGACAACCACCGGCCGGCAAGTTGATGGCGCAGGACAAGAGATAGCCGCCGCGATCGCGCAGGCTTTCCCGATGGGGGCACGAGATCTACTGATCCGGGGCGGCACGGTCGCGGACGGTGGTGGAGGCGATCCCGTGCTGTCGGACGTTCTCGTGCACGCCGGACGGATCGCGGCCCTGGAGGCCCCTGGGGTGATCCCGCCGGGTGACCGGGAGATCATCGACGCAACCGGGCTGGTCGTCACGCCGGGGTTCATCGACGTGCACTCGCACGCGGACAACGCGCCGCTGCTGGCCGAGGACGACACCTCGAAGATCCTGCAGGGCATCACCACCGAGGTCGTCGGCAACTGCGGCTTCTCGCTCGCGCCCACCAGCGCGGAGTCGCTCGCGTCGATGACGTCGTTCGCCAAACGGATCTTTCCGCCGATCGACTTCACCTGGGCGAGCTGGTCGGACTTCGTCGAGCGCACCGACTCCCGGGGCTACGTCACCAACTACGCCCCGCTGGTCGGCCACGGCACGCTGCGCATCGCGGTCCTCGGCATGGCCGACGCCACGCCCGACGCCGACGAGCTCGCCGCGATGGGCCGATTGCTGGACGAGGCACTGGAGCACGGCGCGTTCGGCCTGTCCAGCGGGCTGGTGTACCCGCCCGCCGTGTACAGCGACACCGCCGAGATCGTCGCGCTGGCCAGCCACCTCGGCGCGTCCGGCCTCTACGCCACGCACATGCGGGGCGAGGGCGACTCGCTGCTCTCCTCGATCGCCGAGACCGTGCGGATCGGCACCGAGGGCGGCTGCCGGGTACACATCTCGCACCTGAAATGGACCGGCAGACAAAACTGGGGCAACATGTCGACGGCGCTGTCGGCGATCCATGACGCCGCCTCGGCCGGCCTGTCCATCACCAAGGACGTGTACCCCTACACCGCCGGCTCGACCATGCTGACCGCGCTGCTGCCGCCACCGTTCCTCGCCGACGGCGACGAGGGTGTGCTGGCCAGGCTGGAGTCCCCGGAGCAGCTGCGCCAGCTGGCCACGGTGATGGAGACCGGGCTGCCGGGTTGGGACAGCCACCAGCGCGCGGCGGGCTGGGACGGCCTCCTGGTGTCCACCACCGCCAGCCACCGGTACGAGGGCGCCACGATCGGCGAGCTCGCCCTGACCCTGGACCAACCGCCGCTGGACGTGCTCGTGCGGATCCTGCGCGAGGAACGGCTGCAGGCCAGCATGGTGCTGTTCGCGATGGCCGAGGAGGACGTGCGCACCGCGCTCGCCGACACGGACACCATGATCGGCACCGACGGGCTGCCGCCGGGCTCGGGCGGCAAGCCACACCCGAGGGTGTTCGGCACGTTCCCCCGGGTGCTCGGCGAGTACGTGCGGGCCAACGAGGTCCTGCCGCTCGGTGAGGCGGTCCGCCGGATGACCTCGCTGCCGGCGCGGGTGTTCCGGATCCCGGAGCGGGGCCTCGTGCGGCCGGGGTACGTCGCCGACCTGGTCGCGTTCCACCCCGAGACGGTCGACCACCCCTGCGACTACCGCGATCCGGTGCACCCGCCGGCCGGCATCGCCTGGGTCATGCAGGCCGGCCAGCCGGTCGTCGACCGGACGAACTACCTCGGCCCACGCCGGGGCCGACGCCTCACTCCCGCTGTCTGACCCACGCCGTCTGACCCACGCCGTCTGACCCACGCCGTCCGACCCCAGGGAGCGTGCCATGTCCGAACCAATCGTCCCGGGCACGCCGACACTGAGCCCCCAGCGGGTCACGGCCGTCACCGTCACGATCCTGTTCGTCGCCTGGATCGTCGACTACATCGACCGGCTCGTGATCGCGACCGCGCTGCCGAGTATCGGCCGGGAGTTCGGCCTCAACCACAGCCAGCAGGGGCTGTTGCTGACCGCCTTCTTCATCACCTACGCGCTGTTCCAGTTTCCCGGCGGGCTGCTGGCCGACAAGATCGGCGCCAAGAAGACGATGGTGATCGCCCTGGTCTCCTGGTCGGTGTTCACCGGGCTGACCGGGCTGGCGATCTCCTTCGGCATGTTGCTGATCGTCCGGGTGCTGTTCGGCGTGACCGAGGGCATCTTCCCCGGCGCCGCGATGAAGGCGGTCGCCGAGCGGACCGTGCCGAAGAACAGGATGACCGCCAACGGGATCATCCTCGGGTCGAACCCGTTCGGCGCCGCGCTCGCCCCGTTGATCGCGGCGCCGGTCATCACGGCCGTCGGCTGGCGGAACTCGTTCTTCGCCGTGGCCGCGGCCGGTGTGGTGGTCGCCGTGGTGCTCTGGTTCGGGCTGCCCAGGCCGCTGCCGGCCGAGATCGCGGTCGACAGCACGGTCGACAGCACGGTGGACAGCACGGTGGACAGCGCGGTCACCGCCGCGGTCGCCGCGCCTCAGCTCGGGCTGCTCCGGTTGCTGCGCAAGGGCGTGCTGTGGCGCTTCACCCTGCTGTTCGGCGGCTACGACCTCGTGGCCTGGGGACTGACCAGCTGGGTGCCCGGCTACCTGCAGACCGTGCGGCACGTGTCGACCAACGCGTCCGGCGCACTCGCGTCGATCCCGTTCTTCTGCGGCACCATCGGCACGGTGCTCGGCGGCCTGCTCTACGACCGCGCCTTCCACGGCCGGCACCGGCTGCTGATCGTGCCGTCCTTCGTGGTCGGCGGCGGGTTCCTGCTGCTCATGGCATGGGCGCCCTCGACCGGGATGTTCATCGTCTACCAGTCGGCGTCGCTGCTGGTGCTCTACCTGAGCTTCATGCCGATCTTCGGGCTGCCGCTGCGGCTGCTGCCCCGCGAAGTGGTCGGCTCGGCCAGCGGCTTGATCAACATGGGTGGCCAGATCGCCGGCGCGATCGCCCCGTTCGCCATGGGCTTTCTCGCCGACCGCTTCTCCTTCACCGCCGCGTTCCTTTTCCTGGAGTTCGGCCTGGTGGTCGCGGTGATCGCGACGTTCTGGGCCCCGCAGCGCCCGGAGGACCTCGCTAAGCACTTCCCGGAGCTGGCTCTGGCGCCAGCTCGCGCCACGCCCGTCCAGTGAGGGACCGGTAGGGACACCGGCCCGATCGAACGGGATCATGAGCCGGGTGCGCCGCCGGCTCAGCTCGGACCTGGACCGGGGGGCCGGTCTTGTTTCAGCGCCGGCGCCGCCGGGACCGCAGCAGCGCCTCGGCGGCGAGTTGGCCCGAGATGCCGTTGACGCCCGCACCTGGCCACGTCCCGGCGCCCGCCAGGTAGAGGCCAGGAATGGACGTGCGATAGCGGCTCAACCGCAAACTCGGGCGGAGCATCAGGAACTGGTCCAGATGGTGGCTGCCGGAGACCGAGTCACCACCGACCAGGTTCGCGTTCGCATTCCGCAGATCCTCCGGCGAAAATGCCGTACGACCCCGTACCAGCGCCGCCAGTCCCGGCGCATAGCCCTCCAGGATGTGCAGCACCCGATCGGCGAACTGCTCGCGCACATCGGCCCACCGAGTGCCAGCGATCACCCCGCCCGCATCACCGGTGATCCGCGACGGGACAGCGCGAACCTGTACCCAGGCCACCTGCTGCCCCGCCGCCGATACCCGCGTGGGATCGACAACACTGGTCTGGCCGACCACCAGCAACGGGCAGTCGGGCAGCTGGTGCGCCAGTGCCTGTTGATAGGTTCGCGCCATGTCGTCGACATAGGACCCGGCGTGGACATAGGAGAATTCGCCCAGTTCTGAGTTCCGCCATGGAATGGGGCCTTCCAGGGCCAGATGCAGCATGAAGGTGCCCGGCCCGAAGCGGTATCGCTGGGCGGCAGAGCGCATATCCTCGGGCACGGCGACGTCGGCCAGCAGATCATGCACCAGGTTGGGCAACACGGCCGTCGAGACGATGCCCCGGCTCGCCCGCAGGCGCCGGCCATCCTCGAGCGTCACCCCGGTGGCGCGGGTGCCGTCGACATCGACCCTGGCCACGCGCGCTCCCGTGTGGACAATGCCGCCTCGCTTCCGGAACAGTCCGGCGATCGCGGCCGGAAGTTTCCCGGCGCCGCCTTCGACCAGGGACATGCCATTGAGCATGTCGATGTACATCTCCAGCAACGGGAAAACGGCCCCGCCCGCAATATCGGGCGCATAGTCCAGGTGCATCCCCCAGGCGGCCGCCAGTGCCTTGGCCTCGGGAGTCTCGAAATACCGGTCACCGAGGCCCCGGGTGGAGGAGAGCAGCGTCGCCGCCAGGTCGCCAGGCCCGACGCTCTTCCGGTTGCGCCAGACCTCGCGCGCGGAACGAAGGGTGGCCCGCGAGGGCAACGGGTTGGCATAGAGCGGCAGATACGCCGCCGCCAGCGCATCGAACACCCGGCGCAGCCGCTCCCAGCCCTCGGCGTCGGCCTTCGAGTGCCGCCGCCACATGTCCAGCGTCGCGGCCTCATCGCACGTCACCCACAGGGCCGCACCGCCCGGGAACACCGATGCATAAGGCGACGAGGACCGCGCGAACCGGAGACCATCGGCCGCCATCTCGTCACCGAAGCGGGCAAAGAACGGCGAGCCGAGAAAGAGGTTCATATTCGACGCATAAAGGTCGTGCACGAAGCCGGGCAGCGTCACCTCGCCACTCTTGACCGCTCCCCCGACCTCGGCCTCCGCCTCGACGACGGCCGCGGCAAGGCCCGATTCGGCAAGAACGGTCGCGGCGACCAGGCCCTGATGACCCGCCCCGATGACAATGGCGTCGAACTCTTCCATCATTTCAGTCTAGTCAGGAGCACCCCTCGAAACGTCGAGAAATTGCGCATAGCGAAATTCCGGCGGTGCTCGCAAACTTTTTCGACGATTACTGCACCCGTACCCGAGGCCGAGCAGCCGCTGATCACGCCATGTGATCAGAACACCGTCGAAGAGTATTGGACGCGGCGCTCGGGCCAGATCCCACATCCGCACCGCCCGGTCGTCACCCAAGGCGACAGCACCGGGCTTACCGAAGCCACTGCAGGACGTGGTGTCGCCCCGCCTGGAGCGACTACGACCACCCGGGAGATCCAACTGCCCCTTGACAGTCGAGGATGGCGAACCGCCACGACCCGTCGGCCGACCGGCGGGCGACAGCCGTCGTCGTTCCGGTCGGCGAGATCCCGGTGCCGTCCGGCAACATCGCCTCGAGGTCCCAATCGACGATGATCAGGGCCGTATCGCCCCCGATCAGGGTGGACCTGGGCTTGTTGGTCAGACGCGCCTGAGCCGCGATCGACTGGACCGCCTCAGCGTGCAGCGCCTCCTGGTCGGTGAGGACCTTGCCGGTGAAGGTGTGCATCGTCGCGTCCTGGTGGAACAGCGCGACGACGGCGTCGGCGTCCCCGGCGTTGAGCGCGTCCTGGTACGCGAACGGGAGGCGGGCCGGGTCGACGATCCGGGTATCGGCGCTTTCCTGGGTGTTCATGGCTGACGCACTCCTCGAGTGGGGTCGATCCGGACTACCCGGAGTCGGCGCGACCACCTCGCAGCCAGCCCCCGGAACCGGGTCCACATCAAGCCGACACTAGCTTCCCGCCCACGCACACCAGCCCACGCCATCCCATGAATGGGCTCAACTCAGACCGTCATCCTGGGCCCAGTTCAAGCCGCCCTAGCCACAGGCACGGACTCAAGCGGCTGACAGACAGCCACCGGCCACCGCGGCCTTTTTGTTATGACCCCTTATACGAGCATGGGTTGTCGCCGGGGCGCCTGTCTCGGGTCCACCCACCGGGGCGGAATGAATTCCGGCCGGCCCAGGTGCATACGGACTTTCCACCCAGACTGATGAATCATGCGGTGGTGGGTGCGGCAGACCATCACGAGATCTTCGATATTCGTCTCGCCGCCATTCACCCATTCACGGATATGATGCACTCGGCACCAGGCGGGTTTGCGGTGACACCCCGGGTGGGCGCAGCCCCGGTCGCGCGCGGCGACCGCTTTGCGCTGGGCCAGGCTGACACACCGGCGTTCCCGACCGAGGTCGAGGGGTTGGCTCGCCCCGTCGAACACCACCGGAGTCACCCCGCAGTCACACAACAACGCACGTAGATCCGCCGCGGTGCCCCGGCCGCCGAAGTCGAACATCAACCCCCGGCTCTGCTCGCGCATCCACTGGTAATCCAGGATCGCGGTGACGTGCGGGCGTTCCCCGCCTTCGAGGGGGAGGCGGCTTTCGTCCAGGGCGTGCTCGCAGATTTCCCCGAGCGCATCGGCCTGACGCTCACCCAGGGTTTTGCCTTCATCGGCGGCCGGGCAGAGCACCCCTCGGACCGCCCGAGCGACGACCTCGTAGGTGGCGGCGTCGAGTCGGCCTTTGATCCGACCGCCGGCACCGTCGGCGGAGGCGGACATGTGCAGCTCGTTGACCTGCGGCTCACCCTCGTCCGGGGGCGGGCCGTCCTGATCCAGGCGCTCCAGCAACTGCTTGGCCAGCCGGTCCAGTTCGTCGGGCCGGTAGTCCCGAGCCAACTCGGCCAGCTGTTCTTCCAGCACGATCCACTGCTCGGGGCTGATCCGCCGAGCTTGTCCACCGCCCAGGGCATGCTCGATCACCGCGGCGTGCGCCTGATCGATCTCCCAGCCGGCCAAGGCCATCGCGGTGGCCGGCAACCTCGGCTCCAACGGCACCCCGGCCAGGGTTGTGGGGAACACCGCCCGGGCCACCGCGACGATGCGGCGGGCCTCGGATTCCCGAATCCGCAGCATGTCGGCTATCGCCGGGGCCGGGCGCACCCCGTACTCGGCGAAGTCCCCTTCATCATCCATCTGGGCCACCAGCGCGACAGTGTCATGCTCGACCTGGCGCGCGAGCATCTTCAAATACAACAGCTGATCAACCCGAGCCTGCCTGGCCGCCATGCGCACCTTCACCCGCATCACGGCCAAACCCGCATTCACGGACTCGCGCGACGGAGGAAGGGAGCTCGCTGACATACCCACATTGTGGCAGCGGGGTCTGACATTTTCTGACGCTCACTCGAAGCTGGGCACGTAAGTTTTTCCCGAATATTTTGGGCGACTCGCCAGCCGTCCCCGACCAGGGTCCCCGACCCGCGAGACAAAGGCGGAAGTCAGACTGTTGTAACTGACTGTTCTTCCGTCCAAAGCGATCTTTCGAAAATGGCCAGCCAACCTGACGTCACCAAGATATTCGGGCCGATACGGCAGCCACCTCAACGCACGCCCAGCCAAGCAGCGAAGTCAGGCGGAGTCGAGCAGCCGCCGGTTGGCCTCCGCGCCCCGCTCGAGTAGCCCCGGGGTCCAGCCGGGAACCAGCCGTAGGCACAACATGCCCAGTCCCCACATCAGGTAGGTCGCGCCCAACCACCACCGCCCGCCGGAAAGGATCATCCCTACCCCGCAGACCATCACCAGGAAACTGCCGGGGATGGACCAGTTCCACCCGCGCCTCGCCAGCCGGGCATGAGCCGCATGGGCACGCTCCACCGCCAGCCCGGCAAGCCGAGGTTCCGGAACGGGTTCGCCTCGCAGGCTGCACCAATACAGCGTCCAGCGATCCCGCAACGGCAGCTTGCGAGCGGTGAGGGTCCAGTCTGCCCAGGCGATCGCCCCAGCCGACGGCGCCGGGTGCGCCCATTCCTCCCAGCGGTCGCGCCGGCGCCAGAACATTATCGTCACCCCGACCAAGCCGGCGATGACCACGACAGCCAGCACGATCTCCCACGGACGCATTCGCTGTCCCCCCAGCTCCGGTAGCTGAAGGGTGTCGCCGACGGCGGGCATCACGCCAGGGAGTAAGCCACCCTTTCCGGTAGGGATCTCCCCCGGGAATTCTCGACTCCCCGAGCAGCGTCGCCCGCCTAACATGTCCGAGCGACCACACCCTGAGGAGGCTGACCACGTGGCACCCGACGAGCTACCGCACCTGCGCCGCTGCGTGGAGCTGGCGGCCGAGGCGTTGGCGGATGGGGATGAGCCATTCGGCTCGGTACTGGTCGCGGCCGACGGGACCGTGCTGGCGGAGGACCGCAACCGGGTAGCCGGCGGCGACCAAACCCGCCACCCCGAGTTCGAGCTGGCGCGCTGGGCGGCGGCGAACCTGACACCCGAGCAGCGGGCGGCGGCGACCGTGTTCACCTCGGGGGAGCACTGCCCGATGTGCGCCGCCGCGCACGGCTGGGTGGGCCTTGGCCGCATCGTGTACGTGGCCTCCTCCGAGCAGTTGCTCGGTTGGCTCGCCGAGCTGGGCGTGCCACCACCCCCGGTGCGCGCACTGCCGATCAGAGACGTGGTCCCCGGGCTGGCCGTGCAGGGGCCGATACCCGAACTCGCCGACCAGGTCCACGAGCTGCACCGCCGCCACCACCGCCGGGACTCACGCACCGAGGTGGACAGCGTCCTCGGCTAGAGCAGCCCGCGATCGCGCAGGTTGCACATCAAACCCCAGATGCCCAGCTCCCAGCGTGGCGCCCGCTCAGAAAGCTCGACGACGTTCATCAGCGCGCCCAGCTTCGGGCTGGCGATGCGCACCTGGTCACCGACGGCGTGGGTGAATCCGGCGCCAGGGACCGAACGGTCCTGGGTCGGGGTGAACACCGTGCCGGTGAACAGCACAAATCCGTCCGGGTACTGGTGATGGTCGCCGACGGCATGCCTGATCAGCTCCAGCGGGTCGCGGCTGATCTCCGCCATCGAGCTGGAGCCGGTGAGCAGGTAGCCGTCCCGCCCGGTCACGGTGAGCTCGATGTCCAACCCTCGCACGTCATCCAGATCGAACGAGCCGTCGAACACCCGCACGAATGGGCCGATCGCGCAGGAGGCGTTGTTGTCCTTGGCCATCGGCAGCAACAGCGCGCTGCGGCCCTCCACGTCACGCAGGTTCACATCGTTGCCGAGCGCCGCGCCGACCGGCGTGCCGTCCGAGCGGACCACCAGCACGGCTTCCGGCTCCGGGTTGTTCCATCCCGAGCTGGACAGCACGCCGATGGCCTGTCCGCAACCCATCGAGGACAGCACCGGCGCCTTGGTGAAGATCTCCGGGTCGGGGCCGATGCCCACTTCCAGATACTGCGACCAGCGTCCCTCGCTGACCAGGAGCTCCTTCAGCCGCTGGGCGTCCGCGGAGCCGGGCACCACCGCCGCGAGGTCGATCGTCGCGCCGAGCCGGTCGCGGATCTCGTCGGCCCGGGATGCGTCCCCGCGCGCCCACTCCTCGACCACCCGCTCCAGCAGGCTCTTCACGAAGGTCACCCCGGCGGCCCTGATGACCTGCAGGTCGACCGGGGCGAGCAGCCGGGGCCCGTCAGGCGCGGGGCCGTCGGCGAACCCGTCGATCAGCTCGGCGAGCGCCCAGCGACTCCGCCCACCGTCCCGCGCGGTGGCGAGCACTTTGGCCAGATCGTCGCGTTCGAACAGGGCGGATACGACCGGGGCGAGGTCGGTGATGTCCACCGCGTCGGCCCCGTCGACCAGGACCACACACGGACCTACCTGAGGATCCAGGACCCGACCCACCAGGGTCGCGTCCTCCGCATCGGTGGGGAGGATGTCCCGAACAGTCGGCACCGAGCCAACGTAACATCACCTATCGCTTGCTGGGGCGATTAGGGGCCTGCTGACCCGGCGTATCCAGCGCCGCCACTCAGCCCCGCTACCAGCCACAACCTCTCTGATTCATGCGCAGTCGTTCGGGCCTGTTCGAGGTGCGGATTATGCCGCTTTTGTGCCCGTGATCTTGCCTGGCACAGCCCAGTGAAGACGAAATACGTCCGGTCGTATTCCCGGGACGCCGGCCCAAGGTAGGCCGCGGCTGTTCCTTGGTCGGCTTGGGCCTCGGCTGCCTGGCAATCACTACCTTCCCGTCCGGCGGGCCTCGACGCGGGCCGCCGTCGTCATCGCCCGACCCTCGGCTTCGAGGAGGTCCTCCTTGGTGGCTGTCGCCGTCAGCCGTTCCGGCTCCAGCTCCTCCAGAACCTGGCCGTCGGATACCCGGTGCACACCCACCGACCAGGAGCCGTCCTGGTTCGGCCAGGAGTAGCAGCTCCACGGGGTGTCCAGGTCCCGGGCGCGCTTCTCCCCAGCGGCCCTGGCGCGCACCGACCACACCCCAACCAGCACCACCACCGCGATGACCAGCACACCGACCCCGACGTAGGGCAGCATCCGCATGACCACCTCCCCCGCGCCCGGTGAGACGATGACCGTTCACCTCGGGCGCACCGGTGGGCTACCGCCGCCCGGTGTGAGTTATTTCGGAGGAGTTGCGCCGTCCTAGCGATAGCCGCAACCCGGTCGCTTTGAAGTGTGCCGAGGTTGTGCCGGCGGGCCGTGAGCGCCGCTCCGACGTTGGTCACAGCGCCCGGGCGCAACCGGGCCAACGTAACATCATCAGATGTTTGCCTCCACAACGCGCCGAGCAGCGCGAGACGGCGGCGGATCGCGGCCCGGGCCCGTCGTCCGAGCCAGCCGGAACCGGCTGTCCGATGACGTCGCCGAGGCGATCAAGAACCGGCTCATCGAGCACCACCCGCAGCCCGGCGACCGACTGCTGCTAGAGCTGAAGCAGGGCAGCTTCCGGCAGCTGATGGAGCCGCGCCTGGCGCTCGAGGTCAGCCTGGCGGAGTACGCGGCGGCCTGGCACACGCCGGCGGACGACGTCGACGTATCCGGCAACGTGACCAACGACGTGTCCGGTGACGGGGAGGAGCACGGATGAGCGACGGGGGCGGAACAACCGGGAACGATCCGTACGACGAGATCGCCATTACCCCGGCGGCGTTCAGCCTGGCCGGCCGGCACGTGCTGGTCACCGGCGCGGGGCGCGGGCTCGGCCAGGGTATGGCGGTGTCGGCGGCCCTGGCCGGGGCCTCGGTCACCGCGCTGGCCCGGTCCGCCGATCAGCTCGAGGAGACCGTGCGGCTGATCCGGGACCAGGGCGGCGAATGTGTGGCGCACGCCGCCGATCTGAGCGATCTGGAGGCCATCGCCGAGCACGTCGCCGCCATCGAGGACCGCCTGCCGATCGACGGCGTGGTGCACGCCGCCGGTGTGCAGATCCGCAAGGCGGCGATCGAGTACACGCTGGCGGAGTGGCGGCAAGTGCAGTCGGTCAACGCGGACGCGCCGTTCTTCCTCAGCAGCGCGGTCGCCAGGGCCCAGCAGGCGGCCGGCCGACCCGGTTCGCACGTCTTCGTCGGCTCACTCGCCAGCACGATCGGGCTGCCCAGAGGAGCCGCCTACGCCGCCTCCAAGACCGCCCTGCTCGGCACGGCACGCAGCCTGTCCACCGAACTGTCCTCGGTGGGCATCCGGGCGAACGTGATCGGCCCCGGCTACTTCCCCACCCAGCTCACCGCCGACTTGCTCAGCGATCCGGCGAACCTGCGGCGCATCATGAGCCGGATACCGATGGGGCGAATGGGCACGCCGGCCGAGCTCGCCGGCGTGGTCGTGTTCCTGCTCTCCGACGCGGCCAGGTACATCACCGGCCAGCTGATCAACGTGGACGGCGGCTGGCTGGGCGCCTGAGGCTAGTCATCGGACGGCCCGCGCACCACACCGCGGTGTCGGCGGCTGTGCGACTTCCGGTCGGCGTAGATCGCCCGCTGGAAGCCGCCAAAGATCGACTCCGTGGCGTCCGGCCGATACGGCGTCGGCTGGGCGAACAGCGCCCCCGCCGTCCTGGCGCTGGGATCAATCCAGCAGTAGCTGTCCGCGTCGCCCGCGCAGGTGAGGGTGCCCGCCCGGGGGCCGTCCGGCACCGCCTGGGAGTTCACCATGAATCCCAGGCTCCACTTGCGCGTGACCTCCGGGTGCAGCCGGATCTCCGGGTAGAAGTTGATCTCGCCTGGGGTACTCGCCTCCCGGATGTCGAGCGAACTCGGCAGCCCCAACGCGCCGATCTGGTTGGTGCACAACAGGTCGAACGACTCGGGCGAGAGCAGCGACTCGTCGCCCCAGAGCACCGCCTCGACAAACTCGAAGTAATCCTTCGGGCTGGTGTAGAAGGAGGTGTATCCGGCGTGGAAGTCCGATTTGCGCCAGCCACCGGCCACCCGCGCCCTGGACCGGTGACCTACCTCGAAGCCGGTGTCCAGCATGCCCAGTTCCCGGAAGATCTCACTGTGCAGATACTCCGCCACGGTCAGGCCGGAGATCCGCTCAATGATCATGGCGATCAGATCGGTGTCCGAACAGTGCAGCCAACGGCTGCCCGGGTCAGCCAGCAGGGATACCGCGCCCGCCCACGGCGGTGCCCACCACGGACACTCGAGGTCCGCCAGCGCATCCCACCACGAGCCGACATTGAAGCCGGCCGTGTGGTTGAGCACCCGCCGCAGGGTGATCTCCCCCCGGGCAGGTCGCAGTTTCGGCGTCCCGTTCCGGTCGAACCCGGTCAGCACCAGGGGCTGGTTCAACGCCGGAATGATCGTCCGCAATGGCTCGTCGATTCCCAGCACACCGGAGTCGACCAGTTGCAGCCCGGCCACCGCCATGATCGGCCGGAGAAGCCCGGAGACCTGGAAGATGGTGTCCGGACTCATCCGGCTGGAGTTGACAGTCGAACGAGTGCCGAATGCGCCCACGTAGGGCGGACTTCCGCTCGCCGTCGCCATGGCAACGACCCCGGAGACCTCGCCCGAGCGCACCGAGCCCCGAAGCAGATCGTCGGCCTTTGTGGTCATGATTCAGTTATGCCACTAGCAGATAGGCAGCGTGTAGACAAGGCGTTGATCGGGTGTGGACGGGTGCTCACGGGCTGCCCCGGTGAGCCTTGTCCGGTCGAGCCAACGGTTCGGCATCCGCCGCGACCTGGGAGTTGTGGTGTAGCCGCCAATCGTGCGCGAAGATCCCGGTCGCCTGGCCGTCGATCATGGGCGAGCTCGGCAGCCGGATCTGGCCGAGGTAGTCCATCAGCGGCTGCCAGAGCTCGGGATCGGGCAGTCCAGCGAACGAATAGGCCAGCCGAGGGTCGACCGTCCAGGCCGGCAGCTCACTGTTCTGCCCGATGTCCTCGGCCAACGGCGTGGGCGACTCCTCCTCGCGGCGGACGATGCCCCCGGTGACCGCGATGTACTCACCGGGCCGAGGCGGGTTGAACGCCGCCAGGCTGTAATCCCACGCCGCGGCCACGACCGGGTCGGCCGCGATCTCATCCGCCACAACCTCGGTCAGCTTGAGCCAGCTGGCGAATGCGAGCAGCTCGCCGGTCTCGCGGTGCCGGAAGATTCGGAACGCGGCGGGCTGGCGAGCCAGCCAGAATGCGGTGATCCGCGCCGACTCCACACCCCTGACCTCGCCGGCCATCGCCACGATCTCCGGGTAATCGCCTGGCCGGGCATCCTGCTCGACGGCCACGCCGCCCCGCCGAGCAGTGAAGATGTCCGGCACCGGGAGGCCCCGGCTACGCAACGCCCTGGCCGTCCAGCCCGCCTCGACCCCGCTGAACTTCTGGTCCACCAGGCGGCTGAGCACGTAGCCACGTACCCGGCGATGGATCTCGGTGTAACCGGTCGGATCGCGCCACCGCAGATCCATCTCCAGCGCGTCACGGACCACGTCGTGCGGATGAATGCCGTCGCCGCCGGCTTCGACGTAGGACAGTCCGCGCAGCCAGCTGAACAACTCGCCGGCATTTGCATTCGGGATCACCACGCGCAGCAGTTCCTCGGTGGTGCTGTGCGCGTGCGCGCACACCTGGAGGGCGAGCCGGTGGGTAGCCGACGGCACGGTGCCGACCAGCTCGGCCAGCAATGACTCGATCACGTCCCTGGCCGGGGTGAACACCGCGAGGGGGTCAATCGCCCGGCTGGCCACCTCCGCCGCCAGGGTCAGCGCGAGCGGATGACCACCGGCGAAGGCCAACACCGACTCGTGCAGCTGGGCCGGTACTCCGCGCTGCCGCAGCAGGGCGACCGCGTCGGCCGGACCGAGGTCCCGGACGGCATGCACGCGGAGCGCCCCCGCCCAGGACGGATCGGTCCGCCAGCTCGCGCTCGGCTGATTCCGGCCCGCGACGATCACCAGCGCGTCATCGGGCAGCCGTGGCAGGAAGTCCTCCCGCAGCCAGGCCTCCAATGTTTGGCACTGCTCGAAGGTGTCGATCAGCAGCACCACCCCCGGGATGCCCAGCGCGGGCCCGACCGCCTCGGTGAACGCCCTGGCGGACGAACCCACCGCACGGCCGTCCACCCGCAGCACGGTGCGCCCGGCCGCTATGGCGTCGTCGGCCAACCGCCGGGCGAGGGTGGACTTGCCCACCCCGCCGGGGCCGTGCAGGAACAGGGTCACAAAGCCGCCAGCCCCACCGGCCAGTGCTTCGGCGAACAGCTCCCGCTCGGCGACCCGACCTACGAATCCGCGGTCGCGCACCGCCTGCAGTCGGTCGGCGACCACACCACCGCCGCGCTGAGCACCGGACCCAGCCGGGGCCAGCACATCGGGCAAGGTCTGGGACCTGGAGCCGGCCGACTCGCGGATCGCCCCACCGGCGGCGCCGTCCCCGGTCCCCTCGCCGGTCGCCGACCCGGCGGGCAGCGAGCCGCCCGATGCGGACACCACCCGGCTAGCCGGGGACAGGCCCAGAGCCGGGTCGCCGCGCAAGATCCGCTCGTGCAGCGCGCGCAGGTCCGGCCCAGGCTCGATGCCCAGTTCCCGGTCGAGCAGGGCCCACACGTTCCGGTAGACCGCCAGCGCGTCCGCCTGCCGCCCACACCGATACAGCGCCAGCATCTGCAACTCCCGCAGCCGCTCCTGGAGCGGATAGGCGATGACCAAGCCGGCCAGCTCCACGAGCACCTCGCCATGCCGGCCGAGGTCCATATCCACCGAGATCCGCTCCTCGACCGCTACGAGCCGAAGCTGATCGAGGCGAGCCCGCTCGCGCTCGACGAACTGACCGCGCGCCCCGGCCAGCGCCGGGCCACGCCACAGCTCCAGCGCCGCGCGCAGCAGGCCGGCGGCCCCGGCGGAGTTACCGGCCGCCCGCGCCACCCTGGCCATGGCCAGCCGGTCCTCGAACACCGTGAGGTCCAGCGCCTCCGCCGCGACCGGCAGCGCATAGCCGCCGCGCCCGGACTCAATCAACGATGCGTCTCCGAGGGCGGGCAGGGCACGGCGCAGCCGCGACAGGTAGGTGCGCACCGTGGCCCTGGCCGCCACCGGCGCCGCATCGCCCCAGACCTGGTCGACCAAGGCCTCCAGCCCGATCGGCCGGCCTCGGCCGAGCAGCAGCAGGCCCAGCACGGCACATTGTTGTGGCGAGCCCAGCGCGACCTCACGGCCGTCGCGCCAAGCCCGGACCGGTCCAAGTACGCTGAACCGAACATCCACAGCGTCCACGACCATTCCCCCTCGGATAAGGTCTGGATCCTGTCAGGACAAGTTTTCCACGTTTCACCTGAGAATGCAGAATTGCCTCCGCTATCGTTGGCCAGGTGGATATGGCGAGCCGATCCAGGCTGCGCGGCTGACCGGTCATTACCACTCAAACGATGCCGCGCGTTTTCGCCTATCGCTGACTCGACAACACGCTGCTACCAGCGGAAACGGCCAGATCGCCGGATGAGCGGCATAGCGTTATCACAATTGCGGAGCGGTTAACCACGAGGCTTTTACCAAAGCTGTGGAAACTTCACGGCTACATACTGGCCGGACAATCGCTTCCATCTTGGCCGCCCCGGCGGCACCCAAGCTGAGATCACCGCCGGCGGCAATTGCCGACAATAGCGTGGCGGGCCCGATCGACGCGCGCCATACTCTCCGCCGTGACCTCCGTTCCGCCCGCCCGCCACTTGCTACGAGCCAGGGATCTTGCGGACGCGCGGTACTTCGAGAAGCTGAGCGTGGCGGATCTCGCCGGCGCGGCGGGGCTGTCCCGGGCGCACTTCAGCGAGCAGTTCCGGCGCACCTTCGGCGAGTCGCCGCACGCGTACCTGCTCACCCGGCGGCTGGAGCGCGCCGCCGCCCTGCTTCGGGGCACCGACCGGTCAGTGGCGGAGATCTGCCTGGCCGTGGGCCTGCAGAGCATCGGTTCGTTCACTACCAGATTCACCCGCACCTACGGGATGTCCCCGACCGCCTACCGGGCGGCCTTCCCGCCGGCGGCCAACCAGGCGCTGATCCCGGGCTGCGTGCTGCGCGCCTACGGCCGCCCGCGATACCGGACGATTCGAGAAGACACCCCCGGACCAGCGTCGATACCGTCCCGCGAAGGCAGTTGAACTCCGCCGAACCGGGAGGACCGATGATCAAGATCGCGAACACCCAGCTCTGGGTGCACGACCAGGACGAGGCGCTCAAGTTTTACACCGAGAAAGTGGGTATGGAGGTCCGCACCGACGTGACCGTGCCCGAGCTCGGCAACTTCCGGTGGCTGAGCGTCGGGCCGGTCGGACAACCCGATGTGGCCATCGCCCTGATGGCCGTGCCGGGACCCCCGGTGATGGACACGGAGACGGCCGAGCAGGTGCGCGAGCTCATGGCGAAGGGCTTCGCCGGCACCGTTTTCCTGAGCACCGACGACTGTCGAGCCTCCTACCGCGACCTTGTCGGCCGCGGCCTTGAGTTCGTCGAAGAGCCGGAAGAGCGCCCGTACGGGATCGACTCGTCGTTCCGCGACCCTTCCGGAAATCACATCCGGCTCCTGCAGGCCCGCTAAGTCCCCTGGCGGCGGTGCCCAAGGACACGTGCTACCCGGTGAACCCCCGGGTAGTAAGGAGAGGTGTATTCATTCAGCTGCCCGCGATGTGATCAACTGGTGTTCTTCGAGAACACCGAGTGCCTGCGCTGCGGGCAGACATTGGGCTTCGCGCCCGAGCAGCTCACCATGGTGCCCTTCGTCGAGGGCGGAGCTGCCCGACGCTGTGCCAACCAGGCGTTGGCCGCATGCAACTGGCTGGTCGACACGGCATCCGGTGGGCAACGTCAGCTGTGCCGGTCCTGCCAGTTGACCAGGACTCGCCCGGACGACGGGGACCTAGCGGCGCTGGTGGCCTTCGCGGACGCCGAGGCGGCCAAGCGACGGGTGCTGTTCCAGCTGCTCGACCTGCACCTTCCGTTCACTTCGTGGGCCGATCAGCCGGGTGGGCTCGGTTACGACCTGCTGTCCAGCAACGGCACCCGCGTGATGACCGGCCACCTGGACGGCATCGTCACGATCGACCTCGCCGAGTCCGACGACCCGCACCGGGAGCAGATCCGCCAGGAGATGGGTGAGCCTTACCGCACCATGCTCGGCCACCTGCGGCATGAGACCGGCCACTACTACTGGACGACTCTCGTTGAGCAGACCGGCCGGGTGGACGACTTCCGTGGGCTGTTCGGCGACGAGCGGACGGACTACGGCGCGGCGCTGACTCGCCACTACCGGGAGGGGCCGCCCGTCGGCTGGAGGGCTCGGCACGTGAGCGCGTACGCCACCATGCACCCCTGGGAGGACTGGGCCGAGACGTTCGCCCATTACCTGCATATCCGCGACACCCTGCAGACCGCGGCCGCGTTCGGCGTGCGGATCGACGCGCCGGACAACCTGCTGTCCTCGGAGCCGGCGGTGCAGGTCGACCACGAGCCGTTCGAGACGATCCTGGCCGACTGGCTACCCCTGACCTACGCGCTAAACGCAGTCAACCGAAGCATGGGCCGAGACGACCTCTACCCCTTCGTGCTCAGCCCGTCAGTAGTAAAAAAATTAACCTACGTCCACCAAACCGCAGCCACCCCAGTACCCCACCCCACCCCGAGCCACTAACCCGAGGAACCCGAGGAACCCGAAGGAACCGAAGGAACCGAAGGAACCCGAACGCCCCCACGCTGGATCCGAGGGAGCCAGCACCGTGGGGGGCCTGGGGGGCTCGGCCCCCCAACAAATTGAACTCGAACCCCACCCGCGCCCTCCGCGGGTAGAGATCAGCCTTCGAGTGGAGCTGAGGGGAATCGAACCCCTGACCTACTCGATGCGAACGAGTCGCGCTACCAACTGCGCCACAGCCCCAGGTGCGTCGTACCGGCTGGACCGGAACGCGGCCCAAAGCTTATCAGCCGGTCATTGGCCGGCCGCGTGGCGGTATCCCCGGTGCAGTCGGGTATCGAGATCGTGCAGCTCGGGGTCTTCGTCGTCCAGTTCGACCACCACGGTGCCGCGTGGGCGCTCGGGCGGCGCGGCCGGTCGGAGCCGAGGAAGCGCCGGTTCGTCGTTGATCAGCTCACCGTGTCCGGTGGGCGAGGCCTCGCGCCGTACCGGGTCGCCCGCCGGCTCGTAGTCCGCCTCCTGGTAGTCCGCCTCCTGGTAATCCGCCGTCTCGTAGTCCGTCTCGTAGTCCGCCGATTCGTCGTACTCGAGATCTTCGCCCGCACCTGGCCCTGCATGGCGGGCGGCCTCCTGAGCCTGCCGGGCGGCGACCGCGTCGGCCACCGTGGGCCGCCGTCGGCCTCGGCCGCGCCGGGCTCGCCCGCCGTCCGCCCCACGGTCCCCTGACCGGTCGTCCAGCTCGTGGTCGGTCTCGCCCAGGTGCCCTCGGCGCGCCATCCGGGCGGCGCGGCGGGTGCGGATGGACTGCTCCACCCGCACCTGCCGCCGCAGGTAGATCAGGTAGCAGACCAGGAACAGGTCCACGCCGGCGTGGGCATACCAGCCTTCGGCCAGCCCGAGCCCCCCGGCGACCAGCCCGGTCGCTACCGCGAGCAGTACCAGCGTGAGCATCATCCGCTGTCGGAAGACGTATCTGGCTCGGGCGGCGCGGGCGGCGGCGTCCGCGTCATAGCCGCCGCGTCCCGGTCGGTACCGTGGCGCGGCCGGGTGCCCACCGTCATGGCGACTCGACGGTTCCGGCGCCTCCGACTCGCTCCAGGCAGGGCTAGTCGTGGCGTCGTCCATCGGGGTCACCTCCTGGTCGCGGCGCCGAGGTCGCTCCAACACTCGGCAGGACAACGCCGCATCGCTCGGGCGCGACATCGGTTGGCGACGACGCGCGGCCATCGGGACCAGCACGGCCAGCCAGGTGGCGACCAGCCCAGCGAAGAGCA
>Ga0137412_10000567_pt1 | contig 26594 bp, 23 predicted proteins | sample CZODoug2_1_16fun_FD_122160 | JGI IMG/M metagenome (GOLD analysis project Ga0137412, IMG submission 122160) | Vadose zone soil fungal communities from Angelo Coast Range Reserve, California, USA - CZODoug2_1_16fungal (Hybrid Assembly) | ecosystem: Environmental > Terrestrial > Soil > Vadose zone...
CGCGCGAATGTCACGTTGGTGCGGAACGGCGGGCGAAGCTGATGCCGAAGCGTACGGATATTCAGCATGTGCTGGTGATCGGCTCGGGGCCGATCGTGATCGGGCAGGCCTGCGAGTTCGACTATTCCGGCACCCAGGCCTGCCGGGTGCTGCGCGCGGAGGGGCTGCGGGTCAGCCTGGTCAACTCCAACCCGGCGACGATCATGACCGATCCGGAATTCGCCGACGCTACGTATATCGAACCGCTCACCCCGGAGTTCGTCGAGCAGGTCATTGCGGCGGAGCTGCCGGATGCGCTGCTGCCGACCCTGGGCGGGCAGACCGCGCTCAATATCGCGGTCGCCCTGCATGAGCGCGGCGTGCTCGACAAATACAACGTCGAATTGATCGGCGCGGATATCGAGGCAATTCAGCGCGGCGAGGATCGGCAGCGGTTCAAGGACATCGTCCGCGACGTTGGTGGCGATGTCCCGGACAGCGCGGTCTGCCATTCGCTGGACGAGGTTCTGTCCACAGTGGAGCGACTTAGATACCCGGTGGTGATCCGGCCGTCGTACACGATGGGCGGCGCCGGCTCCGGGATGGCGCACGACGAAAAAGCGCTGCGGCGGCTGGCCGAGGCCGGCCTTACGGCCAGCCCGGTGCACGAGGTGCTGATCGAGGAGAGCGTGCTCGGGTGGAAGGAATTCGAGCTCGAGCTGATGCGCGACAAGCACGACAACGTCGTGGTCGTCTGCTCGATCGAAAACATCGACCCGATGGGCGTGCACACCGGTGATTCGGTCACGGTCGCACCGGCACTCACCCTCACCGACCGCGAATACCAGGAGATGCGGGATCTGGGCATAAAGGTATTGCGCGCGGTCGGGGTCGACACCGGCGGTTGCAACATCCAGTTCGCGATTCACCCGCAGACCGGCCGGCTCGTCGTCATCGAGATGAACCCGCGGGTCTCGCGGTCCAGCGCGCTGGCCAGCAAGGCCACCGGCTTCCCGATCGCGAAAATCGCCGCCCGGCTGGCGATCGGATACACCCTCGACGAAATCCGCAACGACATCACCGGCGAGACCCCGGCGAGCTTCGAGCCGAGCCTCGACTACGTGGTGGTGAAGGCGCCGCGATTTGCGTTCGAGAAGTTTCCCGGCGCCGACACCGAGCTGACCACGACGATGAAGTCGGTCGGCGAGGCCATGGCCCTCGGCCGCAACTTCACCGAGGCGCTGGGCAAGGCGTTGCGGTCGCTGGAGACCAAGGCCGCCGGATTCTGGACCCAGCCCGATCCGGAAAAGGCGACCAAAGAGTCCACCCTAAATGACCTGGAAAGACCTCACGACGGCCGACTGTACACAGTGGAACGCGCGCTACGGCTCGGCGCCAGCGTCGAAGAGGTGTCGACAGCGAGTGGCATCGACCCGTGGTTTGTCGACGAGATCGCCGGGTTGGTCGAGCTGCGCGCCGAGATCCTCGACGCCCCCGCCCTCACGCCGCAGCTGCTGAAGAAGGCCAAGCGGGCCGGGCTTTCGGACCGACAGATCGCCGCCCTGCGGGATGAGCTGGCCGGCGAGGACGGCGTACGTATATTGCGGCACCGGCTCGGCATCAGGCCGGTATTCAAGACCGTCGATACCTGCGCGGCCGAATTCGCCGCGAGCACTCCGTACCACTATTCCTGCTACGACGAGGAAACCGAGGTCGCGGCGCAGCCCGACAAACCCAAGGTGCTCATTCTCGGCAGCGGCCCCAACCGCATCGGGCAGGGCATCGAGTTCGACTATTCCTGCGTGCACGCGGCGATGACGCTGCGCGACGCCGGCTACGAGACCGTCATGATCAACTGCAACCCGGAGACGGTCTCCACCGACTACGACACGTCCGACCGGCTGTATTTCGAGCCGCTCACCACCGAGGACGTGCTGGAGGTCGTACACGCCGAACGTGACTCCGGCACGGTCGCCGGTGTGCTCTGCCAATTGGGCGGGCAGACCCCCCTCGGCCTGGCGCAGCGGCTCAAGGACGCCGGAGTGCCGATCGTCGGCACCCAGCCGGAGGCGATCCATCTCGCCGAGGAGCGCGGCGCGTTCGGCCGACTGCTGGCCGATGCCGGGCTGCTCGCGCCGGAGCACGGGACCGCCACCTCCTACACAGAGGCGCAGAAGATCGCCGACCGCATCGGTTATCCCGTGCTGGTACGGCCCTCCTATGTGCTGGGCGGGCGCGGCATGGAGATCGTGTACGACGACGGCACACTCGGCGACTACATCGGCCGGGCCACCGAGGTCTCGCCGGAGCACCCGGTGCTGGTCGACCGATTCCTCGAGGACGCGATCGAGATCGACGTGGATGCGCTCTATGACGGCACCGAGCTCTACCTCGGTGGCGTGATGGAACACATCGAGGAGGCCGGTATCCATTCCGGCGACTCGGCCTGCGCGCTGCCGCCGATCACGCTCGGCGCCGAGGACATCGCCCGGGTCCGCCGCTCGACCGAGGTGATCGCGGCCGCGGTCGGCGTACGCGGGCTGATCAACATGCAGTACGCGCTGAAGGACGAGGTTTTGTACGTGCTGGAGGCCAATCCGCGCGCCTCCCGTACCGTCCCGTTCGTTTCCAAGGCCACCGCGGTGTCGCTGGCCAAGGCCGCGGCCCGGATCGCGTTGGGCGCCACGATCGCGGACCTGCGCCGAGATGGGTTGCTGCCACAGACCGGCGACGGCGGCATGCTGCCCGACAACGCGGCCACCGCGGTCAAGGAGGCGGTGCTGCCGTTCCACCGATTCCGCACCACCGAGGGGCACGGCATCGACACGATCCTCGGCCCGGAAATGAAGTCGACCGGCGAGGTGATGGGCATCGATGCGTCCTTCGGTACGGCGTTCGCCAAGTCCCAGGCCGCGGCCTACGGGCCGCTGCCGACCTCGGGCCGGCTGTTCGTCAGCGTCGCCAACCGGGACAAGCGGGCGCTGATCTTCCCGGTGAAACGGCTTGTGGATCTCGGCTTCGAGGTGCTGGCCACCGCCGGGACCGCGCATGTGCTGCGCCGGCACGGGGTCGACACGCAGATCGTCCGGAAGTTCAGTGAAGGTCCGGATAACTGCGTGGAGCGTATTCTGGCCGGCGACGTCGACCTCGTCATCAACACCCCGTTCGGCAGCCCGGGCAATTCCGGCCCGCGGCTGGACGGCTACGAGATCCGGACCGCCGCGGTGAGTGCGGGCATCCCGTGCCTGACGACCGTGCAGGCCGCGGCCGCCTGTGTGCAGGGGATCGAGGCGCTGCTGGCCGGGAATGTCGGCGTCCGGCCGCTGCAGCAGGTGCACGCGGCGCTGCGAGCAGAATGGGGAGGGCGGTCCTAGTGCGACCGGTCCAGGTCCGGGCAGAAGTACTGTCGCGCAAGCGATTGGGCGCCTATCACCTCGTCACGCTGGTGGCGCCCGGCATCGGGGATACCGCGCGGCCGGGGCAGTTTGTCGCGGTCGCCGTCGGGGGAGCCCGCACCGGGCTGTTGCTGCGCCGGGCGTTTGCGATCCACACCGCCACACCGGCCGGTATGTACGGCGGCACCGTGCAGTTCGCGGTCGACGTGCATGGCGCGGGTACCGCGTGGATCGCCGAGTTGCGGCAGGGCGACGCGGTGGATGTGGTCGGCCCGCTCGGTACGCCGTTCCGGCTGCCGGCCCGGCCGGTGGCCGCGGTGCTTGTCGGCGGCGGCTACGGCAGCGCCCCACTTTTCCCGCTGGCCGAGGCATTGCGGGCCCGTGACTGCCGGGTCGACGTGCTGCTCGGCGCCGCCACCGCCGAACGCATCTTCGCCGAGATGGAGCTCAAGCGGGCCTCGACCAGCCTGCGGGTAACCACCGACGACGGCAGCGCCGGACACACCGGCAGGGTCACCGACCTGCTGCCGGCGGCGATCGAGAAGGCCAAGGCCGGCGTGGTCTACGCCTGCGGACCGATGGCAATGCTGCGGGCCTGCGCCGAGATCGCTGATTCGTACGGCATCGTGTGCCAGGTGGCGGTCGAGGAGTCGATGGCCTGCGGCATCGGGGTCTGCATGACCTGCGTGCTGCCGATCATCGGCGATGACCAGGTCACCCGGATGGCCCGGTCCTGTGTGGAGGGTCCGGTCTTCGCCGCCGACCGGGTCCGCTGGGCAGATCTGGGCACGGTGCCGGTGGATGCGCTGGGTGCGGGTTCGATCGAGCTGACCGCGGGAGCAACGTGAGCGCCACGGTAACGGAGAGGGGGACCGCGATGGCTGCCGAGCCCAGCGGTACGGCGGAGCCCGCGCAGGTGTCGGTCGACATGACCACCGACCTCGGTTCGTTCCGCGCCGCCAACCCGATCTTCACCGCCTCCGGTACGGCCGCGTCCGGCCGGGAGCTCAACCAGTTCTTCGACGTCGCCGCGCTCGGCGGGGTGGTCACCAAGTCGGTGATGATGCGCCCGCGCGCCGGCCGGCCGACCCCGCGGATGGCCGAGACGCCGGCCGGGATGCTCAACTCGATCGGCCTGCAGGGGCCGGGGATCGACGCATTCTGCGACCACGACCTGCCGTGGTTGGTCGAGCGCGGCGCCAAGGCCGTGGTCAGCATCGCCGGCGGACATGTCGAGGACTACCGGATGCTGGCCCATCGGCTCCGCGATGCACCCGGTGTTGCCATGGTCGAGGTCAACATCTCCTGCCCGAACGTCGAGGACCGCGGCCAGGTGTTTGCCTGCGATCCATGGGAGGCCTCCCGGGTGATCCGGGCGGTGCGCGGTGAGCTGGCCGGCAAGATGCCGCTGTTTGCCAAGCTGTCGCCGGATGTCACCGACATCGTCGAGATCGCCAAGGCCTGCGTCGATGCCGGGGCCGACGGCCTGTCGATGATCAACACGTTGCTCGGCATGTCGATCGATACCACGGCGATGCGCCCGGCCCTGGCCGGCATTACCGGCGGGCTGTCCGGGCCGGCGATCCGGCCGGTCGCGGTGCGGTGCGTCTGGCAGGTGCACCGGGCGATGCCCTACATCCCGATCCTCGGTATGGGCGGCATCATGACCGGGCTCGACGCGCTGGAGTTCATCCTCGCCGGCGCGTCTGCGGTTTCGGTTGGTACGGCGGTCTTCCACGACCCGAGCGCGCCGATCCGGGTGCTCGGCGAGTTGCGAGAAGCCCTGGCAGAACGCGGATTCAGCCGGGTCTCCGACGCGGTCGGGCATGCGCACCGCCCGCCGGACCCGGCGCCGGTTCCGGCCCCTGCGGTCGTTGCGGAGCCCGCGGTCGTCGAGGAGGCCGATGCGGAGGCGGCCGGTGAGCTGGCCGCCGACATCGCCGATGGGGATGCGCTGGCCGACGCCGAGCTGACCGACTCCGACGATGCTGCCCGGTCTGGAGGACGGACGTGAGTTTTTCCGAGCGGCTGTCCGCCGCGCTGCGCGCCCGCGGCCCGTTGTGTGTCGGGATCGACCCGCATGCTGCGCTACTGAAGCACTGGGGTCTGTCCGACGACACCACCGGCCTGGATCGCTTTGCCCGTACGGTCGTGGACGCGCTGGCCGGCGAGGTCGCCGTGCTCAAGCCACAGTCGGCGTTCTTCGAACGGCACGGTTCGGCCGGGATCGCGGTGCTGGAACGGACGATCGCGACGGCCCGGGCCGCCGGCGCAGTGGTGCTCCTGGACGCCAAGCGCGGCGACATCGGCAGCACCATGACCGGATATGCCGACGCGTACCTGGATAAGAACGGCCCGTTGGCCACGGACGCGATCACCGCCAGCCCATACCTCGGGTACGGCTCGCTGCGGCCGCTCATCGAGACGGCGATCGCCAACGATGCCGGCGTTTTCGTACTGGCCGCGACCTCCAATCCAGAAGGCCCGACCGTGCAGCGGGCGGTCGGTCCGGACGGGGTGTCGGTGGCCCAGCAGATCGTCAACTCGGCGGCCGTGGACAACGCCGGTGGGACGCCGTTTGGGCCAATCGGTCTCGTCATCGGCGCGACCGTCGGCGAGCTCGACCTCGATCTGAGCGGGCTGAGCGGGCCGATCCTGGTGCCCGGTCTCGGCGCCCAGGGTGGCACGCCTGCCGATCTGCGCCGACTCTTCGCCGGCCTACCGGGCGTAATCCCGTCGGCGTCGCGGTCGGTATTGGCGGTCGGACCGTCGCCGGCCGAGCTGCTGGCCGCCGCCCGCCGGCATGTTGATGAGCTGCGGGCTGCCGGGTTCTGAGAACCCGCTAACCGCCCGTCGATCTTGAGGTTGTTGCTCCACATTTCGGACGTACCACCGCCACAACCTCAAGATCGACAGCGGAAAGCGCTTACCGAATGGAGCCAATGTCACGTTCGTACGCTCTAGGCATACCAACGTGACATTGGCTCCGAATCGGCACCGTTTTCACGATCGTGCGGGGATTGCGGCCCGGATTCGCTACGAAATCCCTCATGGTCATGGTCTAACCGCCTGGCCGGATCCCCGATCCATGATCGGGATGGGTTTCGTCAACATTTTGCGTACAAAACCGCTCCCGATCATGAAAACCGCGGTGCGTGCCGGCATATTCGCGCGGCACGCTCACGGCAAGCACCGTCCATCGGCGATGTTGTCCGAGATTTCGCTAGATCGCCGGCGGTCCGGCGGCGATCCGGTCCCGCAGGGTCTGCTCGCCGGTATGTCGCTCGAGATCCCACCAGGACTCGACCCACCAAGTCGCCCCGGCGTCGGACCACACGCTCGGGTCGGTGCTGGTCATCTGCCGGAACCCGCCGTAGCTGTCGGCTTCCAACACCACGTCGTACCCATCGGCGGCAATCCCGGCCTCGGCCCGCAGCGCCAACGCCTGTGCCACGATCCCGGCCAGCTCCTCGGGAGTATCGGCCTTATGCCGATCGGCATCACCGAGCACCTGGGGGATCAGCCCGTCCCACCGGGCGGCCCGCGCCAGCGACGGTTGGCTCGCCCGGCCGGGCACCCATGCACCGACCACCCACACCGGCGGCCACGGCTGCTGCACCGGCGGATCCGGCACCCCGAATGTGGTCGGGTGCACCTGGTAGTGCTTCCCCTTGAACTCGTAGGGCTGGCCGCGCATCAGCCCGGCATAGATCGCCAGGCTCTCCTCCAGCTGCTCGACCCGGGTACGCCTGCCCTCGTCCCGCTCGAACGCCAACCAGCCCTCGTGCAGGGCGCCCAGTCCGGCACCCAGGATCGCCCGCCCACCGGACAGCCGATCCACGGTGCCGACCCGGCTGGCCAGATCCCATGGCTTGACCCGCGGCACCGGGGTGAGCAGCGTGCCCAGCCCGATCCGCTCCGTCTGGGTCGCCGCGACCGCCAGCGCGATCCACGCGTCGACCCCCCATACCCCCTCAGCAATGAAGATCGCGTCCCAGCCGGCGCCCTCGGCTCGAGTCGCGAGCTGCGCGATGTCACGCGCATCCCCGAACGGAATTACCAGACCGAATTTCATGGCCCGCACGTTAGAGCGATCCACCGACAACCCGGCGATTTACCGAGCCAATGTCACATTCGTACGCTCTATGCGTACGAATGTGACATTGGCTCCGTTGCGGAGGGTGCTGACGCGGTGCGTTCATCGGCGAGCTGGTGGTGGCCCGATATGGTCGGCCGGTGACCACCGACGTACTGATCGCCGCGGCCGAGCTCGCCGACACGATCGATCGCCTCGTACTGCTGGATGTGCGGTACAAGCTCGGCGACCCGGAGGGACTCGCGCACTACCTCGAGGGCCACCTGCCGGGCGCGGTGTACGTCGACCTCGACACCGAGCTGGCCGGCCCGCCGAGCCGGGAGCAGGGCCGGCACCCGCTGCCCGCGCTGACCGATCTGCAGCGCAGCGCCCGGCGGTGGGGCATCAATGCCGGGGACCCGGTGGTGATCTACGACGACTGGGGCGGGATGGCCGCCGCCCGGGCGTGGTGGCTGCTGCGTTGGGCCGGCGTGAGCGATGTCCGGGTGCTCGACGGCGGGCTGGCCGGGTGGATCGCCGCCGGTCACCCGATCGACACCGACGTACCAGAGCCCGAAGAGGGCAACGTCGAGCTGGCCGGGGGAGCGCTACCCGTCCTGGATGCCGACCAGGCAGAGGCACTGGCCCGTACCGGCGTGCTGCTCGACGCGCGGGCCGGTGAGCGCTACCGCGGCGAGGTCGAGCCCATCGACCCGAAGGCCGGCCACATTCCGGGCGCACGCACCGTGCCGACCGCCGAAAACCTGGACCATAGAGGGCTGTTCCGGCCGGCGGCGGAGCTGCGGGAGCGCTTCGCGGCCGCCGGCGCCGGCGAGCGGACAACCGTCGGTGTCTACTGCGGATCGGGCGTGACGGCGGCCCATGAAGTGCTCGCGCTGGCCAGCGTTGGGATCCCGGCGGCGCTGTATCCGGGGTCCTGGTCGCAGTGGTCCGGCGATGACAGCCGGCCGGTGGCCACCGGCGATGAGCGACCCCGCGAGCAGCGCCCCGAGGCCGGCTGAGGGCACCAGCTGCCGGCCGGATGGGCGCCGTTTGCCGCGCCTGCCAAGGCCAACTAGGTTGCAGACACATCCTTCAACGCACGGCCCATCTATGAGAGGAAAGGTGACAACGAGTGGGTCTGCCGTCTTTGACCGCCGAGCAACGAGCGGCCGCGCTGGAGAAGGCCGCGGTGGCGCGCCGCACCCGGGCTCAGCTCAAGGAACGACTGAAGCGCAACGGCACCTCGTTGAGTGACGTGCTCGCCTCCGGCGCCACCGATGACGTGATCGGCAAGATGCGGGTCTCGGAGGTCATCGAGTCGATGCCGGGGGTGGGCAAGGTCCGGGCCGCGAAGATCATGGAGCGGCTCGACATCGCGCCCAGCCGCCGACTGCGCGGCCTGGGCACAAAGCAGCGCAGCGCACTTGAGCGCGAATTCGAAGTCGGCGACTGAGCTGGTGTGCGCAGCGAGCTCGCGGGCGGAGCCAGGAGCGCAGCCGCAGACACGATCGCACCTGACTGTCCTGGCCGGACCCACCGCCGTGGGCAAGGGCACCGTGTCGGCGAGTATCCGGACCCGCTACCCCGAGGTGTGGCTGTCGGTGTCGGTGACCACCCGCAAGCCGCGCCCCGGCGAGGTGGAGGGGGTGCACTACCACTTCATCGATAAGGCCGAGTTCGAGCGGATGCGGGCGGCCGGCGAGCTGTTGGAGTGCGCGCTGGTACACGGCAAGGCCTGGTACGGCACGCCGCGGGCGCCGGTCGAGCGGGCGCTGGCCGAGGGCAGACAGGCGCTGCTGGAGATTGACCTGCAGGGCGCCCGGCAGGTACGGGAGACGATGCCGGACGCGCTGTTCGTGTTCCTGGCCCCGCCGAGCTGGGATGAGCTGGTCCGCCGCCTGGTCCGCCGCGGCACCGAGAAGCCGGCCGAGCGGGAACGGCGGCTGGCGACGGCGAAGGTCGAGCTTGCCGCGGAGTCGGAGTTCGACAAAGTGGTCGTCAACCGCGATGTCAAGACCGCGGCCGATGAGTTGGTAACATTGATGCGGAATCCCATCTGTAGTTCCATCCGCGACCGGGGACGCTCGGTGCGACATTGAAGAAGGCTGGCCCGCTGTTGTCTGGATCCATCGCCACCCCCGAGGGCATCACCAACCCCCCGATCGACGAGCTGCTCGAGGCCACCGACTCGAAGTACAGCCTGGTCTCCTACGCGGCCAAGCGCGCCCGGCAGATCAACGCCTACTACTCCCAGCTCGGCGAGGGCCTGCTGGAGTACGTCGGCCCGCTGGTCGACACGCACCTGCACGAGAAGCCGCTGTCGATCGCGCTGCGCGAGATCAACGCCGGCCTGCTCACCGCCGAACCGCTCGAACCGACCGTCGGCTAGCCAGGACCGCGTCGTGTCGCTGGACCCGCCGAACATCGTCCTGGGGGTCGCGGGCGGCATTGCCGCGTACAAGTCCTGCGAATTGCTGCGCCGGTTCACCGAGGGCGGCGCGACGGTCACCGTGGTGCCCACGGCGTCCGCGCTGAAGTTCGTCGGCGCGGCGACCTGGGCCGCGCTGTCCGGCCGGCCGGTGGCCACCGACGTGTTCGACGACGTGCACGAGGTACCGCATGTGCGGCTGGGCCAGCGCGCCGATCTGGTGGTGGTCGCGCCGGCCACCGCGGACCTGATGGCCCGGGCCGCGATGGGTCGGGCCGATGACCTGTTGACGGCCACGCTGCTCACTGCGCGATGCCCGGTGCTGTTCGCGCCGGCCATGCACACCGAGATGTGGTTGCACCCGGCCACCCGGGAGAACGTGGCCACCCTGCGTCGCCGTGGATCCGTCGTGCTGGACCCGGCCTGGGGTCGGCTCACCGGCGCGGACACCGGCCCGGGGCGGCTGCCCGAACCCGAGCAGATTTACGCGGTCGCCCAGCGGCTGCTGAGCCGGGGCAACCTGCCCGCGGATCTGACGGGGCGTCGCGTGCTGGTCTCGGCGGGCGGCACCCGCGAGCCGGTGGACCCGGTGCGCTTCCTGGGCAACCGGTCCACCGGGCTGCAGGGCTGGGCGTTGGCCACCACCGCGGCCGCGCGCGGCGCTGAGGTGGTCTTGGTGGCGGCCAATGTGGAGTTGCCGGATCCGGCCGGGGCCAAGGTGATCCGGGTCGAAACCGCCCTGGAGCTGCGGGCCGCGGTCCTCGAGGCGGCGTCCGAGGCGGATGTGATCGTGATGGCCGCCGCGGTGGCGGACTTCCGTCCGGTGAACCCGGCCGGCGCCAAGCTGAAGAAGGGTGACGTCGATCCCGACCCGATCGCGCTCACCCGCAATCCCGACGTACTCGCCGAGCTATGCGCGCGCCCGCACCCCGGTCAGGTGATCGTGGGGTTCGCCGCGGAGACCGGCGACGCCACCGCTTCGGTGCTCGAGCACGGTCGGGCGAAGTTGGCCCGCAAGCAGTGCGACCTGCTGGTGGTCAACGAGGTCGGCCCGACCAAGGCCTTCGGGACTCCGGACAACCAGGCGGTGATCCTGGGCCTGGACTCCTCCACCACCGAGGTGCCCAGCGGCCCCAAGGAGAACCTGGCCGACGTGATCTGGGACCTGGCGCTGGCCCGTCTGCCCGAGCGTTAGTCAGCCGGTCGGGCCCAGCCCGGACTGGATGGCGAACACGACCAGTTGCGCCCGGTCCCGGGCGCCGAGCTTGATCATCGCCCGGGAGACGTGGGTGCGTACCGTGGCCGGGCTGACCACCAGCGACTGCGCGATTTCCTCGTTGGACCGACCGGTCGCCACCCAACCGGCGATCTCCTTCTCCCGCGTGGTGAGCAAGTGCAGCGACGGGTGGACGGCGCCCGGCGCGCCGCGGCGGGAACTGAACTGTTCGATGACCCGCCGGGTGATCCCCGGCGACAGCAGTGAGTCACCGGCCGCGACCACCCGGATCGCGTGCAGCAGTTCGGCGGGTTCGGCGTCCTTGACCAGGAACCCGCTGGCCCCGGCGGCCAATGCGGTGAATACGTACTCGTCGAGGGCGAAGGTGGTCAACACCACCACCCGGGTGTCGGCCAGCGTCGGGTCGGCGGTGACCTCGGCGAGCACAGCCAGCCCATCCATGCCCGGCATCCGGATGTCCAGCAGGGCCACGTCCGGGCGGGTGCGGCGGATGCTCGCCAACGCCGCGACACCGTCCTGCGCCTCGCCGACCAGGTCGATGTCCTCGGTGTCCTCGATCAGCACCCGCAGGCCCATCCGGACCAGGGCCTGATCGTCGGCGAGCGTCACCCGGATCATCGCGGCAGCACCGCCCTCACCTCGAAGCCGCCGCCGGGCGCCGGGCCGGCGTCCAGAGTGCCGCCCAGGGCGACCGCCCGGGCCCGCATGCCCTCGATGCCGTCCCCGGCCGGGCCCGGTGCGCCGGTGCCGTTGTCGTGGATCAGCAGCACCAGGCGCTCGGGCTGCGCGGACAGGGTGATGTTCGCCCGGCCGGCGTTCGCGTGCCGCAGCACGTTGGTCAACGACTCCTGCACGATGCGGTAGACCGCAGCGCCCAGCGCACCGGAGGTGTCCGGCAGCGGTCCGGTTTGCTCCAGGACGACGGCGAGTCCGGCCCGGCGGATGCGGTCGAGCAACGCGGGCAGGGCGTCCAGGCCGGGCGAACCGGGCACCCGCGGGGCGGTGCCGTCGGGCGTGCGCAACTCGCCCAACGTGGCGCGCAGACCGGCCAGTGCTTCGGTGCTCGCCGCGCGGATCTCCTCCAACGCGATCCGCGCCTGCTCCGGGCGGCGCTCCAGCACGTGCAGGGCGACCCCGGCCTGCATCGCGATCACCGCGAGACCGTGTCCAGCTACGTCGTGCACCTCCGCGGCGATGCGCAGCCGTTCCGCACTGACCGCGCGCTCGGCCTCGTCCTGTTCGACGCGGGCCCGAGCCTCCACCCGCAGCCGACGCATGGAGCCGAGCGACCAGGGCACGATCAGCCAACCGGAGGCCGCGGTCAGTCCGATCCCGGCGCCCCAACCGGGGTCGCGGGTGAACCGGACCACCAGTCCGGTCACCAGCACCGCGAACGCGGCCACCCACACCGGCCGGGAGTGGGCGGCGGGCAGGTGCAGGGCGGCGGCGAACGCGGCGGCACCCAGGGCGATGAAAACCGGCCCGAACACGTAGCCCGCGGCCAGGTAGATCGCGACCAGCGTGCTGCAGCCGATGAGCATGACCGCCGGCGCGAGTCGGCGCGCGGCCAACGTGGCCGCGGCGCCGCCGGCCAGCACGTACGCGAACGCGTCGTGCACCCCGTGCGGGTGGTGAGCGCCGGCACCGTTGGTGCCGACCAGGGTGAACAGCACCAGCGCGAGCGCGGGCAGCACGTCCCGTGCGGTCGGCCGGGTGCTCACCACAGGCAGGCTAATCAACTGACGTCCCGCCGCACAAAGCTCGTCGCGGCCACCACGGCGGCCAGTGCGGTGTAGCCGAGGCTGGTGACGAAGGCCTGCTCGGTGGACACCGAATACCGGTCGCCACCCAGCACGGACTCCAACAACAGGCCCGGGAAAACCTTGTCGGCCAGGTGCCAGGCGTCGGCCACGATGTGCTCGAAGGGCCCGGCCCAGGCGATACCGACGGCCAGTGCGACCGGGACCGACCGAATCAGCATCGCCACGGCGGTGCCGAGCAGCGCGTAACCGGTGATCCAGTAGAGCACCGTGGCGTAGTCCCCGAGCCCGGCGCGCAGCCCGGCCGGACCGGCCCACGCGCTCGCGTCGATCCCGTGCGTTCCGGCGAGCAGCCGGGACGTCGTCCACCCGACCACCTCCATCCACGCCAGCACCACCGCCGCGGTGCCCAGCATCGCGACGAGCTTGCCCGCGAGCAGGCGCAGCCGGTCGGGCTGACGCAGCGACATGGTGCGGATGGTGCCCCGGGAGAACTCCATGGCCACGGCGCCGGTGAACAACACGAAGACGAAAAAACCGGCGAAGGCCAGGCCGGTGGTGAAGACCTCGGTGCCACCGCCGGCCGCGGCGAGCGATTGGCTGCTGGGGCCGAACCCGAGCCGTCCGGCGGGGCGGACCGCGGCCAGCACCAGCGCGGCCGCGGCGATCGCGTACCCGGTGGCGAGCAGCAGGCCCAGCGCGACCGGGCGCGGTCGCCACAGCTTGATCAGTTCGGATCGGACGGCGCGGATCATCGGGACGCTCCTTGCACACGGTCGAGGTAGTGGGTCTGCAGGTCGGCCCGATGCACACCGAGTTCGGCGAGCACGATGCCCGCGGCGATCGCCGCGCGGTTCACGTCCAAAGCCACAGTTCGGGGATCGGCATCCGGCACCTGGATGACCAGGGCAGCGCCGTCGACGTCCGCGGCGGTCAACGCCGCGAGGCGATGCAGGTCGTGCGGGTGCTCGGGGACGGCGATCACCCGCGGCACCGCGCCGGCCAGGAACCCGGACGCCGGTCCGGCATGGAGCAGTGCGCCGGCGTCGATGACCAGCAGCCAGTTGCAGATCTGTTCCAGGTCGTCGAGCAGGTGCGAGGAGACCAGCACGGTGCGCCCGTCGGCGGCGATGCGCGCGATCAGCTCACGCATCTGGGCCATGCCGACGGGGTCCAGCCCGTTGGCCGGTTCATCGAGCACCAGCAACTGCGGATCGCCGAGCAGCGTGGCGGCGATCGCCAGACGTTGCTTCATGCCCAGCGAATAGCGGCGGAACGCGTCGTCGGCCCGGTCGCTGAGCCCGACCAGCGCGAGCAGGTCGTCGATACTGCCGGAGTCGTGCCCGCCCAGTGCGGCCAATGCCCGCAGGTTCTGACGACCTGTCAGGGCAGGCCACATGGCCGGCCCCTCGATCAACGCACCGACCCGGGACATGTATCGGGCCGGGCGCTCGATCGGTTCGCCGAGCACGAAACCGGTGCCGGCATCGGGGCGAACCAGGCCGAGCAGCATGGCCATGGTGGTGGTCTTGCCGGCCCCGTTCGGGCCGACGAACCCGGCGACCACCCCGCGCGGGATCTCGAAACCGAGACCGTCGACGACGGTGGTGCCGTGGTAGCGCTTGGTGAGCCCGACGACGCTGATCGCCGGACTGGATTGCGAGCCAGTGGTCATGTAGCCAGGTTGCCCGCGCGGCGGGGCGCACGCGTCCGCCCGGGAACGGCTTCTCGCCTACGCAATCCGACGTAGCCGCCGGGCGATTATGCGGCGATCACCATCGCGGCGAGTCGGCGTGCGGTCTGCGCGGCATCGGCTTTGTGATCGAGTTGCGAGGCCACGATCGCGCCGTCGTAAACGTTCATCAGCGCGTCCGCCACGGCCGGTTGGTCGGCCATGCCGATGGCGGCGGCCAGCTCGGTGAACAACGCGCGGGTCCAGGCCCGGGTCAGCGTGGTGATCTCATCCACCGGATCCCCGGACCGGGTCTCGCCGGGCGAAGCGAGGAACGGGCAGCCGCGCCAACCGCGGGTGGCGAACAACTCGGCCAGGGAATCGAAGACCGCCAGCACCTTCTCCCGCGGGTCGGAGTGCGCGTTCACGTGGCGCATGATCCGCTCCGTGCGCAGGTCGTGGCGGCGCATCAGGTAGGCGCGAATCAGCCCGTCCTTGCTGCCGAACGCGCTGTACAGGGTCGCCTTGGCCACGCCGGCGTGCTCGATGACCCGGTCGATCCCGACGCTGTTGATGCCCTCGGCGTAGAACAACTGATCGGCCGCCATCACCAGGCGCTGACGCGCCGTGCGCGGGGAATCAAGCGTCGCTTGGCTCATGTTGTTGACAGTAACAGACAGGTCTGTCTACTCTCAAGCACCCAGACAGACCTGTCTGTTTGTCCCATCCAAGCGAAGGAACGAGGATCACCGTGGCCAGCGTCACCGTGTCGACCGTCCGGATCGGCAGCCGCTCCGCGGCGCTGAAACTGAGCGGCCCGGCATCGTTCGCCCTGCTCGTCTCCATGGCGGTTACCTTCCTGGCCGCGGCCAGCGCCCCCACCCCCCTCTACGGCGTGTACCAGGGGCTGTGGCACTTCTCCTCGATCACCAGCACCGAAGTGTTCGCCGTCTACGCGCTGTCGGTCCTCGGCGCGCTCCTGGTCGGCGGACGGCTCTCCGACCACGTCGGGCGCCGCCCGGTACTGCTGACTGCGATCGGCGCGCAGGTGATCGCGCTGGTGATGTTTGCCGGTGCCACCGGCGTCGACGCACTGTTCGCCGCCCGGTTCATCCAGGGCTTCTCCACCGGTATGGCCATCGGTGCGATGGGCGCCGGGATGCTCGACCTGGACCGCATCCGCGGTCCGCGCTTCAACGCCGTGGCACCGCTGGTGGGCACCGGGGTCGGGTCGGTTGTCTCCGGAGCCTTCGTGCAGTACCTGCCCGCGCCCACCCACCTGGTGTACCTGGTGCTGCTGGGGGTCTTCACCGCGCAGGCCGTCGCGATCGTGCTCATGCCCGAGACGGTGACCCGCAAGCCGGGGGCGCTGGCCTCGTTGCGTCCGACGTTCGCGCTGCCCCGCGCGTTGCGCGGCGCGGTCCTGGCCGCCACCCCGGCCATGCTCGCCGCGTGGGCGATGGCCGGGCTCTACGGCTCGCTCGGTCCGGCCCTGGTGCACCGCGTCACCGGCTCGGGAAACCACGCACTCGGCGGATCGGCATTGTTCGTGCTCGCGGTCAGCGGTGCCGCGCTGGTCATGCTCGCCGAGGACATGACCCCGCGACAGCTCATGCTGCTCGGTATCGCCGCGCTGTTCGTCGGCGTCGGGGTGACCATGCTCGCCGCCAACACCTCGGCGGTGGCGTTCTTCCTGGCCGCGGTGGTGGCCGGGGCCGGATTCGGCGCCGCCTTCCAGGGCGCACTGCGCACGGTCGTCGGCCTGGCCGCCGCACACGAGCGCGCCGGGGTGATCTCGGTGTTGTTCGTGGTGTCGTATCTGGCCTTCGGCATCCCGGCGGTGCTGGCCGGCCTGCTGGTGGTGCACACCGGGAACATGCTGACCACCATGTACATCTATGGCTCGGCGGTCATGGTGTTGGCCGCGTTCGCCGGGGTGGCCCTGCTGCGCCAGGGTGCGCGGACCCGGGCCCTGGAGGCCTGACGTCGGCTCGGATCACCCGTCGGTCAGGGTGAAGTCGGCGAACTCGAAGCCGGGCACAACCACGCAGGACACCAACACCTCCACGCCGCCGGCCGGGTGCGCGGCCTGCCACACCCCGGCCGGCACCACCACCTGAGGGTGTTCGCCGGCCGCGACGTCCGGGCCCAGCACCACCTCGTGGGCCGGCCCCGGTTCCGAGCCGTCCCCGCCGAGGGACAGGGTCAACGGACCGCCGCGGTGCCACAGCCACAGTTCGGCCGAACGCACCCGGTGCCACGCGGAGTGTTCGTCGGGGCTGAGGAGGAAGTAGATAGCGGTGCCTGCGGACCGCGGCCCGTCGTGATCGGGCAACGCCGCGGCGGGCAGTGTGAGGTCGGACCGCCAGGTCTCCCGGTACCAGCCGCCTTCCGGGTGCGGCGTCAGGTTCAAGTCGCGTGCCAGTGCCGGGACCTCCGTCATGGCGGTAGCTAACACCGGCCACGGGTCTAGGGTCGCTGGGAGGCAGCGAACGGCGATGGGGAGGCGTGATGGTCAGCACGCATGACTTCGATCTGGTGGTGCGCGGCGGGATGGTGGCCGACGGCACCGGAGCGCCGTTGCGAGAGGCCGACGTCGCGGTGCGCGACGGGAAGGTGGCCGTGGTCGGAAAGGTCGAGGGCCGCGGGCAGCGCGAGGTGGACGCGTCCGGGCTGTTGGTCGCACCCGGCTGGGTGGACATCCACACCCACTACGACGGGCAGGCCACCTGGGACAACCGGTTGGCACCGTCCTCCCCGCAGGGCGTGACCACCGTGGTGTTCGGCAACTGCGGGGTCGGCTTCGCGCCGGTGCGCCCGGAGGAACACGAGCGGCTCATCAACTTGATGGAGGGCGTCGAGGACATCCCCGGCACCGCGCTGCACGAGGGACTGCCGTGGACCTGGCAGAGCTTCCCGGAGTACCTCGACGCGTTGGACTCCCTCCCGCACGACATCGACATCGCCGCGCAGGTGCCGCACGCCGCGTTGCGGGTGCACGTGATGGGGGACCGGGGCGCGGCCGGCGAGGACGCCACTGCGGACGACGTCGCGCAGATGTCCGCGCTGACCGGACAGGCGTTGCTGGCCGGCGCGTTGGGCTTCACCACCTCGCGCAGCACCAACCACAAGTCCAGCAACGGGGACCCGACCCCGTCATTGACCGCGAGCGAGGCCGAACTGCTGGGCATCGCCGACGCCTTGCGACGGGCCGGACGCGGCGTCATGCAGTTGTTGTCCGACTTCGCCGACGTGGACGCCGAGTTCGCCTTGGTGCACAAGATGGCGGCAACCTCGGGTCGCCCGCTGTCCCTGACGCTGGCTCAGCAGTTGGCCTTCTCCCGGCCCCACGAGGTCATTCCGCATCTCGACATCCTGGAGCGGATGGCGGCCGCACGGGCTGCCGGCGTCATGCTTACCGCGCAGGTTGCGCCGCGGGCCATCGGTCTGATGATGGGGCTGGAAGCCACCCTGCACCCGTTCCTGGTCAACCCGGTATTCGCCGAGATCGCCGGCCTGGACCATCCGAAGCAGGTCGCGGCGCTGCGCGACCCGGCCTTCCGCGAGCGGCTGTTTGCCGCCACTGGTGCGATCGACCCCAACAAACTCGGCGGCACCATGATCACGATGCTGGACCGCATCGTGGCCCTTGGGGACCCGCCGCAGTACGAGCCGGCGCGCTCGGACAGCGTCATCGCGCGGGCCGCCGCGGCCGGGGTCAGCCCGCAGGAGATGGCACTGGACCTGATGCTTGCCGATGAGGGTCGTGGCCTGCTCTACCTGCCGGCGGCGAACTACCTCGACTGGAACTTCGACGTCGTGCGCGAAATGCTCGTGCACCCCTGCGCGGTGCCCGGCCTCTCCGACGGCGGCGCCCATGTGGGCACCATCTGCGACGGTGGCTTCCCGACGTACCTGTTGGCCTACTGGGGACGTGACCGTGCGTCAGGTCGGTTGCCGGTGGAGTGGATCGTGCAACGCCAGGCCGCAGCAACCGCCCGCATTGTGGGGTTGAACGACCGGGGCGTGCTGGCGCCGGGCTACCGCGCCGACGTCAATGTCATCGACATGGACACCGTCGGGCTGACTACGCCGCGCATGCACGCCGATCTGCCGGCCGGCGGGAAGCGGTTCCTGCAGCCCGCCACCGGCTACCGGCACACCTTCGTGGCCGGGGTGGAGACTTACCGGGACGGTGCGCCCACCGAGGCGCTGCCGGGGCGGTTGGTGCGGGGGCCGCAGGCCGCGCCGGCCTGACCGGTGGGAGGCTCCGCCTCATGACCGCTCTCACCGCGCCGCCCACGCTGGATCTGCCCACCGTCGCGGCGGCCGCCGATGGGGTGCTGGACCGCTTCGCCAAGCTCGTCGGCGACATCGGTGACCTGAGCGGGCCGGCGATCGGTACCTGGTCGATGGAGCAGACGGCAGCCCACGTCCTCGGCGTCTGCGAGGCCTACATCCAGATCGCCCGTGGTGATGGCTCGCCGTTCACGGATCTGTCCCGGGTTGCCGAGATGAACGAGCAACGGATGACGACGATCACCGAGCGCTCACCGCAGGCGCTCGCGGAGCAGGTGCAGGCGCTGCGCCCGGCGCTCGCGGCGGCGGCGGCGGGTCCGGACGGCGAGGTAGCCGGGCACGCCGGGGTCCCGCAACTGCGCTCCTCGGGGGTGGCCCGGATCCTGGGCGAGGTCCTCGTGCACGGCTGGGACGTGGGCCGCGGTTCGGGCCGGCCGTGGGTCATCGACGCAGGCGAGGCCGCGCTGACCTTTCGCTCGTTCCTGCCGTTCCTGCCGCTGTTCGTGAACCCGGCGACGACCAGCGGGCTCACCGCACGGTTCGACGTGAGGCTGCGTAAGTTTCCCGAGGGGCGAGCTGTTTTCGCTTTCCGGGACGGGGCCCTCTGCGTGGAGGGAGAGCCGCAGGGGCCGGTGGACTGTGTCATGAGTAGCTCCCCGGTGCCGCTGATCCTGGTGGTGCACCAACGGATCGGCCTGGCCGCTCCGATCCTGCGCGGGCAGATGGCCGCGTGGGGTCGGCGGCCGTGGCTCGGCTTCCAGTTGGTCAACTACTTCGACCCGCCGTGACCCTTTCCTCGCCGGTTCGGTCCGCCCGCCCGAGGGCCACGGGTAAGATCGCGCGGATATCCAGCTGACTTTTCACCCCCGGGAGCACTGTGTCTCGTCGTCTGTTCACCTCGGAATCGGTCACCGAGGGTCACCCCGACAAGATCGCCGACCAGATCAGCGACTCCATCCTCGACGCGTTGCTCAAGGAGGACCCGCGCAGCCGGGTCGCCGTCGAGACGTTGATCACCACCGGCCAGGTGCACGTGGCCGGTGAGGTCACCACCCAGGGCTATGCGGACATCCCGACGATCGTCCGCGAGCGGGTGCTGGACATCGGCTACGACTCGTCCAAGAAGGGCTTCGACGGCGCCTCCTGCGGGGTGTCGGTGTCCATCGGGTCGCAGTCCCCGGACATCGCCCAGGGCGTGGACGCCGCCTACGAGGCCCGCGAGGGCGAGGGCACCGACGAGCTGGACAAGCAGGGCGCCGGAGACCAGGGCCTGATGTTCGGCTACGCCTGCGAGGACACCCCCGAACTGATGCCGCTGCCGATCCAGCTGGCGCATCGCCTGGCGCTGCGGCTGTCCGCGGTCCGCAAGTCCGGCACCGTTCCCTACCTACGTCCGGACGGCAAGACCCAGGTCACCATCGAGTACGAGGGCGACCGGCCGGTGCGCCTGGACACCGTGGTGGTGTCCAGCCAGCACGCCTCCGACATCGACCTGAAAACCCTGCTCGCCCCGGACATCGCGGACCATGTGGTGGCCCCGGAGCTGGAGAACATCGGCATCGAGACCGACGGCTACCGGCTGCTGGTGAACCCGACCGGCCGCTTCGAGGTCGGTGGCCCGATGGGTGACGCCGGGCTGACCGGGCGCAAGATCATCGTCGACACCTACGGCGGCATGGCCCGCCACGGTGGTGGCGCGTTCTCCGGTAAGGACCCGTCCAAGGTGGACCGCTCCGCGGCCTACGCGATGCGCTGGGTGGCCAAGAACGTGGTGGCCGCGGGGCTGGCCAGTCGCTGCGAGGTCCAGGTGGCCTACGCGATCGGCAAGGCGCACCCGGTGGGGGTGTTCGTGGAGACCTTCGGCACCGAGAGGGTGGCCGCGGCGAAGATCCAGACCGCGGTGACCACGGTGTTCGACCTGCGTCCGGCCGCGATCATCCGCGACCTGGACCTGCTGCGCCCGATCTACGCCCAGACCGCCGCCTACGGCCACTTCGGCCGCGACCTCCCCGACTTCACCTGGGAGCGGACCGACCGCGTCGAGGCGCTGCGCGCCGCGGCCGGCATCTGAAGCTGTTACGGAGCGGCGACGCTCCGCTGGGGCCGCTCCGTGAGGGCGGCCCGGCACGTACGGTGAAACGGTGTCGGAGATCCGAAGGGCTGCGGCACGCCGATGGGCCGCCGTGGGCGGCGGCATCGCGGTGCTCTGCTCCATCCCGGCCCTGATCGGCGCGATCCCGGCGGGTGGCGGCGCCGTCGAGCCGGCCGCGTTGCGGGGCCGGATCCTGGCCGCCGAGTCGCCGTATTCCGGGTACGCGGAGAGCGTTGGCTCCCTCGGCCTGCCGGACCTGCCGGCGCTCGGTGACCTCGGCGCCCTGCTCGGCGGGCGCACTCGGCTGCGGGCCTGGCACGCTTCGCCGACCGCCTGGCGGGTCGACGTGCTCAACGACAGCGGCGAGCGCGACGGCTACGCCACCCGGGTCGGCACCGCTACTTGGGACTACGAACGCAACCTGCGCACGGACCTGATCGGCAACCCGGCGCTGCGGGTGCCGCGGCCGGCGGATCTGCTGCCGCCGGAACTGGCCCGTCGGCTGCTCGCCGACCAGGGCGCCGAGAAGGTGGCGCCGCTGCGGGCTCGTCGGGTGGCCGGCATCACCGCGGTCGGACTGCGGCTGATTCCGACCGACCCGGACACCACGATCGGGCACATCGATGTGTGGGCCGACCGCGTGACGGCCCTGCCGGTGTACGTCGCGGTCACCGGCCGGGCCGGCGGGGCACCCAGCCTGCAAAGTGGCTTCCTGGACCTGGATCAGGGTCCGGTACCGGATTCGGTGCTGACCGCACCGGGACCGCCGCAGGCCACGTACACCTCGGTTGAGGCACCGCAGGTGAGCGACGCGATCGATCGATCGGTGCGCAGGGCGTTGCCACCTCGGCTGGCCGGGCGGGACGCCGCTGACCTGATCGACGGGCAGCCGCGGGCGCTGCGGACCTACGGCACGGGGTTCTCCTCCTTCGCCGCGCTGGCGTTGCCCCGGCAGATCTCGCAGCAGGTGTACGACGCGGCCAAGGCTGCCGGGGGAACCCGCCAGGAGTTCGGTGGCGGCTCGGCGGTGGTGCTGCGCACCGCGCTGCTCACGCTGCTGGTGGTGGGCCCGAGCCTGAACGGCGTCGGGCTGCTACTCGCCGGCCCGGTGGACGAGAAGGTCCTGGTCCAGGCCGCGATCGACGCGTACACGGTGCACCAGCAATGAGCGCCGACGCCTGCGTGATCCGCACCCGCGGTCTGACCAAGCGCTATGGCCACGTGCTCGCCGTGGACGGCGTTGATCTGGACGTCCGCGCGGGGGACACCTACGGCTTCCTGGGCCCGAACGGCTCCGGCAAGACCACCGTCGTGCGGATGCTGCTGGGCCTGGTGTTCGCCACCGCCGGGGAGATCGAGGTGCTCGGGGTGCCGGTGCCCAAGCGCGTCGGGGAGGTGCTGCCGCACATTGGCGCGCTCGTCGAGGGTCCGAGCGCCTACGGGCACTTGTCCGGACGACGGAATCTGTCGCTGTTGGACGCCACGGGTCACCCCGGTCCAAGGCGCACCCGGGCCGAACGGGTCGACGCCGTGCTGGACCGGGTGGGATTGGGCGGCATCGACTCGCGGCCGGTGAAGGCCTACTCGCTGGGGATGCGCCAACGCCTCGGGCTGGCCGCGGCGCTGCTGTCCCCGCCGACATTGTTGATCCTGGACGAGCCCACCAACGGCCTGGACCCGCGCGGCATTCAAGAGGTGCGGGAACTGCTGGCCGAACTTAATGCGGCCGGTACCACCGTGTTCCTGTCCAGCCACCTGCTCGCCGAGGTCGAGGCGACCTGTCGGCGGGTGGGCATCATCGACCGCGGGCGGCTGCTGCTCGAGGAGAGCATGGACAACCTGCGTGCACCCACCGGCCGGATCCTGGTGCACACCCCGGATGTCGACCGCGCACACGCCCTGCTGGATGGCCGGGTCGTCGAGCGCACCGCCGAGCGGCTCGCGGTGCGCGCCGACGACCCCGCTGCATTGACCGCACAGCTGGTCGGCGCAGGTTTGCGGGTCACCGGGGTGGCCGTCGAGCGGCGGACCCTGGAAGAGGTCGTGCTCGGCGTGGTCGGTGCAGGAAGTGATCGGGTCGATCGCCGATGATCCTGGTTGAGTTGTCCAAGATGCTGCGTCGACCACGAACCTGGGCGACGGTGCTCCTGCTCTGCGCGTTACCCACCCTGGTGGCTATTTTCGTGGCCGCCCGCAACATCGGTCCGCGGCCGGGCGAGGGCCCGGCATTCCTGTCGGCGGTGCTGAACAACGGCACGCTGTACCCGGCGGCGGCCCTGGCCATCATCCTGCCGATCTTTCTGCCGGTGGCCGTCGCGCTGATGGCGGGGGAGTCGATCGCGGGCGAGGCCACGGCGGGCACCTTGCGGTATCTGCTGATCCGCCCGGTCGGGCGAACCCGCTTACTGGTGGCCAAGTTGGTCTCGGTCGTGGTCTTCGTGCTGGGCTCGGTGGTGATCGTCGCGCTGGTGTCGCTGCTGGTCGGTGTGAGCCTGCTCGGCGGCCAACGTGGATCGGTGGTGTCCGTCTCCGGCGTCGATCTGACGCCTACTCAGGTCGTTGGACGAATGGTGCTCACCGTCGGGTACATCGGGGTCTCGATGATCGGCGTCGCCGCGATTGCGCTGTTCCTGTCGACGTGTACGGACTCCACTCCGGGTGCCGCGCTGGGTGCCCTCGCCGGGTTGGTCACCAGTCAGGTGCTGGTCACCCTCGAGGCCGCCTCCCCGGTCGGCCCGTATTTGCCCACCCGGTATTGGTTGGCCTGGATCGACCTGTTCCGCGACCCCATCCTGTGGCGTCAGGTCGAACGCGGCTTCGCGCTTCAGCTCGTCTACGGCGCTGTCTTCCTGGGCCTGGCCTGGGCCAACTTCTCGTCCAAGGACATCACCAGCTAACCGTTGCACACGCTCGCGGACGGCAAGGCCAACGGCGTGCTGCCCAACGCGCCCAGCACGATCTCCTCGACGACGGCGTTCGACGGCAAACCGCCGTGGCCGACGGCTACCGCGGGGCAGAGCTGCTGCACCGGCAGGTTCAGGGCGCCGTCCAGGCGGGCGCTGTCCGGCGGCGTCACGGTCTGGTCGCGCTCGGTCCACAGGGCCAACCAGGCGGGGTGATCGGTGCGGCCGCCGAGACCGCGCAGCAGTTCGCTTCCGGGCACCAGCTGCTGGCAGGCCGTCGGGCACAACTCGGACGCGGTCGCCGCGGCGGCGGCGGCCAGCTGGGTGCCGTGAAACGGGGAGCCGAGGCTGATGACGCGCCGAGCACGGGCCGAGCCGTTGTGCGTATGGGCCCAGAGCAGCGACACAACGCCGCCCGCGGAGTACCCGACCAGGTCGACCGGCGGCGCGCCGGCGGACTCCTGGGCGCGGACCGCCCGGTCCAGATTGTCCACCTGGGCTCTCAGGTCCCCGGTGTCGTCCCCGACCGGCGGCACCACGATGGCAGTGCGTCCGGCCGATCGGATCCGTGCGGCGAGCGCGTCCAGAGCGTGGCTGCTCCCGCCATAGCCCTCGACCAACAGCACCGGTCCGAGCCGGGTCGGATCGGCCGGCGCACCGGTGAGACGCGGATCGGGCGTGGTGTCGAAATGTGCGGCCACCGCCAACGCGCCGCCACCGAGCGCGCCGATCAGCGCAGCAACAACCGCCGCGCGGGCCAGTCGGCGGCGGGTGGGATGAAGGTCGGCAAACGGTCGCAGCGGGCGCACGTCTCATCGTGACCGATTCCGCTGTGGGCCGGGTCTGGTAGACAGCACCGCGTGGACCGCGGCAACGAGCAGCTCGCCCTGGTGCGCGAGAAGATCAGAGCCGCCAAACCGGCACCAGTGATGTCCACCGCCGAGACGCTGCCGATCGCCCGCGTCGCTGTCGATGTGGGCCTGGCACACCTGGACCGCCCGTTCGACTACCTGGTGCCCGCCGCGATGGACGCCGAGGCGCAGCCCGGGGTGCGGGTGCGAGTGCGCTTCGCCGGCCAGTTGGTCGACGGATTCCTGCTCGACCGGATCGACGCCAGCCAGCACGTGGGCGTCCTGGCCCGGCTGCAACGCGTCGTCTCCCCGGAGCCCGTGCTCGCCCCCGAGGTGCTCACCCTGGCCCGTGAGGTGGCCGCGCGGTGGTCCGGCACGTTGGCCGATGTGCTGCGCCTGGCCATCCCGCCACGGCACGCCCGGACCGAGCAGGCGCAGCCACTGCCCCCGGTAGCCGCACCGGCGTTCGACGCGGCATGGGCAAGCACCTGGGCCGACTACGAACCCGGCGCCGCGTTCGTGCAGGCGCGCCACGGCAAGCTCAAGATGACCGTGAGCGTGCTCACCGACACTGCCGGCCGCTACGCGGTGGAGAACCTGCCGGCAGGCGACTATCGCCTGAGCGTGCGCGCGCTCGGCACCAAGGCCGAGCCCAAAAGTGGCATCACGCTCGCGGCCGATGGCACCGCGGCCTATGACTTTGCGCTGCAGAACGCGCCGGTGCGCTGGAGCGACCTGACCATATTGCAGGGCCTGCAGCTCCTGCCGGAGGCGCGCGGCAAGCAGACCCTGTTCGACAATTGCCTGAGCTGCCACGGCTTCCAGTCGAAGATGGCGGCGGTCACCACCGACGAGGACGGCTGGCGCACGCGCGTCGAGTTCATGCGCGAGGCGATGCGCTCCTCGCTCGCCGACCGCGCCGGCTTCAGCGACGCCCAGGCCGACGAGGTCGTGTCCTATCTCACCCACGTGTTCGGGGAGGCCTCGGTGCTGCCGAAGTCGCCGACCGAGCTCGCGGCCTATAAGGACACCACGGCCAAGGTCGACGACGACGCGCTCAACATCGTCTATGTCGATTTCGAGATGCCGGGGCCCAATCGTTTCCCCTGGACCGCGCATCCCGACCCCGCGGGCAATTTCTGGATCCCGCAATACGGGGTGTCGAACCGGATCGCGCGCTTCAATCCCTTAAGCGGCGAGATCAAGGAGTTTCGCGTCCCGCATCCGGGCCCGGCGCTGATTCATTCCGCGGTGCCGGCGCCGGACGGCTCGGTGTGGCTCACCGAGGCGGGCGCCAAGAAGCTCGGGCGCTGGGACCCGGCGACGCAGAAGATCAGCGAGTTCCAGGACGACTGGCGCAAGCACACCATCAAGGTGCATCCCGACGGCTCGGTGTGGTCGACCGGCGGGCTCACGCGCTTCGATCCGAAGACCGAGACCTATACCCACATTCCCGAGGTGCCGACCGCCTACGGCATCGCGCTCGACAAGGAAGGCACGGTCTGGTTCACCGAGATGACGCGGGCGGGCTCGCTCGGCAAGGTCGATCCCAAGACGCTGAAGGTGACGAAATACATCCCGCCCACGCGCGATCGCCCGCGCCGCATCCAGATCGACGACGACGGCATGATCTGGTTCTGCATCTACGAGAGCGGCAAGATCGAGCGCTTCGATCCCAAGACCGAAACGTTCAAGGAGTACCCGCTGCCCAACGCCAAGACCAAGCCCTACGCGCTCGGGATCGCGCCCGACCGCTCGGTCTGGTACTCGTCGGAATGGCGCGACGTGATGGGACGGCTCGATCCCGCCACCGGCAAGGTGACGGAATATCCCATGCCCTATACCGACAACGGCATGCGCGACTTCTTCCTCGACAAGGACGGCCGCATCTGGTTTGGCA
>Ga0137412_10000568_pt1 | contig 26592 bp, 33 predicted proteins | sample CZODoug2_1_16fun_FD_122160 | JGI IMG/M metagenome (GOLD analysis project Ga0137412, IMG submission 122160) | Vadose zone soil fungal communities from Angelo Coast Range Reserve, California, USA - CZODoug2_1_16fungal (Hybrid Assembly) | ecosystem: Environmental > Terrestrial > Soil > Vadose zone...
CTGAACACGACGAACCTGCAGTTCGTCCACGGCGGACTTCGGTGGATCGGGGAACGGCAACGGCTCGCTCTCCAACTGCAGCGTGAGGACTCTCATCCGCGACGCGGAGATCCGGTTGCCCTGGTTATCGCGGTCGATGTAGGACTGCGTTGCCTGGCTGTTGTCGGACCGAATGACGTCGTCCGGGTGCCAGTCGAACGCCAGTACTGAGATGGTCCGGCGCAATACGTCGCGGGCCGCCCAGCCCCGGTACGGCACCTGCACGTAGGGCACGTTGTGCGCCTTGAACCAGCTCAGCCAGGCTTTGTACTCGGGCGAGTTGTGCGTGACGTTGAACTGACGGTAGGTGCTGGAGAGCGCCATGTGGTGGTCGTAGGGTATTAGGTCGTCCACGTGAGGCTCACCGCGACGCCCTGGGAGTGGAACGATACGCTGGCGCCCGCGCCCCCGGCGAGCATCGCCACGGCCAGCAGTATCACTGCCACCGCCAGCAGCGGATATCCCTGGGCGAACGGGACAAGGCTGAAGATGGCGAGCAGCAGGGCAATCACGACCAGGATGAGGATAACCATCGGACTCACTCCTTCGGTTGAGGGCCGACCGTGCGCGTCCCTGGACTCGAACCAGGTGTGTCCGAAGACGGCGGCTTTACAGGCCACTGAGCGGCCGGTCGCTCACGACGCGCAAGAACGGCCGCCGAGCCAATGGGGGGCTCGGCGGCCGTTTCTCGCCAGTGCCGGCGAGCTCTAGCGCGCGGTGTGCCGGTTCGACACGGTCGCGGTCGGACCGATCGGCGCGGTCACCACGCCGTGCAGCCAGAAGGCCACCAGCGCCGCGGTAAACGTCATCACCGAGGACTGCACCTGCGGGGCCAGGAGTAGTCCGAAGGACAGCGCGACGGCCATCACCGCCTGTACCACCCCGGCCAGCAGCGGGGCGGCTTTCTCCGCGGACACGGTGAGCGCGGTGGCGAAGCCGAGGATCAGTACAGTGGCCGCGTTGATCAGGCCTTGCTGCTCTTCGGTCAAGGAGAACGCCAGGGATGTGGTGAGCTGTACTGCGGCGGAGACGATCGCGGCGACCTGCGCCGGTTCACGGCCGAGCCAAAGCACGATCTTGTTCATGGGGGGAGCTCCTATGGCTGGGTTAGACGGGCCAGTGTCGGTTGTCGTCGGTCATTTCTTGCTCTCCAGTAGGGCCACCACGGCGGCGGCGATTCGATTTACGTCGGCGGCGGATAGTTGTGGCGGCAGCACCGGTCGCGCGACGGTCGTCGCTTGTTGCTTGAGTTGGGCTACCGCGCCGGCTAGGGCGTTGAGTTGAGTATTGGCGCGGCGCGCGTAGTCGGTCGCACTAAGGCTCTCATCGGTGCCCCCCTGGAGGGTTGGCCAGCCCGGCCAGGGTTCCCCGGGCGGTACAAGGTCAGCGGAACCTGTCAGGTACTGATACGCCGCGGTGAGCATGGCGTCTTGACGGGGGGTAAGGGACACGTCGTCTCCGAGTATCTGTTCTAACGGCCAGATGGCGACATTCAGGTCGACGTTGCCGGTTATTCCGGGGACCTTGCCCGCGTCCGAGTACTGATGGATGGCGACTCTGGGGCTCATATACCCGGGCTGACCTGGTGGTTTGCCGTAATGCGCCAACCAAAGGATCAGGTCCGGATCCATCCACCCTTCGCCGAGCTGAGTCTTGAAGAACGATACGCCGGAATAGATCATTACACGCTGCGAGCCGGTGAGTCGGCGGAGTTCGGCGATGAAGGTCTTGACCCACGCGGCGACGCCGGAGCCGACCTCGATGTCGAGGCATGGCGGCAGATGTTCTTCGATCGCGTCCAGGGCTTTGAGCTGCTTAGCGAACGCAGCCGCGCTGGTTATCGGGGACTGCGTAGGGCGCCCGTAGTGGTAACCACCGGTGACCAGGCCCGCCGCGGTAGCGCCGTTGAATTGGGGAGCTGAAGTCGGGTAGCTGGACGAGGTACCTTCGTTGAACTTGACATAGGCAAACTCAACGCCGGAGGCGGCAACTGCGGGCCAGTTGATCGTGCCCTGGTGAGAGGCGCAGTCGATGCCCTTATCCACGCGGCGCTCGATTCTCCACGTGATGCTTCAGTGCCCAGTAGATCGCTTCGTGCCAGGTTGGAAACGATGCGTAGATTCGGCAGGCTCGACAGGTGAATTGCCAGTGCCAGACGGAGTTAGTCCACTTGTGGCCGCCTACACGGCACCGATGAGGGTCGCCCGACTGGACCCCACCACGAAGTCCAGCCGGGCGACGGTTCATCAGGCGACCGGCGGGACGAGCGCGGCCACGGTGGCTACGGCGGCACTGGTGTTGCCAACCGCGGCGGTAAGCCCGCTCAGATCCAGCTCCGGGTTAGCTGCCTGAAGCGCCGCGATCTCCGCCTGAATACCGGCGACGGCGGTGGTGAGCGCCGCGTCGTCGGCGGTGAGTTCGGCGGCGAGGGCATCGAGTTGTTCCTGGGTGACGGCCATTTGTGCTCCTTGTTGGTAGAGACGATCTTCTATTCGGTTGACCCTGCGTTCGAGTTCCCGAACTCGCCGGTCACTGCCGAAACTCAACATCAGCGCACGACCTTCATCGGTGTGATGGACGAGCGGGGACACCGCAATGATCTCATCCGGTGCGGGCCGGCAACCATCGCGTCAGATGCACAGCGGTATAAGAAACAGGGCCATCGATATTGCTCAACGGCGCCCTGGTGCGCGCACCACCCGTACCGGTCTGGTATGTGCTGGTGCAGCATCCAACTTGCTCGGGCGAGATCTCGCCGGAAGAACAGCACGATCGCCGCGGTGATGGCATCGTCGGGGGTGTCGTTAGCTAACTGTGGGGGCGAGTGAGATGAGGGTTGCATAGACTAATACCTGGTCTAAATAGCCCCGGTGAGCCTCGCTGAACCGGCCGCCGCAGCTAATGAGTCGCAGCTCTGGATCCGGTGTATCGCCGTAGACGGACTCGGTGGGGAACGCGGTCTTGGGTGCCTGCTCGTTTCGGGTCACACGGAACACCGCGGTCAGTCCATCAGCACGGTCGATCGCCACAGTGTCCCCAGGTTGGAGCTGGTCCAAGCGAGCGAAGAGCCCTGCCTTGCCTTTCTGCGCGATGTGGGCGACAACCACGCTGGGACCCGCGTCGCCAGGTATTGGGGAGGCTTTATACCAACCGAGCTGGCCCACCTTGTTCAGCGGTGGTACAGCTAGGGTGCCGTCGGAGTTGCGTCCGACCGGCGCGACATCGGATGACGCTACGCCTATCGCCGGGATCCGGATCGCCCGCGGCACGTTAGACGTCGAAACGGCAACGAGCCGCGGCGAATGGTAGGTAGATACGGCTTGCCCGGGTGAAGTCTGCACCGGGGGAGCCTCTGTACTCGCTGCGATAACGGGATTCGACACGGCCAGTGCCGCTAAGACGCCGAAGGCGGCTGTTCCAAGGGCAACCCGTCGGCCGATCTCACTGCGATGACCAGCGCGGAGATCAGCGATCGGGTGCCTTCGGGAGTTAGCCGTAGCGAAGTGCCCGGACCGGTGGATTCGAACGCGGCAAGGTTGATGTCCCCGCCGCGTTCGACCCACACCAGCACCGTTCCGTCGTCGCAACCGATTGAGATCGGCTGCATCTGTCATTACCGGCTGAAGCGGCCGAAGGAACGGGAATCGAGCCGGGTGCAGTCACCCGCGGCGACAGACCGGCGAGGTGCGGGGTAGCCGTAGGTGATCGGACCCCCGGCGCAACTGGTATCGCACGCGCCGTACGCGCCACCGTACCCATAGGCAGTAGTGCCACCGGGCACGACGATCACGTTGGTGTCGCTGTTGTCGCGGTGACGCCAGTGGTCACCGCGGCGGCGGTCAGTGGTGCAGTCGCCGACCAGTACGCCGCCGACCAGGCTGCACAGCAACGTGGTGTCGGACGATACGGTCTTGATGGGTGCCGGAGTATCGGCGTACGCCACGCCGGCAGTGCCTCCGGCGATGGCGGCCACGGCTACACCGGTAGTGATGATCTGACGAAGCATAGGAACGAAGCCTTTCGTGGGTGTGAGCGTCCCCCGACGCTCGCTGGGACTTGGGTCCCGGCGGGACATGCTGCTTAACGAGACGTCGCGCAAGGGGTTACGTTGCGTCTTGAGGTGGGCGTCACTCGTTCGAGGTGCCCCGCGAGGACAGCGCGAATTCGTTGGGTATCGGGCTGCTGGTGGCCGGCCCTCGCGGGGCACGCGACGGATCCTAGTTGAAGCTGCCCAGCAGGTCGCCTACGCCGCCTAGAAGTCCACGTCCGCCCTGACGTTGAGGTACTGGTACAGGCACCGGCTGGGGAGCTGGTTGCTGCGGAGCCGGTTGTTGAGGCGCTGGCTGTTGCTGTGGGTACGGGTAGGGCGGGTAAGCGGGGTAGGGCGCCTGATAAGGCGGGTACGGATAAGGCTGGGGTTGCTGGGGGTATGGCGCCGGTTGCTGTTGTGGCCAGGAATTGGGCTGCTGGCGCGGTTGCTGAGGATAGTTACGAGGCCGGGGTTCCCAGGTGGTTGGCGCTGGAGTTTGAGGCCGCGGAGGGCGTTCACGAGGCCGAGGCGGCGGGTAGTTGGGCGCGGGATACTCCCGCAGTGGTGGCGCAACCTCCCGCGGTGGCAGTTCCGGCGGTCCGAACCGCGGCGGACTAGGCGCGGGTGTCTGCACCGGCAATGGAACGGGAGCGGCCGGTGGTAGTGCCGGTCGAGCGGCCCGTTGCTTCGCCAGTTCCCCTTCGACGATCGCCTTGACCTGCGCTTCGGTCAGGCCGGGCACGGTCGCCGCGACCGGGCTGGTCTTCACCTCCGCCGCGGTACGGCACTCACCGTCGGCCCACAGCCGCGCGGCAACGTCGCCACCTTGGGCGCACAGCGCCAGGATCGGATCGCCCAAAGCCTTGGCCTGCGAGATCGCCTCGAGCCGCTGCTGGTCGAGCACACGCTGGGTCTGCACGAAGATGAGGGCAACCGCGAGTACCGCGACCACGCCGAGCAGGAACGGCACCGAGAAGCGGCCCGGGGAGCCCCGCGGCGCCGGCATCAGGGCGTGATTCGGGGTGGCACGATGGGTGAGGTGCATTGGAGGTTTATATACCCAGCGCGCATTTCGGAGAAGGATTCGTTGTACGCGTCCCGGTCCGGACCGGCGTTGCGCGTAGACGGGTTGTAGCTGCCCAGGATGTAGCCGTAGAGCGGGCAGACCGAGTCGACGCGGTTCTGCGTGGCGTATTGGCCCCACACCAAGTAGGCGGCCACGACGGTCAGCGCGACGTCTAGCAACAGCCCGATCACCGTCATCGCTATGGCCCGCTCTGAGCGGGCGGTCCGCCGCATTAGCCCGTTGATGGAGTCGTTCAGGGTGGCGACGCTGCGCGCCAGCGTGACGGCGTTCGCGGAGAGTTCCGCGCGGCGGAGTTCACCTTCGTTGCTCACTGCGATTTGTCCCGTTCGGGATACTCGTGGTCGAAGTCGCTGGTCTCGCGCATGAGTGCGGTCACAAACCTGTCCAGTTCCGCGGCCGTCGCTATGAGCTCCGCGATGGCGCGCTTAGATTGAGCGATGACCTTCGCTGTCTCTGGATCGTCGCGCCATGAAGGGATCATCGACCGTCTTTTCGCATAGTCTCCAGAGCTTGTGCGATAGCGGTGGTAGCACGCTCTAAGGCGGGCACGTACTTGTCGTGGATGGATGCGTTCAATCGGCGTAGTTCCTCTTCGAGCCGGTCCGCACGTTGCCGTTCGAGGTCGAGACTTTTCGTTTCACGCTGGAAGAGCACGCGTACAGCGCCGAGCGCGAGCAGCGCGATCACGCCTAACGCGCTGTATTGAATGAAGACGTCGGCGGATCCAGTAGCTCCGACGGTTTGGGCTAGGACAGTCAGCGGTCCGGGGGCAATGATGATGCCATCCTCGACTCCCTAGTGGATCAGTGCGTGTAGTCCAGCTTGTCACCGCCGCGCTCAGCACTGATGAGGTTGCGGATTGAGTTGTTAGATCTGTTAGCGTCTTTGTGGTTGCTCGAGCGGGATAGGGGGTGACCGATGGCGACGCTGACCGCCACCTACGACGCGCGCCTCAATCGGGCCGTGGTGACCTATACCCCGGCGCCCGCCGACACGGTCGAGTACGCGACCTTCCAAGCCAGCCACAGCGGCGGCGCGAGCTTCGGGCCGATTAAGGACGCCACTCGAGTGTTGGTCATCGCGGGTGCGGTGACCGTCTACGACTACGAGATTCCGATTGGACCCGCGACGGTCGGGTATCGGGTGGTGGCTCACTATTCGGACGGGACGACCAGCGAAGTGCCCGTCAAGAACGCGGTCATCGAGCTAGATCTACCTGTCGCGGAGAAGCAGGAATGAACAACGCGGAACTTAACAATGTTCAGAACGTTGACCAGCAACGACCAACGTTCTGGACGTGGCGATGAACAACGTTCAAATTGCCTCCCCCACACTGGCCACCGGCGACGTCTGGATCTTCGACGATGTGCTGCCGGTGGACGTGTTCGCCGCGCTGCGGCGCTACGTGAACGACCTTCGCTTCGTTAGTGCACACAGCGGGAGTCGCCACAAGGTGTGGCGACTGCGTGATGGTGAGCCGCTGGTTGGTCAGAACTACCGCTCCGCTCCGGGACCACAGGCTCGCATGTCGGAGTTCGTGGATCACCCGGCGCTGGCGCACCTGCTCGATGAGGTCGACGATCGATCGCGGGCCGTTGGACTGATCACGACACCGTCCGGGTTTACCTCCGCCTCATGGGTGTACCCGGACGGGGCGGCACTCGCGCCACACGTGGACGGACCCAACTACTACGCGGGCTCCTACACCTTCTATCTGCACGCGCACTGGCATGTGTGTAGTGGGGGCCTGCTGATCGCGTTCGATCCGGCCACCCAGTCGAAGCGCCCCGAGGAGCCGGGGTTGCTGTTCACCGACGGTAACGAGATCGAGGCGCGACGCCTCGGGGTGCCCGGCTACGGAACAGTGATCGCGCCGCGGCCGAACCGACTGGTGTTCATGTCGTCACGGACCGAGCACATGATTACACCCGTGATGGGTGGTCCACGCGTCTCGATCGCCGGGTTCTTCTACCGGCCGGAGGCCGCCCGGCTCGCGCACGAGGAACACCTACGGGTACGCGATCGCGCCGTCGAGATCATGCGGCGCCTGCACCAGCCCGAATCGGACGAAGGAGGAGTGACCGATGACTGAGTCCGACGAGGCGGCGGTAAGCGAGCCGGTGTTCAAGTCGTGTTACTGCGGACACGGGAAGGGCGCACACGCGTACCCCGGCGAGCGCCAGCCCGGCGCGTGCGAGGTACCGATGTGCGTGTGCCAGCAGTACCAGCCAATTCCTGAGGACGTCTAGTCGTCCTCCTCGGGCACATGCAGCTTCCGCATGATCTCGACGGCCTTGTCCCGCGCGGCGATGTGTCCTTCGAACATGCTCCGGCGCGTATCGGACCGGTAGAAGAAGCCCGCCACGGTGAGCCGCGGTCCACGGGTCACCGTCGTGATCATGTGCTCAGCACGAGCGGAGAGCAGCACCAGCCGGTTGGGCTTGGGCAAGATGACCCGCCCGTGTCCCGGCGCGGCCTGACGCCGTGCCTCGAGCTCATTGCCGTCAAGCCAGGGTAGTTCCGGTTCCTCGGGGTACTTGGGATCGGTCCCGGAGTCCAGGACCAGCAGCAACCCGCCTTGGACGGCGTGCCAGCTCTTATGCAAATAGTAGATGTAGGAGCCGTTGTAGTGATTCTTGCCGTCCACGTGAGGACCAAGGCCGGTGCCGTTGCGGTACACCCAGGGGGCGGCGGTGAATCCGTGGAACTCCTCCATTAGACCGGCGGTCCGGGAGTGGTCTTCGATCTCGTCGAGTAGACGAGCGAAGGATAGGTCGCCCACGTCGGAGGAAATCGGGACACCAGGCGGCGGGGGGCTATACATTGGACCGGCCAGGGGATGGCCATCCTGTATTCGCCAGATCTTGCGACGGTCGCCGCGGTGAATCCCGTGGAAGGGAAGCTCGTTGATGTGCCGCCGCAGCCCCGCGAAGTCCTCCGGCGACAGCACCTCGTCGAAGACCCGGATGTCTTCGGTGGACAGCGTGAGCGTCACGGTCGATGAAAGAAGCCGGCGATGGACACCCGGGGTCCACGGGTTACCGTCGTGATCATGTGCTGCGCCCGCGCGGAGAGCAGCACGAGTCGGTTCGGCTTCGGCAGGATGACGATGCCGTGTCCGGGGCTGTTTAGCCGGTCGCGTTCGAGCTCCTCGCCGTCGACCCAGGGCAGTTCCGGCTCGTCGCCGTGCTTGGTGGCGGTCGCCGGATCGAAGACAACCAGCAGGCCGCCCTGAGTCACGTGCCAGTCCTCGTGCAGGTAGTACGCGCACGAGCCTGCGTAGCCGGGCTGGTTGTCCGTGTGCGGACCCAGACCGGTCCCGTCCGGGTACACCCACGGAGAGGCCGCGAGGCCCTGAAATTCGGCGACAGGACCACCGCTGCGACCGCGGTTCTCAATCTCGCTCCATAGCCGCACCATCGAGGACTCGTCCGCGACTGGGGCGCCAGCGGGAGCTGGCCCGAAGTGCGGCCCCACGAGCGGGTCTCCGTCGCCCACCCGCCAGGCTTTCTTCTGCCCGTCGGCGTGGATCCCTCGGAAGGAGAGCCCGTTGATATAGCGACGCAACCGCGCGAACACGTCGGCCGGCAGGATGTCGTCGAAGATCCGAATGTCGTCGGTGGACAGTGTGGGCTCGTGGGTTTGAACGGTGTTCAGAACGTGGGTCAATGCAAGACCTCCTTGCTCAGCCAGAGCCCGCTCGACGAGTTCGCGGTCGATGGTTCAAGGCGGGGGCGATTGTGAAGAGTAACCCCCAGCCCTTACCGGCTGTAGTGAGCGTGGACTGTTTGTTAGCGTCGTTGCTCAGCGTGCCAGCGCCCTGCTTGGCAGGGATAGCTTGACCAGAACCAGCGGGGACGATTGCCCAGTCATGAGCCCAGGCCGGCTCATCCTCGGCGGCCCCAGTTCCGCTGGTTGGTGTGACCGTGATGGTGTCGGACTGTCCACCCTCCGCCCAGGTCAGCCCGTCCGAGCCTCCGGTGACCACTCCGATCGCGGCGGTGGTGGAGTTGGTCTCGTGGTAGATGCAGGCGACCGCCAGCGCGCCCCCGACCGAGTTGGCCGGCAACGCCCCGGTGGGGCCGACTACGGTCGTGCTAGTCGCACTCGCGTAGGTAATGCCGGAAACGGTGTTGGTATTATCCGCTGCATTGGTCATATCCAGCCCGTTAGGGGGCTGGTCAACGATCTCCTGGATGAACGACGCCACCTTCACTCCGGAGGCCTTGAAGATCTGACATGTCATAGTGTCAGTGTTAGAGGTCGACGTATATCCAACTGTCGGAGCGGTGTCTCCAGAAGCCCATGGTCTTACCCACAACTGCCACCGGATGGTGTGGTCCTGCAGTACTGTACTGCCGGGATACGCGCCGTCCGTACCAGCGGCGAAAAGCATGTGCGTACTAATGAGCTTAGTCCAGCCAGAGGCGATACTCGGCGAGGAGGGGGCGCTGGACGGCAGGGGTGCCGCCTGTGTAGCGGCGGTGGCGCTGGTCGAGTTGATCCCCCGACTAGCCCGTGCGATCAAGAACATCATGTCGCCAGCGGTGAGACTAGCGGGTAACGCCGGGGTGAGTCCGGTGAGCCCGGTGCCGCTGCCGGACTGTCTGCCCGACGACTTCGTGCCCCACGTCACCCCCGACGCCGTCTCCTCGACGCGCGTACCGCGCACCTGTACTGACGTCGCGGTTTCGCCATTGTGACTGGTGAGGAAGTCGCGGAAGGCGGATTCTCCGTATTCATTGCGGTCGGTTTCAACGCCCGGCGTCCCACCGGACAGGCCATTCCAGCGCGTTTGCAAGTACATACCACTTTTGAAGTATGCGTTACTACCATTGACGGTATCCACGGCGGGCATTCCGGCGTCCCACGAATTGATCACAACACCGTTGCACGACGCCGACCACCCCGCCACAGCGCCCGGCGCGATCGCGCCCATCCGGATTCGTGGGTTTAACCACGTGCCCCACTGAAAGTCGGCGACGAAACGTGGAATCCCAGAACTACTGCTGCCGCTATGGTCGGTACGCGCGATTCGCAGCACCACCTCAAGCTTGCCTGTGGTGGCAAAATCGGAGCGTGGCTGGATGGCGATCTCCATGAGGTCTTGCACCGCGTCGTGGCACTGGAGCATGACAAACGAGGGCTTCACCGGTGGCAGATGCGTTGGATAAACCCAGGTTGACGCCCAGTGCTCTCCAGTGGTGGGGTTGAACGCGCGAAGCGTGGTGCCGTCCTGCTGACGCTCCCGAAACTCCGAGCGCGGGTAGCCGTTGGTGGCGATCGGATCGACGTCGACGTCTGAGCGCAGCATCATTGCCGTGTTGCTCGTGTTGGCGTACATGATGTTGCTGATGCCGGTCGAGGCCGCCATGGTGGATGGCGTGGCGGTCGTGATGCCGGCACCTGTCGCGGTGCTGTAATCGAGCTGGTAGTTGTTCTTGCCGGCGCCGACTCCGATGTTGCACCAGTCCGCCGCGGGAGTCGCCACAGATCAGCTCCTCTTTACGATTGCAGGGTGTAACCGCAGTACAGCCAGCCGGTAGCGCAGTACTCGCCGAGGATGCTCGCCGTTTTCCCGGCGCCGATGACGACGGCGGCGGTCGCGTTGTCGGTAGTGCCCAACCACCCGGAGAGGGTCACCGTCCGAGTAGCACCGGACGCGGCGATCTGCATGCGGTAGATGGCGAGGTTCGAACCGTTGGCGGGCGCATTCAGAGTGGTATCGCTGGTGAGCGCGGTGCAGACTCCACCCTTGATCGCGCCACTCAGCGCGTCCGGACTCATCGTCGTGCCGTCAGCGATCGTCTCGACCTGGCTAGACCAGACGGGCGGGGGCGCGGGCGCCCACTTCACGCCCGCGGTCTGCGTCGAGTCCGCGACGAACACCTGGGCATCGGTACCCACCGCGAGTCGGGCGATGGTGGCCGACGCGGTAGCGACGAGGAGGTCACCCTTCGTGGTTGCGGTGGAGACCGCCAATGCTCCGATGTCGCCGGGCGCCATCGCGTCCGAGCCACCGGTAGCGTGCGTGCTGGCGTGCACGTTCGGGGTTCGGCTGTCGGTCAGCCGGGAGTCGTTGCCCGCGCAGGCTTGCACAGCGCTGGTGCCGATGGTCCGCAGCCCCGCCGTGGCGGCGGCTGGGTCTTTGACCGCCGCGGCGATCTCCGTGCCGGTGATCGCGCCGGCCGCGATGGTCGGGCTCGGGTAGGTGCCGGTCAAGGAACCGCCAGCCGAACCGGACGGAGTACGGCTGTCTGTGAATCGACCGTCGTTACCGAGCGCCACGGTGGTCGAGCTGGTGCCGGTAGGGAGCTGCGCGACCGGGACCTTGGTGGAGCCATCCAAGCTCGCGTACCCGGACGCGGCTCCTTTGGCGCTGACCGCCTGATACGTGGCTGCCAGTCCTAAGTCGGAGGACAGCTGCGCCATGGTGCGGTTCGTCCAGGCACCGGCCTTGCGCTGGACGATGTCGTCGTTAGTGGGAGTGAGCGCACCGATGGCGGTCAAGTCAGAGTCCAGCGGTTGTGCCCCCACGTCGCTGGCCACGATGCCGGTCGGGGTGTTGATGACCGGCGAGGTTAAGGTCTTGTTGGTCAGCGTTGCCGTCGCGGCACGCTCTGTGGCGTTCGACGTGTTGTCGACGTTGCCCAAGCCAAGAGCGGTCTTCAGGGCAGCGTAGGTCTTGCTGATCCACCCCGCACCGTCCGCGGCCAGCACGTTGCCGGATCCCGGCGTCAGCGCCGCGATCGCGGTTAGGTCCGTGTCTAGTGGCTGGTAGGTGGTGGACAGTCCCAGGTCGGAGCTGAGCTGCGCCATGGTGCGGTTCGCCCACGCACCTGACTTGTACTGCAGCGCATCGTTAGCGGCGGGCGTCAGTCCCGCGATCGCGGTGAGGTCAGAGTCCAGCGCCTGCTTGGCGGCGAGGTGCGTCACGAGGCTGGTGACCTGCGACTCCGCCACCGTTAGGTTTCCCTGATTGACGATGACCGTGGGATTCACCGGGTCGGTGTTGTTGACGTTGACCGAGGTGTCCCCGGCGGTCACCGAGGACACCCCGCCGGGCGCGGGGTCCGCCCAGTCCACACCCAGCGTCGCCGACGAGTCGGCGGTGAGCACCTGCCCGTTGGTACCGACGCCGATGGTCTGCATGTTGTTGACGGCCTGCGCGGCGATCATGTCGCCTTTGGCGGTGGCCAGTGCCTGGAGACCGCCCCCGGCTTCCAGCGCGGTCGCCCTGTTGTCCAGGTCGGTGACCGCGGAGTTGTACAGCGACAGGTTGTCCGCGTCGATCGGGTCGGAAGTCGCCGGATTATCCGTCCAGGAGGGCACTGGATAGGTCATTCAGCTCTCCTTCAACGTCTCACGATGATTGGACTGGCGGAGTTGATGCCCGGCGCTGGTGCCGCGCACGCGGCTACGACCGCGGCAAGCACGATCGCCTGAGTGGCGAGCACGCCGGACTCGAAGCTGGGCGGCCCGGAGAATGCCTCCCACGGACGCAGCTGAGCGGTGGCGGTGAGCACCGTGAGCGCGTGCAGCACCGCCGAGGGGAAGGCAGTATCTCGGCCGGTACCCGATAGCCCCGTGTGCGCGGTCAGGGTGGCCTTCACTACCACCGTGATGTGCTCGGTAGCGGTCAGCGAGGTACTCGCGGAGAGCGTCGCGCTCTCTAACGTCGCCCGCGTGGCGTTGGCCTGCAGCGCTGCCGTTGCCGCGAGGGTGGCGGCGACGTGATAGCCCAGCACGGCGGCAGCCACCAGAGTGGCGGTCTCCGTCAGGTGAGCACTCGGTAGCACCGTGTCGCGTGCTGCCGCCGCCATAGTGGTGTGCGCGGCGAAGTTGACGCTGGGACGCTGGGTGACGCGCGCCGCCGAGCTCAATCCGGCGGTCGCGGATAGCGTCGCGGACGGAAGGTTGATGACACGAGCGGCCGAGGTCATGCCGGCGGTAGCGGACAACGTCGCCGCCGGGCGCTTCGTCAGTACCGCTGCGGCGGTCAGAGCACTGACCGTGGTCAGCGTCGCGGCACCCGGCCGCGCGACATCGGGAACGGCCGCCGCCGCGGCGCTGACCGCTGCCAAGGTGGCGGATGGGCGTACATCGATGCGAGCCGCGGAAGTCAGTCCAGCGACCGCGGCGAGGGTGGCGGACGGGCGTTTCGTCAGTTTCGCGGCGGCGGTCACGTTGGTGACCGCCGCCAGGGCGGCGGATGGGCGCTCGACAACAAATGCCGCCGAGACGAGTCCCGCGTGCGCCGCCATCGTGGACGTGACGAACAAGGTCGACTGTGGTCGCTGGGCGGTGAGTCCGGTGGTGGCTGCCAAGGTGGCGGACGGACGCTGAGTGAGCCGTGCCGCCGCGGTCAGTGCGCCGGTCGTCGCCAGCGCGGCGGCCGGAAGCTGGATGTCACGAACCTGCGAAGACAGCCCCGTGGCCGCCGACAGGCTCGCGCTCGGACGCTTGACAACAAACGCCGCTGAGGTGAGCCCGGCTATGGCGGACAGCGTCGTCGCCGGTCGGTGGACAACCAGCGCGGCGGCGGTAAGGCCAGCCGTGCCGGTCAGTGTTGCGCTCGGACGGATGATGTCGCGGGCCTGCGCGGTCAGCGCCGCGGCGGCGGCCAGTGGAGCCGCCGCCGTGACGAGATCGCGCGCGTTCGAGGTCAGTGCGCCATGCGCCGCCAGCGAGGCGGCGGGCAGCTTGGTCAGGCTGACCGCGGCGACCAACCCTGTCGAAGCCGACAGGGTCGATGTCGGCAGGTGTGTGACCTTCGCGGCGACGACGAGTCCAGCGACGACCGTCAGGGTCGCGCTCGGACGGATGATGTCGCGCGCCTGAGCGGTCAACCCGGTCGACGCGTGCAGTGTCGCGCTCGGCAGGTAACGGATCGTGGCACCGGCCGTCAGTGCCGTGGAGGCACTCAACGTCGCGGTACCCGACCGAACCCGCGTCGCGTTCGCCGTGAGGCCCGTCGTCGCACTCAGGGTGGCGGCGAGGCTGATGTGCCCACCAGCAGCCGCGGCGGTCAGACCAGCCGTTGCCGACAGGGTGGCGCTCGGGAAGGTCTGGTCCCACGGACCAGTGGATGGGTAGAGCGTGGCGCTCGGGAACAGGAACGTGCTGGGGAACAGCGGGTAGGGACCGACGGTGAGCTGAGACTGCCCCGCGAGCGTCGCGCTGCCCAACGGACCGGAGAGGGCCGTCGAGGTCAGCCCGGTGGTGGCGTACAGAGTGGCCGTGCCAGCGTCCCTGGCGGTTGCCGCGGTAGCGGTCAGCCCGCCGGTTGCTGACAACGTCGCCGTTGGACGTTCGGTTACAACTGCTCCGCTGCTCAGTCCACCAGCGGCACTGAGCGTGGCACCTGGGAACTTCGTTAGCTTTGCGGCGGCGGTCAGCCCAGTGGCTGGCGTCAGCGCTGCGGCCCCGAACTCGGTCGGCACCAGCGACATCCCGGTGACCCCGGGTAAGGTGGCCGCCGGGAACTTCGTCAATATCGCGGCAGCGGTCAGACCGCTGGTACTCGACAGTGCCGCCGCTGGGCGTTCGGTGACCGTGGCGGTGCTAGTCAGCCCAGCGGTCGCCGACAGGGTGCCGGAAGCGGGAACGCTGACCAACGCGACGGCGGTCAGCTCAGCGGACCCCGGCAGTGACGCTGCCGCGCCAATGAGCTTCGTTGCGGCGGCGGACAGGCTGGTAACGCCCGGCAACGTGGCCGTCGGGAACTTCGTCAGCGTTGTGGCGGCGGTGAGGCCGGTGGTACTCGAGAACGCCGCCGCTGGCCGTTCGGTGACCACGCCGGCACTGGTCAGGCTGGTGGTCGCCGACAGGGTGGCGAAGGCGGGAGTGCCAACCAACGCGGCTGCCGTGATCCCGGTGGAGGCGCTTAGCGCGGCGGCTGGGCGTTGGGTGACTACTGTCGCGCTGGTCAGTCCGGCGGTCACCGCGAGGGTGGCTCCCGGGAGCTTCGTCAGCTTTGCGGCGGCGGTCAGGCCAGTGGTCGCCGACAGGGCCGCAGCTGGACGTTCGGTGATCACCGTCGCGCTGGTCAGTCCGGCGGTCGCCGACAAGGTCGCCGACGGGCGCTTCGTCAGTACCGCAGCGGCGGTCAGGGAGGTACTCGCCGAGAGAGTGGCCGTTGGGCGTTCGGTGACGGACACAGCGCTGGTCAGTCCAGCGGTCGCCGACAGCGTCGCCGCTGGACGTTCGGTGATTACTGCCGCGCTGGTTAGTCCGGCGGTCGCGCTGAGCGTCGCGGATCCAGTAACGATCCCGCGGACAACGGTCTGGGGGTGCCGGTTCGGCCGACTCCGACCTAGACGCGCCATAGGTCACCGCTCTCTAGTTAAGACTCTCCCGCAAACCACCGCCCTTGATCGACTACTCGTCCCACAATATCCAGCAGTACACACCGATGGTGACCGACGTGGTCACCCGGATCCGGAGGAAGTGCGACACAGGCACGGCGAACTCGCGGCCGAGGGACCATTCCCACTCGTAGGAGGTCGCCCCGATCGGCAGATTCTTGTATTTCCCGTGCCGGACTGACGTGATCGTGCCTTCGGTCGGGCCGCCAGTGGTCCAGTACCCGGTTGCGCCGGTGCCTAGCGTCATGTCCGACGCGCCGGACTGCGAATCCGCCCCGTACGGCTGGACCCCGGCGGCGACGTGCGCGGTCAGGCCTGTGGCCGCCACCGTACCGGTGTCGACTAACTCAACCGTCGCGGCGGCAGTGAGCGCGCTAGCGAACTCAATACCGAATGCCACGACCTTGAGCTGTCGGGTCGACGGAGTGGCCACCTGCAGCATCGTCTTGATTGCTGTGCCGGTGAGCTGGGTAAGCGGCGCCGCGGTTGTCGGCATGACCGCATTGGCTGCGACGTAGAGCGTCACGTTGTCTCCTACCAGTGGCTGGCGCGGACGAGCCGAGCCCTGTTGGTGGGCGGCTGCGGGACCGGGGTGGCTTGGAACACCGCCGTGTAGATGTCGAAGTTGCCGGCCACGCTGGCGGTCACCGTCGCGGTGTCGGTGGCTCCGAATCGATCGCAGATCAACATGCCCACGTTGAACTTGGTCGTATCGGAGGTGATCGTCGAACCGGACCCGCGCTGCGTCCAGCCAGCCGGCGCGGCGGACATCGTGAACCCGCTGTTTGTTGCATTCGACCCGAACGCATAGGCCCGCAGCACTAGGTCGGTGGGGTTGATCGTGTCGGTCGGGTTGACGGGCGCCGGACATGCCGCGTTCGCGCTGGTCAGGCCATAGGTCACCCCGGGGGTGAAGCCTTGCCGGTAGGCCCAGTTCGACGCGATCGCCGAGGGGGTGGAGCTGTTCAGTGTGGCCGCGCCGGGGCTGTAGCCACCGAGCGCGCCGCCGTAGCGGATGCAGACGATCTGGTTCGGCTGCGTGGACGCGCTGCCAGCCTTGGTGGCCGTATAGGTCGTTGTCCCGGCCACGTCCGCCACGGTGGCGAACCGGAACCACGAAGCCGACCCCAGATCTTGCTGGTGGCCGGCGTCCGCCGAGAAGTCGGCCGCAGTCGGCACGTACAACGGGGTGAGCGTCGCATCCCAGGTGCTGTAGATGTTGGGACCGTCGTTGCAGGCGAAGAACACCAGCAGGTCCCCTGGCACGGTTCCCGTCGGGCAGGTTGCTGTAACCACCGTCCCGCTGATCACGTGCGAGGCGCTGAGCGAGCCGAACCCGACCGCCACTGGGGTCCTCCTACCAGTGACTCGCGCGCACGAGCCGCGCTCGGTAAGGCAGCGGTTGCCGGACAGGGTTGTCGGCCTTGATCAGTGCGCCGATCGTGTAAGACACCGCCGACGCGCTCTGGTTGCTGGTGGGACTCTGTGCCGAGTTCGCCACGTCTGGGTTGTAGAGATACGGGTTGGTTCCTGGGTCCAGCTCCACGATGGTTCCCGAGGGGGTAGCACCCGTGGTGAGGCCAGTGCCATTGACGCCGAACCCGGCGTAGAGACGGTTCTCCCCGGACGGGGTTAAGGTGGGGTAGGTGACAGTGGCGGAGGTCGCGTTCTGTTTGGTGCCACCCGCACCGTCTTGAGACCAGGTTGTGCCCGGACCCCCGGCGAGGAACTCCTTGCAATTGAGCCGGTTGGTGCCGGACGAGGTGTTAGTGATGGTGATGGTGGATGCCCCAGTGGTGTTAACCACGCCCATCCACAGCTCCAATTTCCACGGCACGTTGCTACTAAACGGACCGGCGACCAACTGCCACGCGCCAGGCAACCCAGAACCGCTGGCACTGCATCCGCCGCCGGATACCGCAGTGCTAGCGGTGTTGCTGCCTGCGGTAGTGGCCAAGACCAGCAGCGCACCGGTCGTACTGGGAGCCACCGATAGCGTCTTGAGCGCGGTACCGCCGGCCTGCCACATCGCGTTAGAGTTGACCGAGCTGACGGTGATTAGGTCATTAGCCATCGGCCCCGGCCTTTTAGATGACGCTGGAGCGGCGCTCCATCAGAGGTTAGAGGTAGGCATGACCAGTGTTAGCTGGACTGAGAACTAGGTACGGCGCATACGTACGTGATCTCAGACGTGCCAGCAAGCGTATTAAAGCCAGTTTGGTGGAAATCGGCCTCGAGCGACGCTGGGAACGTCACAGAATCTCCAGGGAACAGTGGATAGCCGGCTGTAACCAACCGATTGGCGGCAGAAGCTCTGGTATCGATTGATGCAAAGTACACGGTCTCCAAACCTACATTGCGCACCAGTACCGTGTTTCCGTACGCAGGGTCCAGGTACGGCAGTATTTGTGGCGTCGAACTGTCAACCGCACCAATAGTAATGCTCGCAGCCATACGTAACGCAACCCTTCATATCTAACAGTACCGAGTTATACATCGTATACTCGCGGCATTACGTCAGCGAGATCACGATGCTGGACGTAGCAAAGGTCACAGTGTCTCCGACGTTTACCGTCTTGCTGGCGGTCAGTGCACCGAACCAACGCTGTACTGGAGAACCAGCCGAGTCCCATAGCTCAATTCCGGCGATCGTGCAGGCAGGCATAAGCGTGAAACTGATCGCTCCCACACTATTGGTGATCGTGCCAGAGGCTGCAGTGCCCCAAGTGCCGGTGGTCGGCTGACGCGCGTATGAGCCGCCCGTCACCTCAGTGCCGGCAGCAGTGGCGGTACCAACGCTGGTAGTAAGCGCCAGATTAATGGCCCCAGTAGCTGCGGTGTACGACGCGCCCGTCACACTAGAGGTGACAAGCTTGTTCGCCTCGACAGTAACAACGTTTCCCACGGGGTCAGCCCTTCTCGCTCATGATGTACGCACGGAGGTCTTCCCCGCGCTTGCCGTCCGCGGCTTCCACGACGGGGCCGCACAACTCGCAGTCAGTGGCCAGGGCGCAGCAGTCCATGTGCCCGTACACCGAGACGAACCCAGGCAGAATGCGTTCGTGCTTGGGGTGGTCGTCTTCCTGGTTGCAGTAAATGCACTTGCGACTAACACTCATTGAGTAACCTCGGGGGAGACGGTGACGGAACCCATGGCCACCCGCGAAATCCGCAGCCCCACCGGAGCCGCCGGGTTATTCAGCAGAATGTCGTAGGCGCCCTGGGCAAAGGTCCACGGAGCGGACTCTTCCGCGAGAATCCGAATGTTCAGCGTGGTACCGGTGAGGGTGATCAGCCCCTGACCAACGGTGGGGCTGGTCGACCAGGTGAAGTAGATTTCATCCGATCCGGGATGTGGCCGGATCTGACCTCGCGTCGAACAACCGGTCAAGTCATACGGCTGACCATCGGGACCGATGATCGGGTAGTTGATCCCGGGCCAATCGGCGCCTTGTGGAATCACCAGGTCGAAGACCAGTACCCCGAGCCCGGACGGAGAACACTGCGTCATCACCATGGGAACGAGTGCCTTTCCATCGGGGGCGTAGCCACGTGTCTGGGCGCCCACGGTGGCTGCTGGTCGATCCAGCGGGGCTCCCCCATGCCGCGGATCGTCATCGCGCCCACCGCCGTCTGCTTGCGGTGCCAGCCGCGGCGGCGGGATGGTTCCACCCAGGCCCAGTGCTCGCGCAGCGACTGGTACTCGATCTCGATCGACTTAGGCGGAGCGTTCGCGTCCCAGTACGCGTACTTGATCTCAGCCACGTCACCTTCGGTGTGGCCGTAGAGCTCCAGCTCGCGCTGCCGGTACTCCCAACCCACCCGCATCTCGCTGGCGAGTACGTCCTGGGGCGCCCGGCGCATGAGCACAACGAGCGTGTCCGGTGGTGGGGAATCCACCAGCATCTTGAGCAGCGACGGTCCCTGCGCGACGACGCCCGGGACCTTGAGCTTGCGCTCCAGCCACTCGTCCAGGCGTCCGGGGTAGTACCCCAGCAGATCGTCCATCTCGTCCACGTAGCGGTAGCCGGTGTCGTGGGCGATCATCTGCGCCGCGATGGTGGTGCCGGTCCGGTGTGGTCCGGTTACCACGATGCGGTCGCAGGACTTCGCCAGATGGTCGAACATCTAGGTCGGAGTAATGAACGGGCTGATCGGGGGAACGTGCTGTCCCATCACCACGAAGTCGGTGCCGTAGTGGATACCCCAGGCCACATGGCCGACCTGCGGCACATGGTCCGCCGAGTAGGCCTGCCACATCCGGACCGACGGCACCACGAGCCCCTGGTCAGGGAACTGGAAGTCGACGTGGCCGTTGGCTATATCGACGTCGGTCAAGACCCCCTGGTGCATGGTCATCTGCGGAGTACGCGGCAGCCACGCGGGGGATGAACCCGCCGTGCCGCTCTGCTTGATCGCACGCGCAAGTCGATCGAGGGAAGAACCGGTTGCCATGGTCGCCTCCTCGTTTAAGCGGTGGACTGCCGAAAGCAGGTGAGCTGCATCGGGTCTTTCGGGCTCAGCGGACACGTCATGCTGTTGATCATGTAAGTGCCGTTGGCGTTAACGTCAGAGCACACGATCTTGATGACGTCACCGGGCTCGAGGGCGGGCATCGGTGGAACGGTCAACGTGACGGTGTCCGCGGCGCCGAGGGAGTTGAACAGCGCCGCGTTGGCGGTGTCCTGCGCCTGGTCCTGGCTGGTGATAAGGGAGAAGGTCAGCCGCTGCGTGACGCGCCCGTAGGGTCCGAGGATGTAGGTCGGAGAGGACGGGTTGTCATCGAAGGCTTCCGCCGAGAACGGGTTGGTGGTTGAGGTGCTCTGGCCGACCACCACGATGTCGTTGAAGGTCTGCTCCGACGACAGCTGACGCTCCGCCTCCGACACCATCGGCTTGGCGACCTCATCGAACTGCCACACCGGCGTACCGACCCGAGGGTCAGGCACCGGCCGGCAGACGAACACCCCGGCGGCGTCGAAAAACGCCTCGAAACCGATCGCTTGCGCTAATTCGAGGATGTCCTGCCAGGGGTCACCGCCCTGCTGCAGGCCGTAGACCAGCAGAGGTGTGGTGCGTGTCGTTGAGTAGAGATGGAAGTCGGTCTGGTCCGGCAACCGGTCGAGCACCATCGCTTTGATCGCGTCGGTGTAGAGCAGCCCCAAGGGGACTGTGTACGGCATCTGCCAGACGTTTCTCTTGATCTGGCCGGACAGATCGACGGCATGGACTTTGATCGATATACCGCCGCCCGACTGTCCACCACCGTGACCCACCACGGCCGTTGACCCGCCCGCATCGGAGGTGCTGCCCGAGCCGGTGGTGCCCGCTGTAGCGTGCACCGTCACTGAGTCGATCATCCCGACGCCGATCGGCACCAGCTCGTCCACGTGGGCGTCGGCGGTGATGGTGAGCTCGAACCGCTGCACCTTTGGGGAAGTCGTCGCGGCGGTGTCGCGCCTGAGCGTCACTCGTGCCAGTACCGTCTGCACGACGGTGTCCCCGACCAGCAGTCGCGGCACGGGCTGCCCCTGAGACGCCAGGTCCCAGGTCATGCCGTTGTCGATGGAGGTCTCGACCGTGACTGACGTACCCGTCGGAGTGGTCGCCGACCAGCGCACCACCGATGCGGTCACCGGCAGTCCGGTCAGGATCATCAGGTCACTGAGCCAGTAGCCGTAGAGCGGGTTAAACACCTGCGCGGCGACGTCGGTCTCGGTCGCGGCCCCCTGCGCGACGGTGACCGCGGTTGAATTCGAAAACGTGATGAGGGTTGCTGTATCAGTCTCCGCCATCTAGAAACTCCACGCGAGGCGCAGCTCTTCAAAGAACATATTCGTGTACACGTAGTAACTAGCCGGGTTCCCGCCGTTGGTCCCGTATGTTCCATAAATGTAGAGGGCGGATCCGGGAAGAATAATGAGGTTACTGGACCACGTGTACGGTTGTCCGACGCTCGGAATGTACGGAGGGACAATGCGTTCACTGAGGGTGCCGACTACGGCTGTCCCTCCGCTGGGTGGGGTTGACGTCGTGTCGAATTTAGCGACACAGGTTGCCGCCGGTGACCCCTGGCGAACCGGCGGTGTGGAGACCACTGTGCCCGACTGGGTAGTGACGCCAGTGATCCGGTAAAAATTCAGTTGCATGGACGACACGATGGGGAAGATGGGCCCCGGATAGACTGCAACGCCTGCACCGTAGACCGACGAAAATCGGATTGGATAGGTAACCGCCTTCACTGACACGCCATGAGCCGTGTAGTACGGCGCCGATTGCGTGGCGTGCTGACTTTCAAACTGGTATGTGGTCATTACGCGACTCCCACAGTTATCGAGACGTCAGAGGCCGGCGGGAGGAACACGTATAACCCGGTAAACGCGGAAGCACCCGCCGCGACCGGAATGGATACCGTTCCGGTTGTGCCCGCCGCCGAATACGCCTTACCCGCCACGACGAGCGCCGGATTGGTGTCGTAGGCATAGAAGGAAACCCCCGACTTGTCGGTCGCGGTCAGGGCAGTCCAGCCGGTCGGTACGCCCATTGAGATCGCCCAGTTCGGCCACCCGAGCTCGGGGTCCGGAATGCTGCCCACCGCGAACACCATGGTTCCCGCCGCGGGCACCGCCACTGAAGCCACCGTGGCGTTCGGGTCCGCTACCGCGTGGGACATGATCAGGGGTCCCCCGACGATGGTGCCGGTCGGGCTCACTCCACGGACGGTCAGCAGCGTGTACTGCCAGTGGCGCCAGTTGGAGGGCTTGATCCACGTTGTTCCGACGGAGTTGTCGCCGGTCGCTAGCCGCCGGTAGAACACGGCCTGCGTCTCATGGCCCGGGTTCAGGTTCCACGCGGCGGAGAAGCCGGTCGGCACGCTCGGAGTCATCAACACCGGGAAGGACGCGAGCGAGTCATCCCAGCCCGAAGGGGCGGTAGCGGAGGCGTTCACCATCAAGATCCGGACATCGTTCGGCTGCCAGTTCGGACCGAGCGTGAGCGGGACCGGTTCGAGATACCCGACTGGCGGCGTGACGCTCGCGGACATATCGAAAAACGACAACGAGGCCGGCATCAGGCAGCCGTAGCGATCGTCGTAATGGACGCGGTGAGGTTTCCCCCCGTGGTACTGCCTACAAAGTCGTGTTTCGTCAGGGGGACGATGGCGGAGTCCGCCGACGAGGACGTCGGTCGGTAGCACACAAGTAGCGCCCCCAGGCTGTTGTTAGTACCTCCACCGGCGGCGTTCCATACCTGACTGGGAATGCTGAACGACACAATGTCGGTCGAGGTATTGACCGACACCACGACGTTGGTATTCAGCACGACCTGACGCGAATAGCTCGTGAAGTTCGCTTCGACCGCGCCCGCGGTGAATATGCTCGACAAGAACGGGGCGCGCCTAATAAGGGTGTCCGAAGGCAGCGAGGCCGTCTGCAGCAGAACAACGATGATATTGTCTGTGCCCAGGGGGAGCGAGGCTAGCTGCATAAGACGACCCTTGGCGTAGTCGCATACGAGGTTAGCCACAGGTCAAGTCCTTTGGTTTCTGGTCACGGACCAAGCGTGAGACCTCCATCGGCCGAATCGACCTTCACGCACGCCATCTGGCCGGTTGCGGTCACGGGCAGCCACGAATTCGTGGCATCACACAGCCGACCCACGATGGCCTCGTTCGGAATGCGAATACCGCGACGCAATGTGACACGGGCACCGAACGGTGCTAGCTGGGACGTCATACCGGTCGGAGTGAGAGTTCCGTCCCGGTCAATCAGCTCGATCTGGATCGTTCGCATTTGACCGGCGAGTCGATCGGCCAGCACCGACCCCGCATGCACTTCCAATTGCCGGGTCGGGATACCGCTGCCGTAACTCAGCTGGGCGACCACGATGGCGATATGCGGTTCGTTGACCGCGGCCGCGAATTCGAGGGTGAATCCCTGCATGTGCGGCTCCCCTCAGTCAGTAATACGCGGGAGGGTCCACTTGGGTTAGCACGAGCTTGCGACGACGCCAGAAAACGGATCGGGGATCTCCAGCCAGGACGTTGAACGTCTCTTCGGTCTCGGTGCCGCTCGATCCGGGACCGGTGGTCACCCACAGTTGGTCCCCGTCGGGCTTCTGTAGCAGCAGGGTCTCTCCGGAGTTATCGAGCCGGTCGACCGCCGACCACAGGTCCATCGAGTAGTCCGGGTCGCCGTCGATGAAGATCAGCTCAATCTCGTATTCGTCGCCGTAGGTCGGGCCATTCACCACGAAGGGCAACACCTGCTTGCCGGCGCCTCCCAGAAGCTGGAAGGTGCCCATCATCCGGCGCTTCGTGATCTTGATCCCGGAATCGCTCTGCTTCGGGGCCGCGATCGGCAACACGGTATTGAGCAGCGGATTGCTCGGACTCTTCAGCCAGAAGCGGTCCGTCGTCGGAGTCGCCGAAAGCACGTTCGAGGGGTCGGGGGCGGCCTGCAATGGCGCTCCCCCGTAGGCGACCACTCGGTAGTAAGAGGTGATGTTGAGCGGCGCGACCTCGTCGTAGACGGTGATCGGGCCCGCTCCGATTGGCACGTAGGTCAAGCTCGGGATCTGATTCCAGGACAGTTGACCGTTGCGAGAGGCGTAGACCGTGACGACGGACGTGGGGGGGCTGGTCGCTCCGGCCGTGACGGTCAGCGCCACCCGATTGGTGCCCGCCTCGTAGACCGCGGAGTTCAGTACCGCGACCGCCGGAGGAAGACCACCGGAGCCACCACCACCACCTACGGTGACGCTGCGGGTCCAGCTCGTGGATCCAGTACTGGACGGAAAGTCCCCCGACCCGCTCCACTGACTCTGTGCTTGTACATAGGCCACGTAGGAGCCATTGGTCAGGTCGGTGGTCATCGTCCACTGCGCGTCTACGCCCAGCACCCAGTCGCCGGTGCCATCGATGGCCAGCGTGGTGAACGGGGTGAACCCGGCCGCCACGGTTTGCGACTGGGTGTAGATAGCGACCCGATAGGAGACCTGAGGCTGGGAGTCGAGCGAGGCGTAGGTCCAGGTGATGGTCGGCTTCGTATCCTGGAAAGTGCCAGTAGGCCCGGTGACCGTGACCGTGGACAGCCGCTGGTAGGTGATGTCGAGATAGACCTCGCTCACCCGCAAGATCGAGGTCGTCGACTCATCACCGCGGCCCATGTCGTAGAAGAAAGAGCTCGCACCGAGGTTGCTCTGAGTGCTCCACGGCTGCCCGTCTGGCCCGATCGTGGAGATGAACACGGTCTCCTCGGTCCAGGCGGAGGTGACCGGACTGGTGGGACAGAAGGAGGAGAACGAAGTCCTGGATTCTCGCGTCTGCTCTCCCGCCACCGCGATTGCACCGGTCTTACACCGGAACCAGTGCAGGCACTGCGGGATGTCGAACCCCTGCACGATCGTCTGGATCCGGCGACGTACGCCCACCGAGTACACCCAGGCGCCGGTCGGAATGCTGGCCGCCGGGAACGAAATGCTCATCACCTGAACGGGCAGCCGAGCGAGTCCGGACGTCAATTGCACATAGGTCGAGTCGGTGTTATCCGACACGGCAACGCCGCCAGAAACAGCCCCAATAATGCCCCAGCTGCCCTGGGTGGCGGAGGTGGGGCGTACGGTGACCTTAGTTAACGCCACAACGGCTACCCCCTATCATCCACGCTGAGTTCCGACCGAATTCGCCAGATTGTCGATCGTCACATTCATCACGTCTTGCGCGATCACCCGCAGTGGAGTGCCATCAACAGACACGACGACGGTTGCGTTCACATTCGGGATGGTTACCGCGCCACCACCCTGCAAGTACGCGGTACTAGTGATCGACGCCCCTGATCCGGCCGGTCCGAGTAGGCCTTCGGCACCCAGTGCCGATGTAGCCAGAGCGGAGCCCAGTTGCGGCATTGATAGCGTCATATAGTCCGCGTTCTTCAATACCGTGTCAGCCCCCGTCGTCACGCTGCGGGCCCAGGTGTAACCGACCATGAGACCGGAGTTAGTAGCGATCGCCAGCGACCCGTCACTAGCTGCCTGGACTCCGGAACCGAATCCTCCGACCAGCGCACCGGCTGTCGCCGCGCTGCTCGAGATGGACTCGCGCAGTCCGATGTTCATGCCGTCGCCCATTGCGACGCCCATCTCCCGGGTAACCGTGGATGGACTGCTGATCCCTAGTTTCTTCTTGAGTTCATTGATTTGCGCTAGGGCGAGTGCCCGGCTTTGCTTAGTTACGTCTTCCTGACCAGTCTTCAGACCCATCGTCATGCCGTCGGCGCTCGCCTGCCCAACGACGTGGCCTTTGGCGAACTGTTCATAGGCGTTTACGGTCGGACTGACCGCGGGCTGAGATGTGCCTGGCGTTGGCTTCGGTTTCTGGTCCGCCTGCTGCCATGGCGCGAGCGGCGGACCACCCGGGAACCCCGGCGGAACAGCCCTCCCACCCTGTTGCGAAGGGTCCAGCTTGCCGGTGGGGCTGGTCCTACCGATCCACGTCGACTCCCCGCCCTTTTCGCCCCTGGCGGACAGTGCCGTGGCGGCTTCAGCTGGGGTCATGCCATGCGTGGCACCGAACTTGGCCGCGGCTGAGCGCTCATTTCGGGAGCTCTCCAGCGCCGCGGCGTTGAGCTGTTTGGCGGTGACCCGATCGGCGACGCCGGCCGCCGACGCCGCACCCTGGCCCATTTTGTCGGTTTGGCGGGTGGAGATACTCGCGCGGAATGAATCAATACCCTTCTGTTGAGGGGACGAGTCGCCGCCGGAGTCCTTCCCACCAGCGGGCGGTGCCGCCGGACTCGAGACTTTCACTCCGTGTTGCGGTTCGCGGTAATACTCGCCGCCACCGCCATACCTATTCGCCGTGAATTCGCTGATGTTGCTCGACACGGGCACCGAATCCACGCCACCCGCCTTGGACTCCAGGCCGCCGGTGAATCCGGTGTTCACCGCCATGCCCAGCCCCAGCGTCGCGACGCCGATGATCGCGTAGAAGCCCTTCGCCTCCCGCCAGTGGCGCTCGAGGCCCTCGGGCCAGCCGAACGCCTCGGCCACCGCGTACGCGGCCGAAGACG
>Ga0137412_10000569_pt1 | contig 26588 bp, 20 predicted proteins | sample CZODoug2_1_16fun_FD_122160 | JGI IMG/M metagenome (GOLD analysis project Ga0137412, IMG submission 122160) | Vadose zone soil fungal communities from Angelo Coast Range Reserve, California, USA - CZODoug2_1_16fungal (Hybrid Assembly) | ecosystem: Environmental > Terrestrial > Soil > Vadose zone...
CGGACTGCGAGCCAACTCAAAGCCATCGTGGTCGACCGATTTTTTGAAACAAAGCGAGAGGCGATGGCGTGGACGAACGCGCATCCGCACTTCATGACGCTTCAAGTTATTCGGCCCGGATCTCTCCCAAAACCATCCGAGCTTTGATTAAATTGAGATAAAAGATTGGATCGCTTTCATCAGTCGGAGAGGAACTTACAGCTGAAATCTCTAGTGCCTCACTAGACAGGCACCGAAACGAACTGTACATGAAGAGGGATGAAATTGATCAACGCGCCGATTCGCGCTGCTCGCCGAGACGGACGGGCGGCATAAAGGCTCGTTAGATTTCGCCAAGTTGGAGCCCGCTATTCGCGGCACCCCAGTGGTCGAATCTCACCACTCGCGCGGGTTTTTTTTGCGCCGGTCCTTTCGAACCGCATTCGAACCACACCTAGCACTTTAGAAATTTATGAAACCAACATCTCAAATTAGTCACACCGAGCGCGCCTCGCGCCACGACAACCACGCACCGCGCAAGCATCCAAGTTTTCCATTAACGAATTGCAACTATCGTCCGACGGCGAAAAACCAGGTGAGTTCCTCCGCGGGCCGGCTGGCCACAAAGTTGCCCGCCTTTCACAAATTAAGCAGTGAATTCCTTGCCGCAGAATCCAGCCGGGATTACATCGTCGAGCTCCTCTTCTTCATTCTGATCACTGGCATTGCCGCCTGGCCGGTCATGTCCATGCTCATCGCAGTGATCCGCCTAATCAGGAATTACTAACGGGGTCAACGCCGGGGCAGCGCTAAGATTACTCCGAGGGCTTCAGCGGCTAGGAAAACTTACGTCGACGGCTCCGGCAGCGGTGCGCCGGACGTCGCGCCGATGATGCGATTGATTAAGAACCCTTGGACCCCAGCAGTCGGCGAGAAAATTACAGTTTGGCGTAAACGCCCAACAAAGGACGGCGCGAGGGAGTTTTCGAACGAAAATCGCTAACAAAGCCGTCCCGCGTGCGAAGCTCGACATGGCCGACGCTGCGCGCGGTGCCATACACGAGTACCGAACCGACAGGCGCGGAGAATGGATCTGAGACCGATAGTCTTTTGAACCCGTAATTGCTGACGAGGTCGGACGCGGCGTCTCTGGCGAGTTCGGTTTTCGGCCGGGACTCGATAACACCGGAAGCAAGCAACGCGTCTTTTACGTAATGCCAGCATCTCGAGCGGGAGTGCGCATGGGCGCGTTCCTGCGCGATGGTCGCTGCCTGCATCAGTCTGCTGTCGATGTGCCTGTCGACCTTGCCGTAAGGGTAAACAATCTGCTGGGGATAATACTGTGTGATGACCGGGATGGATTCTTTTTTGCCTCCGGCGGTCTTGAAGCTAAAACGGGAATAGGGTTGTGTCGTTTGGGTTACGCTCTGTTGACCCATTGGCCGCACGGGGTCCGCCATGAACGTTCGCCCTGAATCTTTGGCGATTGCTCGGGTCGATTCTTTGGCGATTGCTTGCGCTGGCTCCTTAGCGATTGCTCGCGTCGGCTCTTGCTTTGCAGGCTGCGTCGGTTTTTTCGTAGTCACGGAGGCCCGCTTTTTCGTGATCGCTTTTGCCGCCTTTTCCGAGGTACTCGGCGCCGACTTCTGCGTGATCACCTGAACCATGTCGTCGGCTTTCTTTTGATCGTGGTTCGCAATATCCAATGTTGAAGGAGCCAATGCCTGCGCACGAAGAGCTGCGCTGGAAATGACAAGAAGCGATGCAGTTGCGAATGCCCAGAGGGCAGGTCGTTTCCCCACGAAGGCGAGGTTATGCCGGGAATTGCGCCGCTAGGCAAGCTTTTTTTTTGTTTTTTTAGGCGTTTCAACAGCCCAAAAAACAGGTCTGCCGGAAAGCAACCGTTATATCTTTAGCGTCTCGGCGCCCTCCATGGAGGAGCTAATCGTAAGGAAAATAATCCGGTCCAGATTGAGGCGGACGAGCAAATATCTCATCGCGCTGGATGGCAGCCCGCCGATGTCGGCGCGGAACGAATTGATTTTCGCCCGAGTCGGGCGCGACGATCCTGGTGCGGCCCGAAGGCAAACGATAAATCAGCCGTCCATCGGACGTGATTCCAAGCATTCGGACGCGCATCGAACCCTGGCGAGGCGACGATGTAGCAGCAACGCGTTTCTTTTTGCTCCGCGAGCTCGACTGATCCGTAGTAGCCGGCTGTGCAGCCTCGGAGCCTTTCAGCGGTGCCGCAGCAGCCTCGCTAGCAACTGAGGTTTCCGGAACAGCGCCCGGTGAAGCGGCCGCGGAAGCGTCCGGCATTGCGGCGACCTGTGGTTGCGCGTTCGATGTTTGGGGCTGCTGGAGATTCGCCGCAGGAGTCTGAGAGGAACTCGGGACAGCCGCGCCGTCCGTTGCTGGTTGGTTCGCCAGCGCGAGCGCCGCATTTGCAGCTTGTGCCCGCACACCGGCAGGAGCAACTGGCGTCGAAGCATTTTGGCCTGCTGCAGGTGTTGGTGACGATTCGGGGACACCAATCAGAACGCCAATCGATTCTGTGACGCGAGGCCGGTGCAAGATTCCGCCGATCGACTCCGGAAACAAGACCGCAGCAATCACCGCAGCAGCCAAGACGAGCGCGCCAAACGCCAACGCCGTTCGCAGCAGACGTCGCGGTCGAGGCTGAGTCGGCCGCGGAATTGCTGTCCTGAACGGGATGCCATACCGATCGGCCAGTGCGAAGCGGCGTTCGATTTTCAGCAGGCAACTCCGAATCATCTCTCCAAGCACGACTAGATCCTTTGGACGTTGGTCGGGATTAGGATGAAGCATCCGCGAAAGCAAGTTCCGTAACGATTTCGGAAACCCCGAGAACCTGCGCTGTTGCCTTACCGTCTCATCCAAAAGCACGACGCCGGTCAAAAGAAAGTACATCGTCGCGCCGAGCGAATAAATCTCCGAACGGACATCCGTCGTTTTATGGTCTCCCGCAAGCTTTCTGGATTCAGCAGTGAGAGATTGCACTGCGGAAGGCCCTGGGTCGCGTGATGCTGTATTCTTCGATGCCAGTTCGTCCGTCTCAATCGGGAACGAGCCCTCGTCCGGCGGCGAGTTTTCGGGAGCAGACTTCAATTCAGCCAAGCCGAAGTTGGTTAATTTCACCACTGGCCACCCGCCTTCGGGAGTTTGTCCCGGCACGACAAGGATGTCGGAGGGTTCAATGGCTGGATAAGGTAGTTTGTGAAAACCGGCGGAAGAAAGCACGCTCACGATCTGTTCCGCCACGCGCAAGGTGGCGTCAGCCGGCATCGGGCCGTGCTGCGCAACCCACGCAGCAAGCGTTTCGCCTGACACTCGCTCGGAGACGTAAATGTAATTTTCGCCTTCGCGTCCGAAATCGAAAACCTTGGCAATATTGACGTGACGCAGCCTTTGAACAGCGCGTGCCTGCTCTTCGAACTGCTTCCGGAGCGCAGGATCGATGCTTTCTACCGGAACCAGCGTTAAGGCGACCGGTTCACCGGATCTTTCATCCACGGCTTCGTAGGCAATCGCACCGCCGTCTCGGCCGAGTTCATTCGGGGTACCATCAGAGGCAAGGCAGACCCGGTAATGCTCAAGGAAGATTGTCCGCTCCATAACCGAGTCCCATTAACCGCGCTGGCATCATGCGCCTCACCGCTAGTAATTCAACCTCGATTTTGCCGCTGAGTTGCTCCCCAGCGAGTAATCGCACTCGAATTTTGGACATTGCGCTTGAATTGAAAATCGCGAATCTAAAATCGGAAAACTTGCATACCCCGTGGTGTAACGGTAACACAGCGCCCTTTGGAGGCGCTATTCTTGGTTCGAATCCAAGCGGGGTAGCCACGTATACCCCGAAAACCTTCGGGGCACCTGGCCTGCGGCCTCTAACTGATCCGACCGCGTGAGGCGAAGCCTTTTACGCGGTTAGCAAATCCTCTAAATCGGAGTATACTTATTGCTCCCCTTTATGAAGGAACTGAACATAGAGAAACTACACATTGCTATCGGCGATCAGGAGATCGTCCGGGGACTGACTCTTCGCGTTCCACGGGGCGAGGTGCACGCGCTGATGGGCCCAAATGGCTCGGGAAAAAGCACGCTGGCTAAGGTTCTGGCCGGTCACCCGGATTATCATGTTACGGCTGGCAAAATACTGATCGATGGTGAAGATCTCCTGGAACTTGACCCAGATGAACGCGCGCGGCGCGGTCTTTTCCTGGCCTTCCAGTATCCGAGCGAGATTCCAGGCGTGACAATCGCCAACTTTCTCCGCGCGGCATTGCAATCGCGCCTGCCAGAAGGCGAAGAACTCGAGGCAACCGATTACTACGCGAGGCTTTATGAAAAGATGGAGCTGCTTGGGATGGATCGCTCGTTCACGTCGCGAGCGGTTAACGAGGGTTTTTCCGGCGGCGAAAAGAAGCGCACCGAGATCCTACAAATGGCAGTGCTTGAACCCAAATATGCGGTGCTCGACGAGACCGACAGCGGCCTAGACATCGACGCGCTCAAGACCGTGGCGCATGGGGTAAACTCATTGCGCGGGCCCGATCTTGGCATATTGTTAATTACGCACTACCAGCGTCTCCTGAACTACATCGTCCCGGATCACGTCCATGTGATGGTAGCGGGGCGAATCGTTAGAAGCGGGCGGAAAGAACTCGCTCTCGAGCTCGAAGAGAGAGGTTACGATTGGGCGCGCGACGGTGCAACTGAACCAGCATATAGGTAACAACGGGGGGACAATTCACAATGAAGACAGAAACTTCTGCGGTCGATATTGATAGAAACAAAGGAGACTTTTTCTATCCTGAAGCTCACGTGCGCGATGCCGGCGCCGGCCTGAGCGAACGCACCGTTCATTACATCTCAGACGTCAAAGAAGACCCGGACTGGGTGCGTGAGTTTCGCCTAAGAGGGCTCAAGATATTTTTGGAAAAGCCGCTCCCGACACATTGGGCTAGCAAGGATCTCGAAGCGATCGACTTCGACAAAATCCGCTATTACCTCTCCCCCGGGACTGAGGCGAAGCGCAGTTGGGAAGAAGTGCCGGACGACATTAAGCGCACATTCGAGCGTCTTGGCATTCCCGAGCAGGAACGAAAATTTCTCGCTGGCGTGGAAGCGCAATTCGACAGCGAAGCCGTCTATTCAAATATCAAGAAGGCGGTCGGCGAACAAGGAGTGATTTTCGTCGGATCGACAGAGGGACTAAAGAATTATCCGGAAATTTTCCGGAAATGGTTCGGCAAAGTCATCCCGGTCGCCGACAACAAATTTAGCGCGCTGAACTCCGCTGTGTTTAGTGGCGGGTCGTTTATTTACGTACCACCCGGCGTGAAAGTGAAGCATCCGCTGCAGGCGTACTTCCGCATCAATGCCGAAAATTTTGGCCAGTTCGAACGCACACTCATCATCGCCGATGAAGGCTCGGAAGTGACCTACATGGAGGGCTGCACGGCGCCGAAATTTAATACTCCTACATTGCATAGCGCTGTCGTGGAATTGGTCGCGCTGAAGGGAGCGAAAATTCAGTACATCACCGTCCAGAACTGGGCGTCGAATGTGTTCAATCTTGTCACCAAACGTGGTCTTGCTCACGAAAACGCAGAGGTGAAATGGATCGATTGTAATATCGGTTCGCGACTCACGATGAAATATCCCGGCGTGATCATGAAGGGTCGCAAGGCGCGGGGCGAAGTTCTTTCCATCGCGCTCGCCAATGACGGTCAGCACCAGGACACCGGAGCAAAAATGATCCACGCTGCCGATGAGACAACCAGTAACATCATTTCCAAATCGATCTCCATCGGAAAAGGCCGGGCCACCTACCGCGGCTTGGTCCATGTGCCGAAGCACCTGAAGAATTGCAAGAACAACACCGAGTGCGACGCGTTGCTTATCAATGCGACCTCGCGAACCGACACCTATCCGGCGATCACCGTGCGCGGTACCGGCAACGCCGTTCAGCATGAAGCCAGCGTGAGCCAGGTGAGCTCGGAGCAAATTTTTTATATGCAACAGCGTGGCCTCACCGAGGCGCAGGCGATGAGCTTGAGCGTCAACGGTTTCGTCAACGATCTCGTCCGCCAATTCCCGATGGAATACAGCGTCGAGCTCAAGCGGCTAATCGAGCTGGAGATGGAAGGCTCGGTCGGATAATCCCGCATCCGCTGCCACGTAAGTGTGACCATAGGACGCATGGGTCCTACGTGTCCTATTTTTAGATGATCAAAAACGAAACCGCGACGATCGAGAACCAGGCCGCGCCAATTCTTTCCGGCCCGGGTGGACCTCGCGAATTTCCCGATTGGTTCCGCGACCAACAGCACGCAGCTTGGAAACAATTTGAGTCATTACCTAATCCGACTCGAAAAGATCAGGCGTGGCGATTCGCCAATGTCGGTCTTCTCGATCTAAGCCCGTTCAATTACGGCGGTCCATTAACTGAGAAGGAGCGCGCAACGATTCTCGAGGAATCACGCGGACTCGAAGAGGTGGCTGGGCGCATGATCTTCGCGGGTGACGAGCTTATCGAGCGCGACGTGATTTCGGATCAGCTGAGAAAGCGGGGCGTCATTTTCCAATCGCTTGAGCGGGCAATGGTTGAGCACGCGGACCTGTTCCGTAAACATTTCATGTCGCAACCAGCAAGGCTTGGATCTGCCAAGTTCGCGGCGCTGCACCAGGCATTGGTTTCATCAGGGACGTTTCTTTACGTGCCGCGAGGCGTCGAGATTGAGTTGCCAATCGAGATTTTCCATTGGCTGAATGGTGAAAATGCTTCCGCTTTTCCGCATTTACTCCTGGTCACCGACGAGCTCGCGAAGGTCACCGTGATCGAACATTTCCGCTCCGTGAATGAACACGTGCCCGGATTCGCGTGCGGCGTAAACGACCTCGTCGCCGGTCCTGGCGCGAAGGTGACATACGTGTGCGCGCAAAATTGGGCAGACAATGTCGTCGCGCTGCAAATGAATTCGACAACGGTCGACCATGATGCCTCGGCGATGAGCCTGAATTTGCATCTTGGCTCGCGTTATTCGCGCTTCGAAAGTTTGAGCCGCCTCATCGGCGAAGGTGGGCGCAGCGATCTGCTTGCTGTCGCTGTGGCGAAGCACGAGCAGGAATTCGATGCTCGCACATTGCAGGACCATGTCTCGCCGCATACCGCGAGCGATCTCCTGTACAAAAACGCCCTCGACGATCACGCCCGCACCATTTTCGGTGGACTCATCCGGGTAGAGCCACACGCACACTTCACCGATGCCTATCAAAAAGTTCGCAACCTTCTGTTGAGCGACGACGCAGAAGCCAATTCAATGCCTGGCCTTGAAATTCTCGCCGACAACGTGCGTTGCACCCACGGGGCAACTTCCGGCCAAATCGACGAAGACGAGCTTTTCTACCTGCGCACCCGCGGTATTCCCGTGCCGATGGCCCAGCGTCTCATTGTGACCGGCTTTTTGGATGAAGTCGTTCAACGCCTCGATCATCCGGCAATATCTGAGCAACTACATCGGTTGATCGAAGGGAAATTTGCGAAAAATCGCGATTGAATCGCGGAAATCTGCCCCGGCGGCGTGCGCGTGTGGTGACGATTATCTTATTTCGCCGTTTCCTGGTTGGTATTTAACTCGAAATTGATTTTTACGTCGTAGTGAACGCCGTTGCCGAGCCCGGCTGGCGGCGCGTCAACTTCAGTGACTTGTTTGGCAATCGCCGCAACGGATTCGTTTACGACAACATTTTCGGAAGCTTTGATAATCTCGAACCTGGAGACGTGACCGTCTTTCTCGATTCGAACTTTTACGAGCGTCGAAATCTTAGTGCCGGAAGAGACTGTAGTCGTTGGCTGGATCCATGCGCTGTAAAAGCGGTCATGCAGCATGTTGCCATACCAGCCGAATTCGGATGCGCTAGTCCCGCCGCCTGCATGACCTCCGCCCTTGCCCGCTGAACCTGTCTTCCCCACGCCGTTATCGGATGACGATTCAGTCTTCGCGCTAGCAGTTTTCGTGCTCTTCTTTTTCTCATTACTCGAGCCGGTTTGGTCTCTCGTGGATTTTGGCGGACTCGACTTGGGATGCGCAGAGGATTTGGTCGCTTTCGCCAGCACAGTTTTTTTAGGAGTCGACCTGGGTGTTGGCTTCGGAGTGGGTTTTGTTGTTGCCTTCGGCTTTGCGATTGCGTTTGGCACAGGTGTCTCCATCGGCGTTGGCTTCGGCAATTCGATTTCGCTTTTTGCTTGAGTTAAACGTGGCTGTTCCTTTTCTTCTTCTTCATCCGGCGTCAAAGGTTCTGACTCAGCGGATGGCATCGAAACCTTTGAAGAGGACGCCACGCTATTATCTGATCTCCCCGACTCGAGATCTCCTGCACTCAACCAAACCAAGCTTTCCGCATCTGGCGCGTTTCGCGCTGCTACGCTCCAGCGAATTAATCCTGCGATCAGCACGAGATGGGCGAGCGCGATTAGCGTGACGTTTCGCCAAAAGCGCGGGCTCGTCGACATCTACTTCGACTCTGCCCTGGTGGCGATGCCGACCTTCGTAATTTGCGCCTGCTTCAGCGCATCCATCAACGCAATCAGTTTCTGCACAGGCAATTCGCGATCGGGTCGAATCACGACCGCGACGTCTGGATTCGTTTGTTTCAATTCTGACAATCGGGCCGTGAGCGCTTTCAAATCGACTACCTGATTGTTAAGCCGAATCGTCTCACTGTGGTCGATCGAGAGAATTTGCACTTGCGCTGACTTGATCGGCGGATTTGTCGCGCCGCTGGATGGAATCACGAGGTTCATGCTGCTTTCGAGCAGCGGCGTCGTGATCATGAAGATGATGAGCAACACGAACGCCAGATCGAGCAGCGGCGTGATGTTGATTTCGCTGAGCGTGGAAAGGCCCTGGCGTTGCGAGTAGCGTCTCATCTGCGAAATGCTGATTCACGCACGCTGTGATCGACGTATTTATGCTCGAATTCCGAAGCAAGCTCCGCGGCAAAATTATCCATCTCGACGATGATCCCGCGAATACTGGTGACGAGAAAGTTGTACCCAAACATCGCTGGAATCGCGACGCAGAGCGCAGTCACCGTGGTAATGAGCGCGCCTGAAACGCCGGGTGCCATCGAGACGAGGTTCGGCGAGCCTGCCTCGGCCACGCCGGTGAACGCGTCCATCACGCCCCAGACTGTGCCGAGCAAACCGAGAAATGGCGAACCACTCACTGCAGTTGCTAGCAAAATCATCTGCGATTCGAGCGAAAGCGCTGTTTCGCCAACTGCTCGTTCCATCGCAGCGTTTACCGCGCCCATTTGTGCCGGCGAAATTTTATCAGCGATCCCGAGTCGCGCGCGAAATGTGTCATCCACCTCCGGCGAACCCAGCAAATGAAACGTCATTTCCTCACAGCCGGCGCGATAAACGTTGAACACCGGCGATCCCGGAAAGCGCGCGTTCTTTTCAAACAGACGCAACGGTTGTCGATCCTGTCGAAAAGCGGCGAGGAAACGCGCATTCTGTTTTCGGGCAAACCGGATCACGCGCAGCTTGGTGATCATGATTGACCAACTGAATATGGAAACGACGGCAAGCAGAGTGAGGACGAGTTTTCCTGCGATCGTCGCGTGATCGAACGCAAAAAGGAGACCGCCGCCGGCTGCTACGATTTCAAGCATTCCCGCGTCACCGGCTTAAGTAATAGCGCCGTTTTAAAGAAACGAAAGTCAGATTCGCGGAAATGACGAATGTCGAAAGTCTAATGACGAAGCTCTCGAAGTTCTTGCCATTTGAACATCCGACATTCTTTTCGTCATTCGTCATTCGTGCTTCGTCATTCTTGGTGGAAACGTCGGTCGCATTTTTGCCACGGCAACAAACCCGAGACCAATCGCGATAAGGAAAAAGGAGAAAAACTGGCCTCGCGTAAAGGGACCGACCAGTGTCGCATCAGGTTCGCGGAAATATTCGATTACGATCCGAAAAATCGCGTAGCAGATAAAAAATAGTCCAGTCAAAACGCCGTTTGGTTCGCGCCTGCGAGTACGCACGAACCACAAAATCGCGAACAAAACGACTCCTTCGAAAAAAGCCTCGTAGAGCTGCGAGGGATGGCGCGTGGAAAGAATTGAGCGCAACGCCGTGGCCACTTCTGGCTGGCTGCGAACTGCGCCCACGACTGCGTCGGGTGTCGCCAGCGATGGGTCGATTCGCGCGCACGCCGCCACCGCACGCTCGGTTTCCTGGGGATGATCGAATAGTTCCTTTGGGAATTGCATCGCCCAGGGAACTTTCGTCATCCTTCCATAAAGTTCGCCGTTGATGAAATTGGCGCAGCGCCCAAAGAACAAACCAATCGGCGCAGTCACACCCAGATTATCGGCAAGATTTGTCCACGAGATTTTGTGTCGGTGCGCGTAGTACAAAGTGAAAAGCAGCAGACCAAGCATTCCGCCGTGGCTGGACATTCCGCCTTCCCAAACGCGAAAGATCGACAGCGGCTCGCGCAACATTTCGGGTTTGTAGAAGAAAACGTAGCCGAGGCGGCCACCGATGATCACGCCAAACAGCGCGCAGCCAGTGATGAAGTCGCCGACTCGTTGCGGGGCCAGATCGGCATATCCGCGTTTCGCCAGCCAGAGGAAGAGCAGATAGCCGCAGATAAATGCAAGCACATAAGACAGACCGTACCATCGCGGCCCGACGTTGTCGTAAATGCGAAAGATAATCGGATCGAGATTGTGCAGATAATAGGCGAGCACTGCGCCGACTTTCGCTGTCATTCCGAGCGAAGTCGAGGACTCCCGCTGCAGAACCTCAGACGTAATTCCACGGGATCCTTCGACTCCACTTCGCTTTGCTCAGGATGACCGTGCTTTTTTTGCGCGCGATGCGTTCAACACCTTTCGCAAAAACGGCGCGGTGCGGCTCACGCGATTCTTTGCCACTTGTTCCGGCGTGCCGCAGGCGACGACGGCGCCTCCATTCGCGCCAGCTTCAGGTCCAAGGTCGACGATGTAATCGGCTTCTCCGATCACGCTGAGATTGTGTTCGATCACGATCACCGTGTTTCCCTCGTCGACAAGCCGGTGCAGCACGTTGAGCAGCAGTTCAATGTCGGCCATATGCAGGCCAATGGTGGGCTCCTCGAGTAGATACAATGTCGAACCTGGCTTGCGCATTTTGCGAATCCGCTCATCGGCCGCGCGACTAACACCACGCTTTAGTTGCGTCACCAGCTTAAGCCGCTGCGCTTCGCCGCCGCTCAGGGTCGGGCTTGGTTGTCCCAGTTTCAGATAGCCCAGCCCCGTATCGACCAGCAACGAAAGAGGGCGCGCGATTTTCGGATGCGCCGAAAAGAATTCCGCCGCTTCCTCGATAGTCATTTCCATCACCGCGCCGATGGATTTGTCGTTGTAGAGGACTTCGAGTGTTTGCGGATTGTAACGCTTGCCCCCGCAGTCTTCACACGGCACATAGCTGCGTGGCAGAAAATTCATCTCCAGTTTGATCACGCCTTGACCCTTGCAAGTCTCGCAACGACCGCCTTCGGCGTTGAACGAGAATCGGCTGGCAGAATATCCGCGCACCCGCGAGACAGGTAATTGCGCGTAAAGATTCCGGATCTCGTCGAACACTTTGACGTAGGTGCCTGGTGTCGAACGCGACGTTTTACCGATCGGCGATTGATCGACCTCGTAGACCGCTTCGATTCCTTCCGCGCCACTGACCAGTTTGAACAAATCATCACTCCTTGCGCGTCTTCTTTCTTTCAGCTGCTCGCACACCGCCGGCCGGATTACCTCGTGCATCAATGTGGATTTGCCGCTGCCGGAAATTCCCGTGATCACTGAAAGCCTGCCGACGGGGAAACGAACATCGATGTCTTTCAAATTGTTCGCGCGCGCGCCACTGATCTCGATCCAATCTTCGACCGTCGGCAGGGACCGGCGCGACCCGCGGATGGGATGATGAAGCGGCGATTTCAAGCAACGTGCCGTCTCAGAACGGGCATTCCGTACAACGTCGTGCAGCGTTCCTGTCACCACGACTTCTCCGCCATGAATTCCCGCGCGCGGACCAAGATCGACGATGTGGTCGGCGCGCCGCATCGTTTCCTCATCATGCTCGACAATAATCAGCGAGTTTCCTTTGTTCCGCAGGGCGGAGAGTGTGTCGAGCAACCGCAAGTTATCGCGCGGATGAAGCCCGATTGTCGGCTCGTCTAGCACGTAGAGGACACCGCGCAGGTTCGAGCCAAGCTGCGCAGCCAACCGAATTCGCTGCGACTCGCCACCGCTCAACGTTTTTGCCGAGCGTCCGAGCGCGAGATAGCCGAGCCCAACTTGTTCCATGAAACATAATCGCTGCTGAATTTCGGGAACCAGGCCGGCCGCGATCGTTTGATGCGTTCCACGGAACTTCAATTTCGCCATCTTGCGCGCGGCTTCGCTGGCCGAAAGATTCGTCAACTGATCGATCGTGTAACCCTGGACACGCACGTAACGCGCCACGGCATTCAAGCGCGAACCGTGACAGCTTGGGCATCCGCGTGCTTTGCCTTCGTCGATCCATTCAGACTCGCGCTCGGCGGCGAGCTCCATTTCTAGAATCGATTCGCCGTTGGGGCTGGCAGCCGTTTGCAAATCCTGGTCCCAAATTTCGCCGAATCCGCCGCATTCTTCACACGCGCCATGAGGTGAATTAAACGAAAATAAGCGCGGATCGAGCTCCTCGAATGCGCGGCCGCAGTTTGGGCAACTCATTTCTGTGCTTACGACCGTAAGGCGATTTTTAGAATCAAGCAGACGTGCCGTTCCACGGCCAATCTCCAACGCGCGCCGAACGATGTCGCGCGTCTCCGCAATTCGCTTCCGATCGATGCGACCAACGACGACATCGATCGTATGCTCTTTGAATCGCTCCAGTTTTCGGACATGCGGGATGCGAATCAGTTTTCCGTCCACATACAGCGTGTCGAACCCCTGGCGCTCCGCCCAGCGTGCGACTTCAGTGTGAAAACCTTTGCGCGCCTTGACCAATGGTGCGAGCACCGTCACCGGCCCGCGTTTGGCTGTTGATTCAATTTGTTTGGCAATCGCTGCAAGATTTTGTTTCTCCACCGGCAAATCGCAGTCTGGGCAAAATTGCGTCCCAGTTTTTGCGAAAAGCAGCCGGAGAAAATGATAAACCTCTGTCACCGTGGCAACGGTGGATTTGCCTCCGCCACGCGTGACCCGTTGCTCAATAGCGACACTGGGAGGCAGGCCGCTGACCAAATCGACATCCGGCTTCTCCAGTTGCTCTACGAATTGCCGTGCATACGGCGACATGCTGTCGAGAAAACGTCGTTGGCCCTCCGCGAAAAGAATATCAAATGCGAGCGTAGATTTGCCGGAGCCACTCAGACCGGTAATGACCACCATTTGTTCTCTCGGAATTTTGACGTCGATGTTTTTGAGATTGTGCTCCCGTGCACCGCGGACCTGGATCACGCCGTTGCGATTCTGCGGATTGGGGAGCGCACGCCGCTGGCGTGCTCCGTTAGGCCGCTGGCCTAACGGCTCTTCTGCGGCTCGGAGCGCGAGCAGTTCTTCATCGTCAGGATAGTTGCTGTGTCGTGGGATGGTTTTCGGCGGGCCGCCGAAAACAGCACGCGAGCCGCGTGCGCTCCCCAGAATCGCGCGCAAAAACTTCCCCGTGTGCGAATTTTCTACCTTGGCAATTTGCTCTGGAGTTCCGACAGCGACGATATCGCCGCCTTCGTCCCCTGCTTCCGGACCGAGGTCGACAACCCAATCGGCGCACTTGATCACTTCGAGATTGTGCTCAATCACCACGATGGAATGACCGTAATCGACCAGTCGCTGAAACAATTGCAGCAGCATCGCCACGTCATCGAAGTGGAGTCCGGTGGTCGGCTCGTCAAAGATAAACAGAGTGCCGATCGTGGATTGTCCGTCTGTTGGGCGTTGGAGGTTTTCCGTTTCTCGCAAATGCCCGACTAATTTCAGCCGCTGCGATTCACCACCGGAAAGTGTGTTGAGCGGTTGCCCTAACCGCAGATAACCGAGCCCCACTTCCTTAAGCACACGAAGCGGTTCTGATAAGGCCTTATCCTCTCCGATTTTCGCGAAAAATTCGATCGCTTCACTTACGGTTAGCTTGAGCAGATCGTGGATTGATTTTCCGTGCAGTCGAACTTTCAGAACGTGTGGCTGAAAGCGTCGGCCTTCGCACTCTGCGCAACGCACGTAGAGATCACTTAAAAATTGCATCTCAATTTTCTCGTACCCTGTGCCGGAACAACGTTCGCAGCGACCGCTGCCAGAATTGAACGAAAAGGAAGCCGCAGTGAGTCCCTGTGACATTGCTTCCGGTTGAGCGGCGAACAATTCACGAACACGATCGTAAAGCCTGAGATAAAGCAGCGGCGTTGACCGCGGCGTACGCGAAAGCCGTGCCTGATCAACCATGATTACGTCGCGGATGCGATGCGCGCCGGTGACCGATTTGCATGCACCCGGCTCCTCTGCCGGGCCATAGCTCGACAAAAGCTGGTGATCGGACGACTGCTGCTTCGCGATCACCAGATTTCGGAAGAGCACGTCGTGAATGAGCGTGGATTTTCCAGAACCAGACACCCCGGTTACGCACGTGAACACGCCCAGCGGGAGATCGACGTCAATGTTCTTCAGGTTGTGCTGCCGCGCACCGATGATCCTGATCGAAGACATCCATTTTCGCCGCGACTTCGGCACTGGAATCGATTTTCGATTCGTTAGGTAATCACGCGTGAGGGATTGGGGAGCGCACGCCGCTGGCGTGCCCCGTTCGGCGGCACGCCGAACGGTTGGAGCGGTGGCTGGCAAACCCATCTGCGATGATTTACCGCGACTCGCGCTATCCGCGCCTTCGGAAGTTTTCGGCCAGCGGCCGAAAACAGCACGCGGGTTGCGCGCGCTCTCCTGATTCACGGAGTCGCGCCCAAGGAAATCGTCCAACGCACCATTCCAAACCAGCTCGCCGCCGTGCTCGCCACGGCCCGGGCCGATGTCGATCAAATTATCGGCAGCGCGAATAATTTGCTCCTCGTGTTCGACCACGAGCAGTGTATTGCCCTTATCGCGCAAGTTGTGCATTACGCGCACCAGCCGGCCAACATCGCGCGGATGCAAACCAATGCTCGGTTCATCCATGACGAAGAGTGTGTTAACCAGCGAGGCACCGAGACATGTTGTGAGGTTCACCCGTTGCACTTCGCCGCCACTCAAAGTGCGCGTGGATCGGTCCAGCGTCAGATAGCCAACGCCGACTTCGCAGAGATAATTGAGGCGCGCACAGATCTCGTCGCGCAACATCCGCGCGGTCGAATCATTCGACCCAATCTCGATCGCCCTCAGAAAATCGCGGGCGTCAGAGATCGAAAGCGCCTGAAATTCGGGGAGCATTAGCTGTAGCGGCGCTCTGCGAGCGCCATCCCGACGGTCATAGACCGCCGCTACAATTTTATAATTGAGCCCCTCGGTCTGATATCGTCCTCCGTTGCAGCTGGGGCAGGTGATGTAAGCCCGATAGCGGCTAAGCAGCACGCGCACATGCATCTTGTAAGTCTTGCTTTCAAGCCAGCGGAAGAATCCGCGGACGCCGTACCACCGATCGTCTTCGTAATCCTCGTCTGTATAATCGCCTGATCGTTTCTCCCCTTCGATGACGAAGTTCTGATCGGCCTTCGGCAATTCTTCGAATGGCACGTTGATATCGATCTCTTTGCGTGCGCACGCTCGAAGCAAATCTTTCTGCGATTCGCCGAACTCGGCGCCGCGAAAAACGCGCACCACACCTTGTTTGATACTCAGGCTGCGATTTGGAATCGCCTTGTTTAAATCGATTGCGATGGTACGACCAAATCCGCGACATTCCGGGCACGCGCCGAGCGGATTATTGAAACTAAACAACCCGGTTGTAGGCGGGCGAATGTCGAGATCGCAATGAGCGCAATGCCAGCTCGTTGAGAAAGGGAACTCGGGATCGGTGATCGGTGATCCGTGATCAGTCCGACGCTGGGCGTTCGGCGCTGGGCGTTGGGCGTTTTCTGAAAGCGAAATGATGTTGATCTTGCCCTTCCCAAAACGCAGCGCGGTTTCAATTCCCTCGATTAATCGCGCATGGTTTCCCTCCGAGATCGCGATGCGGTCTTGAATCACCTGCACACGCGCGCCCAGCCGTTTGACCTTAGAATCGGCGTCTACGCGGACGATTTGGTTGTCGATCCATACGCGAAGATACCCCTGTTGCTGAAGGAATTCGTAGAACGTACGCGGCTCGGTTTTCAGCGGAACGGCAACCCAGAAAGTGACCAGTACAGTTTTTCCAGCGCAGTCGTGCAACACTTGATGACCGATTGACTGCGCGGTTTCAGGGCGAATTTCGCGGCTGCAACTCGGACAGAATGCGCGAGCAACGCACGCCCAGAGCAATTTCAGGTAATCGTTGATCTCCGTCATCGTGCCGACGGTCGAGCGCGAGCTCTTGACCGGGTTCGCCTGCTCGATGGCAATCGCCGGAGGGATACCGCGGATGTCATCTACGCGCGGCTTGTCCATGCGGTCGAGAAATTGCCGCATGTAGGGGCTAAACGTTTCGACGTAACGTCTCTGCCCTTCGGCGTAAATCGTCTCGAATGCCAGGCTCGATTTTCCGCTGCCGCTGGGGCCTGTGACGACTGTCAGCTTTCCCAGCGGAAGATCGACGTCGATCCCTTTGAGATTGTTCTGGCGCGCCCCATGAATCTCGATGCAATCCTTGGCGATTGGTGCTCTGAGATGTTTTGTGCTCGCAGTCTTCGAACCCACTGGAAATATTCGCTGCCAGTCAAGCGGTTCGCAAATTTCCGCTGCATGAAACGCACGTCAATCCGAACGAAATGAGGAACCTCGCCCAGGAAGGCTGCGTCCCACCTGGGAGTCAGCGTGATCAATCACCCTTGTGAGGAGTCCCTCGCTCCGCTCGCGGCGAGGCGCGCAGATGATTATTCTTTGAAGCGCGCGACGGTTCGTTCGCGTTGTTTCTGCAATTGCTCCGGAACCACGCCGCCGAGCGAGTCGAAAAACGTCTTGTGCTCGGCGAGTTCCTTTTCCCATTCCTCGTGATCGATTCCGAGAAGATCGGCGACCGACCTGTGATCGATGTCGAGACCATCGAGATCGAGATCATGCGGAGAAGGCAACCAGCCAACAGGCGACTTGACCGCTCCGCCATTTTGTTGGCAGCGATCGATCACCCATTTGAGCACGCGCATGTTCTCGCCGAAGCCTGGCCAAAGAAATTTTCCGTCCGCGCCTTTACGAAACCAGTTCACGTTGAAGATGAGGGGCGGATTGCTGAGGCGTTTCCCAATGTCTATCCAATGCCGGAAATAATCACCGATGTTGTATCCGCAGAAAGGCAACATCGCCATCGGATCACGGCGGACTTTTCCAACAGCGCCGGTCGCGGCCGCCGTTGTCTCGGAGGCCATGGTGGCGCCAAGGAAAACGCCGTGAGTCCAATCGAACGCCTCATAAACTAGTGGCACAGTGTCGCTACGACGACCGCCGAAAATGATCGCGCTGATCGGAACGCCCTCACCTTTTTCAACGTCCGGATCGAGAGCAGGATTATTGCGCATCGGCGTGGCGAACCGGCTATTCGGATGCGCAGCCTTTTCCTTTGAGTCCGGCGTCCAATCGTTCCCGCGCCAGTCAATCGCATGCTTCGGAGGCGAACCGTCTTTTCCTTCCCACCAAACATCGCCGTCATCAGTGAGCGCGACGTTTGTGTAAAGCGTATCGTGCTCGATGGATTTCATCGCGTTTGGATTCGATTTGTAACTCGTGCCGGGAACGACGCCGAAATATCCATTCTCCGGATTCACAGCGAACAACCGTCCGTCGCGAATTTCCATCCATGCGATGTCGTCGCCGACAGTCGTAATTTTCCAACCTTTGAAGTGCGCGGGCGGGATCAACATCGCGAAATTGGTTTTCCCGCACGCGCTGGGAAACGCGGCGGCCACGTAATGTTTTTTTCCTCCGGGTGATTCAACACCAAGAATCAACATGTGCTCTGCCATCCAGCCTTGTTTGCGCGCAAGATACGATCCGATGCGCAGGGCGAGACATTTCTTGCTTAGCAAAACATTTCCGCCGTATCCGGAGCCAACCGAAATAATCGTGTTGTCCTGCGGAAAATGACAGATAAACCGGCGGTCTGGATCGACATCCAGCAACGAGTGCAGGCCACGGTTCCATTCCGCTTTCGGATCGTTGCCCAGCCGATCCAGCGCGACTTTGCCCATACGGGTCATGATTCGCATGCTGAGCACGACGTATTTTGAATCGGTGATTTCGAACCCGACTTTCGCAAGCGGAGAATCGGGCGGCCCCATGATGTAAGGCACAACGAACATGGTGCGGCCGCGCATCGCGCCATTCAGCAGCGCATATAACTTTGAATATGTTTCCGCCGGTTCCGACCAGTTATTCGTCGGACCCGCTTCCTCTTTGGTCGGCGTGCAAATAAAGGTGACCTTCTCGACCCGCGCGACGTCATTTGGGTTGGAACGATGCAGGTAGGATCGCGGAACTTTTTTCTGGTTCAGCTTGATCAGCACGTTCTGCTTCAACGATTCCGCGATCAGGAATTCATTCTCGCGCTCGGAACCATCGCACCAGAAAATGTTTTCGGGTTTTGTCAGTTTTCCTATCTCGTGTACCCAATCGAGCACTGCCTGATTCGTCGGCGTCGTATCGCCGATTCCATTCGGCGGAAATATGGCAGGTGCGACATTTTTCATGAAACGGAGGTGTCCATCTTAAGCACGAATGAAAGGCTTCGCCACGCTGAATCGTTGAACGGTTAAATTGTTCACGCTTGCGTAAGAACAGCGCGCGGCATTAATTGAAAGTATGTTCGGGGTGACCACCTCCGATGATTATCGACCGGTTGCGTGGATGGGCCGCTATCCCGTCGATGTGACCACGATGTTAGTTGGGCTGCACGTCGCGGCCGCAATTCTCGCAGCTGTTTTCGTCGCGATCGGGGCGGGGGCGATTTTACCTTATTTGCAATTCGATAGTGCGGCGGTCTGGTCGGGCCAGGTGTGGCGCCTTTTCACGTATGGCTTCGTACACGCACCGTCAGGGCTGCTCTGGTTTGCGATCGAGATGTACATGCTGTTCGTGTTCGGCCGCGAAGTCGAACGCTTTATCGGGCGGCGCGCCTATATAGGGCTCTATCTTATCTTGCTGGTCACGCCTGCGGCGCTGCTAACAGTTTGGGGTCTTTGGCAAGGTTCGGCTGTCGCCGGTTCGCCCGCATTACACTTTGGAATTTTTGTTGCCTTCGCCACCATCTACCCGCGGACTGAGTTGTTTCTGCGGATCATGACCAAATGGGTGGTCCTGATTCTTGCTGCCGTTTACACCTTTCAACTGCTCGCATATCACGCCTGGAGCGACTTGATGGTCGTTTGGACAAGCATTGGCGCGGCGTTCCTTTTCATTGAAATGGTTGGAGCCGGGCCGGAACTTCCCTGGTGGGACGCATTAAAAACACGCTTTGCTCCCAGGCCAAAATTCCATGTTGTCCCCAAAATCCATCCCAGCCGTTCAGCGGAAACGGATGACGTTTACACCTCGATCGATCCAATACTCGACAAGATTTCCAAGGCCGGAATCGGTAGTTTGACGGCGAGCGAGCGCCGGCAACTTGATCGCGAACGCGAACGGCTTTTAAAAAAATCAGAATAGCCCGAAATCTTTTGGCTCACACACGCGAAAGTGGAGGACCGCGAGGATCCGTCTATTTGAACTTTCGTGCGTTTACTGGGTTTTTTTCTTTCCGATGAGCCGAACTTCGACTGTCTCGCACAAGACGTGGAGCAGAAGCTGGTGCGCCTCCTGAATCCGGGCGGTTAAATCGCCGCGAACCAAAAGATCGACCTCGGCCATCCCAATGGTTGATCCGCCGTCGCGACCGAGGAAAGCAATAGTCCTAAGCTTGCGCGCTTTTGCTTCCTGTAATGCGCGCTCGACATTCCTGGATTTGCCGGAAGTCGTCAGGCAAATCAGCAGATCTCCTGGAAGACCGAACGCCGCTACCTGGCGGGCAAAAATTTCGTCGAAGCCATAATCGTTGCCTGCTGCGGTCAGAAGGCCGCCATCGCCGGCAAGGCAGATTGCAGGATAAGCGGGACGATCTTTCATAAAACGCACCACAAACTCTGTTGCGAAATGCGACGCATCAGCCGCGCTGCCGCCATTTCCGCAAACGAGCAATTTGTTTCCGCCGCGCAAACATCGCTCGACGATGTCTGCAGCCTTCGCGACTTGCGAGTCGAGCCCGAGTAGCGACTGCAGCGTCTCTTTGGCTGCGCCGACCGCAGTCTTTAAAATTTCAGATGATTCGCCCATAGATCGTCGAATGGAACCCCCTTTTTTTGAATTGAATGACAATTTCAAGTGTCGTCAAAGTGCACTGGCCGTACCCGACCCGTCGAAAAGCTAATTGAAACAACCGGGTAAAAACCAGACTTTTTCCTTTTGGATAAGCATTTTGGGAAACTTCGTCACTCGCTTTCCGTAGAAGTGCTTGTGCAGGGTGTAACGCTCGACCTCACATGTAAGTTTCTCCGACGCCACGCTTTGGCGAGGCTGCGGATTCTGTCATGGAACGCAATTGATCATCACCAGAGAAACGGTCTCTGGCCGATGAATTGCCTTAAAATAATAAACAAACGGAGCGCCTTCAGCGACCAGCAGCCGGCTGGGACAATGAAAAATGGATTTTACCAGCCTTACTGATTCTCTTACAGCGACGCCGCACGAGCACGAGGAGTGCCCGCACTGTTGCGGCGTGGTACGCGTGCACCATAACAGACTTTGTCTCGGTTGCTTGGTGCAAGCCGGGTTGACTGACGACGAAGGCGCCGAGGGAGAGAATCTCGATTCTCTCCTCTCGGAGATCGAATGAGTGTCCGATCGATTGTCTGCGATCATCACTTTCTCGTGTATTTCGGGGCATGAACCTTCGGATTGTGACAACGCCGTTAAATTCCCTGGTCCTGCAAAATATTCGGAACCTTCACCTCCCAGTTCCGTAGAAGTAAGCGTGCGGGAAAATAGACAAATCCAACAGCCCCTCCCGGTATGGCGCCTCGCCTGCGAGCAAACGTCGTTTAACTGCCGCGATTTCGATTTTCGTTTCCTGCTTTGTCCCCCCATTTTCACATTTTTAAGGGTGAGTTTTTCGAGGAACCGCTCCTCGGTCACGAAGACCTAGATGCGGATTCCTCCTCACTCTCAGAGTCCCGCTCGGTTAGCGGGTTAGCAGCGGTTGGAGGAAATCAACAGATGAGAATAGAAGGTCATCTCTCGCATGTGGGGCGGGCGACCAAGGGCGGCAGCTTGCCCTATAACAGCTCGAACGGGAACGGCGCGAAATCGCGTCGGTTTACAATCGATTTTCAGGACACGCCGGTGCACGGGGTACCCGGCTGGAAATCGGCTCTCGACATTACCTGCATTCTGCTCGCGCTGCCGATTTGGTTGCCGCTAATGGTCTTGCTCATGCTAGTGACGCGACTCGCCTCACCAGGCCCAATCTTCTATCGACAGAAACGCGTCGGACTCGGTGGAAGACAGTTTCTTATCTGGAAGTTCCGAACAATGAAGGTGAGTGCCGAGACAGAAACTCACGAGCACTACTTCAAAGAATTGATGAGGGTCGATCGTCCGATGACGAAGCTGGATACTTACGGCGATCCACGCCTAGCCCCTTTCGGCCGATTTTTGCGTGCTAGCGGCTTGGATGAGTTGCCTCAAATCTTCAACGTGCTTTGCGGTGAGATGAGCCTGGTTGGCCCGCGGCCCTGCACGCCAAACGAATTTGCCCATTACGAGCCGTGGCAAAGAGAACGCGTAAACGCTCTGCCGGGCTTGACCGGATACTGGCAGGTAAACGGCAAGAATAAAACGACGTTCAACGAGATGATCGTGATGGACCTCTTCTATCTAAAGAACCTATCGATCCTCCTAGACCTGAAAATTATATTCAAGACCTGCACTGTTATCGCTGGGCAGTTGGTCGAATCGAGACGGGCGCAGCATCGGCAAGACAGCACTCGCTATGCACCGGCACCAATTTTACAAACGTTCGTAGACTCGGCCCGAACAGGTCGGCGCTCGCCAACCACGATCTTACAAGGCCTCGCAGAATCAGCTCCCAAATCATGAAGAAGCAAATATCAGTCGGTATAATCGGGTGCGGTTACTGGGGACCGCTTCTGGTTCGGAACTTCAAAGGTCTTGCGGACTGCCAGCTCAAAGCCGTCTGTGACTCCAATATTGAGCGCCTGAAACATATCCGCGGACTGTATCCAGACATCGAAGGCATGGCACAGACGCAGCAGCTTCTCAACGGTACAAACGTGGACGCTGTCGTCATTGCCACCCCCGTGAAGCATCACTATTCATTGGCTAAGGCAGCCCTCCTGGCGGGTAAACATACGTTCATCGAAAAACCTATGGCGTCGTCTTCAGCCGAGTGCGAGGAACTGATCGAAATCGCCGACCGCAATGGTCTGGTTTTGATGATCGATCACACTTTTCTCTATTCGTCACCAGTACAAAAGATTGCCCAAATTGTTCAAGCCGGAGATTTGGGTGAGATTCGCTATATCAATTGCCGGCGTCTCAACCTAGGATTATTCCAAAAGGACATTAACGTTGCGTGGGATCTGGCGCCGCACGATATCTCGATCATTCTCCATATTCTGGACGAATTGCCCACCACGATTAACTGCCAGGGAAATGCTCACATTACGCCGGGAGTGGAGGACGTGACAAACATGTCGCTGTCCTTCTCGCGTAAACGCTTCGCGACCATCCAGAGCAGCTGGCTCGAACCACGGAAAATTCGCGAAATGACTATCGTCGGTACGCGACGCATGATCGTCTATGATGATTTGCGGACACGCGAGAAAATCCGCATTTACGATGCACGGGTAGAACGTCCGCCGCATTACGACACGTTCGCCGAATTTCAATACTCCTATCACTACGGAGATAGTTACATCCCGTACCTCCATCAGGAGGAACCGCTAAAGCTGGCCTGTCAGCATTTTGTTGACTGTATCAAAACGAATTCTCAACCGCTAACGGATGGCCATCGGGGGCTGGAAATGGTCAGGATCCTCGAGGCAGCTAGCACTTCCATCCAGATGAACGGTGCACCGGTGACACTTTCTCATTCGAGTAGTGCAGCGCCGGTTCTCGCCCCAGTCAAAGCGGAAGAGATGCTTCAGGTTGAAGCATTCGCTGGATGAGTGGCGCGCAAGCTTCGCACTAACTCATCCCGCAGCACGCGCAGCTTCGATCATAACCGCCCAGACTCATCCCTTTAAGCTAAACCATAAAATGAAAGTTCCCTTCCTCGATTTGAAGGCGCATCACGCCCCTTTTATTGAAAAATTCGATCGCGCTATTCGCGAAGTGATCGAGAGCAGCGCCTTTGCCGGCGGACCGTTCGTGGAAAAGTTCGAAGAAGAGTTCGCTGCATTCTGCGGGTCCTCCTCCGCAATCGCCGTGGGCAATGGCACTGACGCCCTTTGGCTTACTCTCCTGGGGCTTGGAATTGGTGAAGGCGATGAAGTCATTACCGTCCCAAACACTTTTATCGCCACGGCCGAGGCGATCACTTACTGCAAAGCCCGGCCGGTGTTTGTGGATGTGGACCCCAACACATTCACGATGAACCCCGCGGAACTTGAGAAGAGTCTGACCGAGCGAACCAAAGCGATTATTCCGGTCCACCTTTTCGGGCAACCGGCGGACATGGACCCGATTCTGGAATTTGCGCGCGCGAACGGACTTTTCGTCGTCGAGGATGCCGCTCAGGCGCATGGCGCTAAGTATAAAGGCCGAAAAGCAGGCACGATGGGCGACGCGGGTTGCTTCAGTTTTTATCCCGGAAAAAATCTCGGCGCGTTCGGCGAGGCCGGCGCAGTCGTGACAAACGACCCTGAGTTACGGAAGCAAATCCAGATGCTGAGAGATCACGGCCAGTCACGAAAATATTACCACGCCCTGATGGGATGGAACTGCCGCATGGACGGCATTCAGGCGGCAGTCTTGTCGATCAAACTGCGTCATCTTGACGAAGGAAATTCCCTGCGGAGCAAACACGCCGCGGAATACGAGCAGGCTTTCGCCGCAATCGATGAGGTCCTTACGCCATTCCAAGCGATGTACGCGCGGCACGTTTATCACGTCTATGCCATTCGCGTGCAGGAACGCGATGTAGTTGCTCGGAATCTCCAGGAAAAAGGAGTCGGGTGCGCTGTGCATTATCCGGTCCCGATCCATTTGCAGGAGGCATGCCGAAATCTCGGCTACAAGAAAGGCTCATTCCCAATTTCGGAAAGTCTGGCCGATCAATTTCTTTCCTTGCCGATGTTTCCAGAGCTGACGGAAGAGCAGATCGAATATGTCGCCCGCTGCGTTACCGAAGTGGTTGGCGCAGAGGCACTCGTCTAGAGAGAAACCGTTTGAAAACTCTCGAAGCAGACAAATGGCAATCCGTGGAAACGGCGCACTTTTCTGGCGAGGATTCCTTAGTAGAACCGGAGACGAGCGAGGAACCGCTTCAAATGTGGATTATTAATCCCGTCCAAAATCCAGGTTGGGATCTTGTGGTTGCCTTGCATCGCGACGCCGGGTGCTTCCACACCAGCGCCTGGGCGAAGGTGCTTCACAAGACTTATAACCATCAGCCTTTCTATCTTCAATTTTCCCGCGGACGCAGGTTGGCCGCGCTGATACCGCTGATGGAAGTGCACAGTGCGTTCACTGGACGGCGCGGTGTCTGCCTCCCATTCAGCGATGTGTGCGAGCCGCTCATCTTTGATCCTGAAGTGACCGGCGTAGTAAAAGATCGCCTTGTTCGCTTCGCGCGGGAGCGTTGCTGGAAACACCTCGAAATTCGGGGGGGTAAATCGTTTCAATCCACCTCGAGTTCAGCAACCAAATTCTACGGGCATACACTCGATTTGCGCCGCCGATCCGAGGAAATGGTCAGTCGCTTCGACAGTCAGGTCCGTCGCGCTATTCGCAAAGCGGAACGTAGCAACGTGAGCGCACTCGTCGTCCGCAATCGCCAGGCTATCGACGATTTTTACCGGCTCCACGTCCGGACGCGCCGGCGTCACGGTCTCCCGCCGCAACCGGCATCGTTTTTCCGGAATATTTACGAGTACATCATCAAGCCCGGCATGGGGTTCATTGTTCTGGCACGACACGGCTCACGCCCAATTGCTGCGGCGGTTTTCTTCCGCTTTGGAAAGAACGCCATCTATAAGTACGGCGCTTCGGACAAGAGATTTCAAGAATTCCGCGCGAACAATCTTGTCATGTGGCAGGGCATCCAGCTTTTGGCGCACACCGGCGTCGAAAAATTACATTTCGGCCGCACCGACTCCGAAAACGACGGTTTGCGACGATTCAAACTTTCTTGGGACACGCAGGAAGAAACAATTGATTACTTCCGAGTCGATTCATCGGGTCGACCGTGTTCAACTCCGGTCCGCCGTGACGCCGGCTTGCGCAAGCGGATCTTTGGCAGGTTGCCGCTGGTATTCAACCGGCTGGCCGGCTCGATCCTCTATCCACATCTCGACTAAAGGTTAAAATTATGACTGAAATACGACGCGAAACACAAAATCCCTCCGGAATGAAGCTGGGAGACATTCTCTTCGCTCTGTTTAAACGCAAGAAAACGATCATTGCGTGGGCAGTGGTGGGCATTATTGCCGCTGCTGCGGTTTACTTTCTCTACCCACCCTCCTACGAGTCTCAAGCCAAGCTGCTGGTGCGCTATGTTACGGATAAGAGCGCCGTGGATCCAATCGATGCAGAGAAAGCTTCGGCCGCGTCGAACAACGATGCGGATAGAGTGATGGGTGCCGAAATGGAGATTCTGACCAGTTGGGATCTCGCCATGCAAGTTGCTCAGGCAATTGGTCCCCAGCGATTGTTGCCACCGCCCCAAGACTTGCTCTCCCGCGTTGCCCGGGCAATTGGTCTGAAAGGATTGCTGCCTCCCTCTGGAGCGTCGGCAACCGAAAGTGATGCAGCCGGGGCGGTTAGCTCGGGCTTGAAGGTGCTTTCTAGCAAAGGAAGTAACATCATTCTTGTCTCCTATAAAAATCGCGACCCACAGATCGCCACTCTCGTTTTGCAGGAGCTTTTAAGTCGTTATTTCGTCAAGCATCTTGAAGTGCACCGCTCTGCCGGCGCGTTCGATTTTGTGACTCAACAAACCGATCAGGTCCGGGCGCGCTTGAGTCAAACAGAGGACGCTCTGAAGTCGCTGAGGGCGAAGACAGGAATTGCGTCGCTCAAAGAGGGCTCAGTGGCGCTTACTGCCGAGGCCGCGAAAACGCAGGAACAACTTAATGCATCCGATGCAGACTTGGCCGAACAACAAGCCCTTGTTAATCAGATCGTAGAGAAAAAGGAAAAAAAAGGGTGGAGAACAAAACCCG
>Ga0137412_10000570_pt1 | contig 26579 bp, 20 predicted proteins | sample CZODoug2_1_16fun_FD_122160 | JGI IMG/M metagenome (GOLD analysis project Ga0137412, IMG submission 122160) | Vadose zone soil fungal communities from Angelo Coast Range Reserve, California, USA - CZODoug2_1_16fungal (Hybrid Assembly) | ecosystem: Environmental > Terrestrial > Soil > Vadose zone...
GTCACCGAGCACAGCCAGGGCTCGACCACCGTGATCGCGATCGCCAACCTCGCGATGGCGACCGGCAATATCGGCCGGCCCGGCGTCGGCGTGAACCCGCTGCGCGGCCAGAACAATGTGCAGGGCTCCTGCGACATGGGCTCGTTCCCGCATGAATTGCCGGGCTATCGCCATATCTCGGGCCAGGCGGTGCGCGACCAGTTCGAGGCGCTGTGGAACGTCAAGCTCAACCCGGAGCCGGGCCTGCGCATTCCCAACATGTTCGACGCCGCGATCGAAGGCAGCTTCATGGGCCTCTATGTGCAGGGCGAGGACATCCTGCAGTCCGATCCCAACACCAAGCATGTGGTGGCGGCGCTGTCGGCGATGGAATGCGTCATCGTGCACGATCTCTTCCTCAACGAGACCGCGAACTACGCCCACGTCTTCCTGCCGGGATCGACCTTCCTGGAAAAGGACGGCACCTTCACCAATGCCGAGCGGCGCATCCAGCGCGTGCGCAAGGTGATGACCCCGCGCAACGGCCTCGCCGACTGGGAGGTTACCATCGGGCTTGCCAAGGCGATGGGTTTCGAGATGCGCTACAATCATCCCTCCGAGATCATGGACGAGATCGCGGCGCTGACGCCGACCTTTGCCGGCGTCTCCTACGCCAAGCTCGACGAGCTCGGCTCGGTGCAGTGGCCCTGCAACGAGAAGGCGCCGGAGGGCACGCCGGTGATGCATATCGGCGGCTTCGTCCGCGGCAAGGGCAAGTTCGTCGTCACCGAATATGTCCCGACCGACGAGCGCACCGGGCCGCGCTATCCGCTGCTGCTGACCACCGGGCGCATCCTCAGCCAGTACAATGTCGGCGCGCAGACCCGCCGCACCGAGAACGTCGTCTGGCACAGCGAGGACCGGCTCGAAATCCACCCGCATGATGCCGAACAGCGCGGCATCCGCGACGGCGACTGGGTGCGGCTGGCGAGCCGCGCCGGCGAAACCACGCTGCGCGCGGAAATCACCGACCGCGTCGCGCCCGGCGTGGTCTACACTACGTTCCACCATCCGGACACGCAGGCCAACGTCATCACGACCGAGTTTTCCGACTGGGCGACCAATTGTCCGGAATACAAGGTCACCGCCGTGCAGATCTCGCCATCGAACGGCCCATCGGAATGGCAAAAGGCCTATGACGAACAGGCCCGCCAGTCGCGCCGCATCGCGCCTGTCGCGGAAGCCGCGGAGTAAGCCGAGCAAGGAGCAAGCGGATGCACGATCCGGTCCGATCCGTCGCGCGCCAGGTCTGGCGCAACGCCAACCCTGATAACGGTCCTGATAAAGGTCTTGGCGAGGGCTCGCGCCTCATCCCCGAGGAGACCGCGATCGCGCTGACCTATGATGGCGGCACCTATGCCGTCATGATGGGCACGCCGAAAGACTTAGCGGATTTCGCGATCGGCTTCAGCCTCAGCGAAGGCATCGTGCAGTCGCCTGCCGATATCGCCTCGCTCGATATCGTCGATCTCGATGGCGGCATCGAACTGCGGATGTGGCTTGCGCCCGAGAAAGCCGCGCTCATCAATGAACGGCGCCGCCATATCGCAGGCCCGACCGGCTGCGGCCTTTGCGGCATCGATTCGATCGAGCAGGCCCTGCGTCCGGCCGCGGTGGTCACCGGCGGGCGAAGCTTCGCGCCGCACGAGATCATCGCCGCGATGGCCGCGGTCGCGCCGTTGCAGGCGATCAACATCGAGACCCGCGCGGTGCATGCCGCCGCGTTCTGGACGCCGTCGCAGGGCATCGTCGCGTTGCGCGAGGATGTCGGCCGGCACAATGCGCTGGACAAGCTGGCCGGCGCGATGGCGCAGGGCAACGTCGCCGCCAGCGACGGCATGGTGCTGCTGACCAGCCGCGTCTCGGTCGAGATGGTGCAGAAGGCGGCTGCCATGGGCGCAATCCTGATATCGGCGGTCTCGGCCCCCACCGCGCTGGCGGTGCAAATGGCCGAGCGCGCCGGCATCACGCTGGTCGCGATCGCCCGCACCGACGGCTTCGAGGTCTTCACCCACCCACAGCGTATCGCGGCCGACGCCCAACCAACGGAGACCGCGCATGTCGCCTGATCGCCTGATCTACATGGCCAACCAGATCGGCAAGTTCTTCCAGAACCAGGGCCACGACAAGGCGGTGCCCGCCATCGCTGACCACATTCATAAATTCTGGGACCCGCGCATGCGCAAGGCGATCTTCGCGCATCTGGACGGCGGCGGCACCGGCCTCGACCCCAACGTCCGCGACGCCGTCGAGGCGCTGAAGCAGGCGTGAGCTGAGGGCTGCATTGGTGCGCCGAGCGTGTTGGGCTTACGCCGTCATACTCTGTTGTCTCGGTTCTCCCGCGCGGTCTGCAGGCATCCAGCTTCTCGATTCCGATCCATCTCTGGCAGGTGCCATCTGGTATCCATGCGCGGCGGAGCCGCAGCGTGTGCCGCTCGGCCGTCTTACCGTGCAGTTTCTCGATTCGATTCGGGGCGTGAAGGACTGTCCGGTCACCGGAGCGAAGCTGCCGCTGGTGATCGTCTCGCACGGTCGTGGCGGCTGGTTCGGCCTTCACCATGACGTCGAGGAAGCGCTGGCCGACGCCGGCTTTGTCGTGGCTGCGATCAACCATCCCGGCGACAACGGCAACGACTCATCGAAACGCGACACACTGTCCCTCTGGGAGTCGCGCCCGAAGGATGTGGTTCGCCTGCTCGATTTCATGCTGAACGACTGGAAAGACAAAGCCGCCATCGATCCCGCCAGGATCGGCTTCTTCGGTTTTTCTTTCGGCGGCTATACCGGCCTGGTGCTGGCCGGCGCCAAGCCCGATTTCGGCAGGTTCGCACACTATTGTACGGACAAGACCGGCGTTTGTGAGCAACTTCACAACGGCGAAACTCCGCCCAACACGCCACACGATGCGCGTATCCGGGCTGCGGTGATTGCGGATTCACCGAGTGAAGTCTTCACGCAGGACAATTTGGCGGCGATCAAGATCCCCGTCCAGTTCTGGCGATCAGAACTCGGAGGCGGAGGCGTGGGGCCGTCGGGCACTGAACGCGTCGCCAGCAGCCTCCCAGGCAAGCCGGACATTCACGTCATCCCGGCCGGTCACTACGGATTTCTACCGCCCAGCTCGCCACAGCTCGCGGCAAACTTGCCGCGCTTCTGTACCGATCCGCCCGGCTTCGACAGAGCAGCCTTTCACCGCGAGTTCGACGCGAGCATTGTTCGGTTCTTTCGCGAACATCTCGAGTAACAGGTGGCCTGCTCTACCGCCCCTCCACCACCGCCTTGAACACGCGCCGCACCTCGGCCTGGGTTTCCTTGACACGCGCCTGCAGCGAGGAGAAATCCGGCGCGTCGCCGGCGCGGGCCATCACGCGCAGCAGGCCTTCGCCCGCCGCCTCCAGCTTGAAACGGCCGGTGACGCATAGTCGCAGGATTTGCGTGAGGTCGTTGTAGAGCCGTCCTGCCGCGCGCAGCACTTCGGCATCCGGATGCTGGAGCACACCGAGCCGCTCCGCATGGTCCAGCACCCGCAACGTGCTGACGTCGAGAATGTCCGGATGCGCTGAGGCGTGAACGAGCTGCAGATATTGCGCGATGAAATCGATATCGGTCAGGCCGCCTGCCGCGTATTTCATGTGCCAGATGTCGTTTTCGCCCTTTTCCTTCGCAATGGCGCGGCGCATGTCCGCGACATCGCCCGCGATACCGATCGGTTCGCGCGGCCGGACCAGCGCGTCGCGAATGACCTGTTCGATGCGCTTGCGAAAATCCGGCGATGCCGAGATCACGCGCGCCCGCGTCAGCGCCATGTGCTCCCAGGTCCAGGCCTCGCGTTCCTGATATTCCGCGAACGAATTGATATGCGACGCCAGCGGCCCCGCCCGCCCCGACGGGCGCAGCCGCATGTCGATGTCGTAAAGCACGCCGTAATTCGTCCGGATCGTGAACGCGCTGATCAATCGCTGGGTGAAGCGCGCGAAATAATGCGCGCCATGCAGCGACCGCTCGCCGTCGGAATCCGGATGTTCGGGATCGAAGTCATAGAGCAGGATCAGGTCGAGATCGGAGGACGCGGTCATCTCCCGGCTGCCGAGCCGGCCGAGCGCCAAAATCGCGGTCTCCTGTCCCTTGATGCGGCCGTGCTGGGCCGCGAAACGCTCCGTCACCAGGCCATGCACGGTATGGACGATGCCCTCGGCGACATCAGCAAAGGCTATGCTCGCCTGCTGCGCGGACACCGTGCCGGAGAGAATCCGCGTGCCGATCAGAAACAGGCTCTCCTGGCCGAACAGCCGCAGCCGGTCGAGAAACTCCTCATAGGAATTGGCGTCCTCCAGCGTCGCCGCGAGCCGGCCGGACAATTCGCGCTGGTCCGGCATGGCGCCGAAGAAGCGCGGATCGATCAGGCCGTCCATGAGCTGCGGCTGCCGCGCCAGCATGTCGCCGAGCCGGGGTGCTGCGCCCAGCACCAGCGCCACCAAGGCGACGAGGTCGCGGTTCTGACCCAATAACGTGACCAGCCGTCCGCCGCGCTGCAGCGCCTGCAGGAAACGGTCGAACGCCACCACCGCGCGGTCGGGCTCCTCGGCATGCGCCAGCCCATCGATCAGCGCCGGCACGAATTCAGCGAACGCCGTTCGCGTAGATTCGATCCGAAACACGCGGTATTCGCCGGCTAGCCAGAGCTTGACGGTCTGGGCAACCGCGATCGGCTCCTTGAAGCCGAGCGTCGTCAGATGGTCGAGCAGCCGCGGATCTTCAGGACCTGCGCCATAATCGACGACCGGCAGCTTGGCAGTGCCGGCCGGATCGCCTTCGAACAGCTTGCTGTAATGTCCCTGCACGATATTGAGATGGCGGAGCAGATCCCTGGCGAAGGCCGCGCGGCCGTCATAGCCGAGGAAGCCGGCGAACCTTTCCATCGCCTCGCGGTCGGCCGGCAGGCTGTGGGTCTGCTCGTCTGCGATCATCTGCAGGCGGTGTTCGACGCGCCGCAGGAAATGATAGGCCGCGGTCAGTTGATCGCGCGCCTCGAGGGTGATCCAGTTGTTCGACGCCAGCACGTCGAGCGCCTCCAGCGTCGGCCGCACCCGCAATTCGGCGTGGCGGCCGCCCGCGATGAGCTGCTGGGTCTGCGCGAAGAACTCGATTTCTCTTATGCCGCCCGGCCCGATCTTGACGTTGTGGCCCTCGACCGCGATCTCGCTCTGGCCGCGATAGGTCTGCATCTGCCGCTTCATGTCATGGACGTCGGCGAGCGCCGCGAAATCCAGATGCTTGCGCCAGACGAACGGCGCGAGCTCGGCGATCATCGCCTCGCCCGCTTTGAGATCGCCGGCGCAGGGCCGCGCCTTGATCATGGCGGCACGCTCCCAGGTGCGGCCGTCCCGCTCGTAATAATGCAGCGCCGCGTCGGTCGAGATCGCCACCTGGGTGGACGCAGGATCGGGCCGCAGACGCAGGTCGACGCGGAACACGTAGCCGTCGCTGGTGCGCTGTTGCAGCAGCCGCGCCAGCGCCTGCGTCACGCGCACGAAGAACGGCTGCGGCTCGATGTCGCGCGCCAAGGTCGGCGCCTGCGGATCGAAGAACACGATCAGGTCGATGTCGCTGGAATAGTTCAATTCACCCGCGCCCATCTTGCCCATCGCGAGCACGAACAGGCCGCTGTTCTCCTCGGGCCGGTCGAGGTCCGGCGGCGACAATCGCCCGCGCACGGCTTCCTGCCGCAAGAGATAGCGCAGCGCCGATTGCACCGAAGCGACCGCGATCTCGGTCAGCGCCGCCGTCACCTGCATCACCGGCCAGACGCCGCCGATATCGCACAGCGCGATCAACAGCGCGGCCTCGGATTTCATGCGCCGGAACAGATGCATCACGTCGGTTTCGCCGCTGGCGGCGTAAACCTCGCGCGAGGCGGTTTCGATCAGGGCTGTGAGATGCGCCTCGGGCTCGCATCTGAGCAGCCGGATCAGCCGCGACGCATCGGCGCGGACGAGGTCGAACAGGTAGGGCGAGAACTCGATGATGCCGAGCAGGATGGCCTTGGCAAAGGGATATTCCTTTAGTTCGTCGATCGCGGCCGACTGGTCCGGCTCAAGCTCGGCCAGCCAGTCGCCGAGGCGCTGCTCGGCATGGCCGGGCACGGCGACACAGGGCGCGTCCACGAGCCGCGCCGCCAATGCGGAGGATCTGAGAGGTTTGGGCAGTCCCACGATGTTCCCGGGTTCGTGTGATCTGACCGCGATGTATCACGAACTTCTTCTGAGACCAGCACGGGAGGTTGGGGTTCAGGCGACCTTTTGCGGCACGTCCTGGGTCAGCACCGGCGGCCGGTCGCCGAGCGCCGTGCGCGCCGGAATGGCCAGGGTCGCGACCAGCCCCGGACGGGCGTCGCCCAGCCGGAGTTCGCCGCCATGCAAGGTCGCGACCGCAGAGGCCAGACTCAATCCCAGCCCGGAACCCGGCTGGCTGCGGCTCGAATCCAGCCGCACGAAGCGCTCCACCGCATGCTTGAGATCGGCTTCGGGAATGCCAGGACCATGATCGGTGACACTGAGCAGTACCTGATCGCCCTCGCGCCGGGCCTCGATGACGATCTGCTTGGCATCCAGGCTGACCACCGACCCCGCTGAAACCGTCGCGGGCTTGCCGTACTTGATGGCGTTCTCGACCAGATTGGCCAGCGCCTGGCTGATCAGTTCGCGATTGCCGTGCAGCGGCGCGGACACCGTCTTCAGGCGCAAGGTCATGCCGTCGTCTTCCGCCAGCGGCTCGTAGAGTTCGTGGATGCCGATGGCGACGTCGGCGGCGTCGAAATCGTCCATGTTGCCGCGCGCCTGCCCGGACTCGGCGCGCGCGATCATCAACAGCGCGTTGAAGGTGCGGATCAGCCCGTCGGATTCCTCGATGGTGCGCTCCAGGGCTGCGCGATAATCCGCCTCGCAGCCGGATTTCGCCAGCGCCTCCTCCGCCCGGTTGCGCAGCCGTGTCAGCGGCGTCTTCAGGTCGTGGGCGATGTTGTCGGAGACTTCCTTCAGTCCCATCATCAACGCTTCGATCCGCTCCAGCATGGCGTTGAGATTTTCCGCCAGCCGGTCGAGTTCGTCGCCGCTGCGCCCGACCGGCAATCGTCCGCTGAGGTCTCCGGCCATGATGCGCCGGGTGGTGCCGGTCATGGCGTCGATCCGCCGCAGCACGCGCCGCGCGACGAAGATGCCGCCGCCGATGCCCAGCACGATCACCACCAGCAGCGACCATTGCGCCGCGTGGGCGACAATGCCGAACAGCCGCCGCCGCTCCTCCAGGTCGCGCCCGATCAGCAGCCGGAAGCCGCCGCTGAGCTGGCTGACGTGGACCAGCGCGCGATGGGTCGCGTTGTCCCGTTCGTCCAGCCTGCGGTAGGCGGTCTCGATCCAGCCACTGCTGGCCATCACGCCCGGCATCAGCGCGCCGACATTACCGGCGATCAACTGCCCGGTCGGCGTGGTAACCAGATAAAGATTGGCGCCGGGCCGCAACGCACGGCTCTCCACCGTGAACACCAGGCGGCTCAGGCCGCGACGGTCGTAGATGCCGCTGACCTCCTCGGTCTCGGCGTCCACGGTGGTGATGATCTGTTCGGTGATCAGACGGCGGGTGTTCCAGGCAAAATAGCCCAGCAACGAAGCGGCAAACAGCGCGAACAAAAACAGGTAGACCAGCGTCAGACGAAACGCCGTGGTTCGGATCAGCTTACCGAATGCCGTCACGGATCATGTATCCCGCGCCGCGGATCGTGTGGAGCAGCGGCCGTTCGAAGCCCTTGTCGATCTTGGACCGCAGCCGCGAAATATGAACGTCGATCACGTTGGTCTGCGGATCGAAATGATAGTCCCAGACATTCTCCAGCAGCATGGTCCGCGTCACCACTTGGCCTGCATGCTTCATCAGATATTCCAACAGGCGGAACTCGCGCGGCTGCAATGTCAGTTCGTCCTTGCCGCGGGCCACCCGGTGCGAGAGGCGATCGAGCTCGAGGTCGCCGACGCGATAGGTGGTTTCCTCGGCCGGGCCGACATTGCGGCGCGACAGCACCTCGACCCGCGCCAGCAGCTCGGCAAAGGAATAGGGTTTCGGCAGATAGTCGTCGCCGCCGGCGCGCAGGCCCTTGATGCGGTCGTCGACCTGCCCGAGCGCCGAGAGAATCAGGACCGGCGTACGGTTGCCCTTGTCGCGGAGCGAGCCGATCACCGAAAGCCCGTCGCGCTTCGGCAGCATGCGGTCGACCACCAACACGTCGTAATCGCCGCTTTCGGCGAGAGCCAGCCCCTCCTCGCCGTCGCTGGCGAGATCGGCGACGTGGCCGACTTCGCGAAACGCCTTGACCAGATAGTCAGCAGACTCGCGGTCGTCTTCGATGATCAACAGGCGCATTTCGGGGGCGGTTGCGGTCAAGTGGGTCGGCTTTCCTTCACCATGGCGCGGTCGGCATGTTCACGCAAGGCAACCTTCGGCCATCGGGTTAGACGAAAAAGGGGGGCGGTGAAGCTGGGGGACCTCACCGCCCTTAGATCCTTCCAACGGAGGGGGGCGATTCCGCGGGAAGGTAACTGGCGGGAGCGGGCTTTCGCCCGCCCCCCAGGAAAGCGCCGTCGGCGGGGGCGACTGATGCCGGCGACACCTTCCATCTCGGTAAGCCTTTAGCCCTTTGCCAGGGGCACCGCGACGAAGCGCGACTGTCCGCCGCTCTTCACGCGCATCAGCACGCTGTTCTTGTTGTCGCCGCGCGCAGCCGTGATCGCATCGCGCACGTCGCCCGCGGTAGCGACGCTCTTGCCGGCGACCTCGAGAATGACGTCGCCTTCCTTGAAGCCGCGCTCGGCCGCCGCGCTCTTGGGATCGACCTCGGTGACCACGACGCCTTCCTTGCCGGCGCCGGCCACGCTGTTGGCGGGCGCGACCGTCATGCCGAGCTTCGGCACATCGGTGCCGCGGGTGACGCCGCCGCGATCGTCATTGTCGTTGTCGGCCTTGGCCTCGACCGTGTTGGGCAACTGGCCGAGCGTAAGGCTGATGGCCTTGTCCTGGCCCTTGTGCAGCACGTTGAGCTTGACCGTGGTGCCCGGCGAAATGCCGCCGATGGTGCGGGCCAGTTCGCGGGCATCCTTGACCTGCTCGCCGTTCACCGAGGTGATCACGTCGCCGGATTCGATACCGGCCTTGGCCGCCGGACCATTGGCCTGGGGTTCCGCCACCAACGCGCCTTCCGCCTTCTTCAGGCCGAGGCTGTCGGCGATATCAGCCGTCACGGGCTGGATCTGGACGCCGATCCAGCCACGGCTGACCGTGCCCTTGTCCTTGAGCTGGGCGACGATACTCTTGACCGTCTGGGCGGGGATCGAGAACGCGATGCCGACGCTGCCGCCGGACGGCGAATAGATCGCGGTGTTGACGCCCATCACCTCGCCCGAGGTGTCGAATGCCGGGCCACCGGAATTGCCCTTGTTCACGGGGGCGTCGATCTGGATGAAATCGTCATACGGGCCATTGCCGATGTCGCGGCCGGAAGCCGAGACGATGCCGGCGGTCACCGTGCCGCCGAGGCCGAACGGATTGCCGACCGCGAGCACCCAATCGCCGATCCGCGGCTTGGTGTCCGAGAGCTTGGCGAAGGGGAAGTTCGAGCTGCCCTCCACCTTGATCAAGGCGAGGTCGGTACGCGCGTCGCTGCCAATCACCTTGGCCGTATAGGTCTTGCCCTCATCGGTCGTCACCTCGACCTTGCTGGCGCCGTCGACCACGTGGTTGTTGGTAACGGCAAAACCGTCAGCCGAAATGAAGAAGCCGGAGCCCTGGCCGGTGATCACGCGGCCACGACCGCCGCGCATGCCCGGCGGAAGACCATCCGGTCCGCCGAAGCGGCGAAAGAAACGCTCCATCGGCGAGCCCGGCTGGAACTGCGGCGCGTCGTCGTCGCCGCTGTCGTCCTTGGCGATCTTCTCGTTGATGTTGACCTTGACCGATATCACCGACGGCTTCACGCGCTCGACGATGTCGGCAAAGCCGACCGGTTGCGCGACCTTGCGGACTTCGTTGTTGACCTGCGCCTGGGCGGGGCTCGAGAACACATTGACCGGCCCGGACGACGGACCGAAACCGTAAACCGCGACACCGAGGCCCGCGACGACAGAGGCCATCAGCGCAAATTTGCGCGCCGACAGCAGCGACCGGCGCGGCCTGCGATAGGATGGAAAGGACGACAGATCGGTCGGACGTTCGGTCATAAAGCAATCTCCAAGGCCTGAATTTCGACGGTGCGGGGGAACACCTTTCGGACGTAAACATGGGGTCTGCCGCCTTACGGCGCGCTGGCGGCGGAGTTAAACTTTTGTAATGAAGGCGGGATCGGTTGCGGCAGTTTAGCGCAGGGGCCACAAAGGCTTACCGGTGCGGCTTACCAGGGCGTCATGGGCGCCGAACCGATGGAAATGCGCCTCGTTCGATGCGTTTCTCGACACAAGCCGCTATCGCCCTCGCCCGACGGCGCTTTTTCAGACGTGGCCTTCTAGTCGGGCTGGCTTTTCAGTCAGACTTGCCAGTCAGGCTTTCTTGCCAGTCAGGCTTCTTGCCATTCAGACTTCTTGCCAGTCAGGCTTGGCTTTCCGGCGAAGCGTCCTGGGCCATCAACTGCCGCAGCCGCGCCTCCTCGTCCGCCGTCAAAGGCGGGCCTGTGACCTCCGCACCGCCTTTCGGCCGGCGCCTGGCGTTCGTCCATAGCGCCAGGCCGCCACCCAGCAGCACCAGCGGCGGCACCAGCCAGAGCAGCCAGGTCTGCTGCTCGAAACGCGGCTTCAGGAGAACGAATTCGCCGTAGCGCGCCACCAGGAAATCCAGCACCTGGGAGTTGCTGTCGCCGGCCGCGATCCGCTCGCGCACCAGAAGCCGCAAGTCGCGCGCCAGCGGGGCCTCGGAATCGTCGATCGACTGGTTCTGGCAGACCATGCAGCGCAGCTCGCGCGACAGGTCCCGCGCCCTCGCCTCCTTGGCGGGGTCGGTCATGATCTCGTCGGGCTGCACGGCATGGGCGGACGACAATCCGAGCGCCGCGACAAAGCATATTGCCGCCAGCCCCTGCTTGATCCCGTCGAGCGTCATCGTCCTACTCCGCCGCCTGCAATCCGCGCAGCGCCTTGGCAGGCTTCGGCGCACCGACGCGAAGCCTGCGGTCCGACAATGACAGCATGCCGCCGAACGCCATCAGCACGGGGCCGAACCAGATCAGCAGCACCATCGGCTTATGGTAGATGCGCACCCCGATGCCGCCCTCGGGGGTGGGCTCGCCGAGCGAGATGTAGAGCTGGCTGACGCCGCGCGTCTGAAGTGCGGCCTCCGTCGTCGACGTGCCGGCGCGGGTGGTGAAATTGCGCTTCGAGGGCGTCATCGCGCTCAGCCGCGCGCCATCCAGGCTGACGGCGAAGGAAGCCAGCAATTCACGATAGTTCGGCCCCTGCCGTTGCGTCAGGCCGTCCATCTTCAATTCGTAGCCGGCGATCTTCGCGACGTCGCCTTCCTTCATGGTGCCGATATATTCGGTGTTCCAGGTCGTCTCGCAGACGATCCCGATCAACGCTACGCCAAGCCCGGCATGCGCGAAAACCGTGCCCCATGCCGAGCGCGGTAGGCCGCGCGCGCGGCGCAGCGTGATGGCGGGCGGATTGCGAAACAGGCCGATCCGCTCGGCAAGATCGCTGAACGCGCCGGCAATGACGAAGACCGCGAGCGCGATGGCGAGCGGCGCCAGCGCGCTGCCGCCCCGCGTCCACGCCCACAGCAGCGCGAGCACGACCAACGCCGCGATGCCCGCTGCGAGCAGACGCTGCGCCGCGCCGAGGATATCGCCGCGCTTCCACGCCAGCATCGGCCCGAACGGAACCGCGATCATTACGGCAACCAGCAGCGGCCCGAAGGTGAGATCGAAATACGGCGCGCCGACCGAAATCTTGGCGCCGGTCACGACTTCCAGCGCCAGCGGATACAGCGTGCCGATAAACACGGTCGCGCAGGCCGTGACCAGAAACAGATTGTTGAGCACCAGCGCGCCCTCGCGCGAGATCGGCGCGAACAGCCCGCCTTGTTTCAGCGAAGCCGCGCGCCAGGCGAACAGCATCAAACTGCCGCCGATGAAGACGCAGAGGATCAACAGGATAAACACGCCGCGCGTCGGGTCGGTGGCAAACGCATGCACCGAGGTCAGCACGCCCGAGCGCACCAGGAAAGTGCCGAGCAGCGACAGCGAGAATGTCAGGATCGACAGCAGGATGGTCCAGACCTTCAGCGCGTTGCGCTTTTCCATCACCAGCGCGGAATGCAGCAGCGCGGTGCCGGCAAGCCACGGCATCAGGGAGGCGTTTTCGACCGGGTCCCAGAACCACCAGCCGCCCCAGCCCAGTTCGTAATAGGCCCAGTACGAGCCCATCGCGATGCCGAGCGTCAGGAATATCCAGGCCATCAGCGTCCAGGGCCGCACCCAGCGCGCCCAGGCCGCGTCGATGCGACCCTCGAGCAGGGCTGCGATCGCGAAGGAGAACGAAATCGAGAACCCGACATAGCCGAGATAGAGCATCGGCGGATGCACGGCGAGGCCGATATCCTGCAGCACCGGGTTGAGGTCCCTGCCCTCGATCGGCGGATCGGCCAGGCGCAGGAACGGATTCGAGGTCATCAGGATGAACAGATAGAAGGCGCTGGCGACCCAGGCCTGCACCGCCAGCACGTGGGCGCGCAGCGAAAGCGGCAGGTTGCCGCCAAAGGCTGCGACCAGGCCGCCGAACAGCGCCAGGATCGACACCCATAGCAGCATGGAGCCCTCGTGATTGCCCCATACGCCGGTGACCTTGTAGATCAGCGGTTTCAGCGAATGCGAGTTCTCGAACACATTGACGACGGAAAAATCCGAGGTGACATGCAAGGTCACCAGCGCCAGGAACGACAAGGCCACGAACAGCAATTGCGCCAGCGCGGTCGAGCGCGCGACATTCATCAAGGCGGGATCGTGCAGCCGCGCGCCGAGCAGCGGCACGGTCGACTGGATCAGCGCAAGCGCAAGCGCCAGCACCAGCGCGTAATGTCCGGATTCCACGATCACCGCGTCACTCCTTCCACGGCTGGCACCGTGCCTTGCGACGCAACCGCGCCGCCGGCGTTGGCGCCGTAGTCATCCTTCCAATGTCCCTGTTTCTTCAGGGCATCGGCGACTTCCTTGGGCATGTAGGTTTCGTCGTGCTTGGCGAGCACGGTATCGGCCTTGAAGACACCCGACGGATCGAGCGCGCCTTCGGCCACCACGCCCTGCCCTTCGCGGAACAGGTCAGGCAGAATCCCCTTGTAGTCCACCGGCAGCTTCGCGCTGGTATCGGCGACCTCGAACGACACCGCGAGGTTGTCGCCACGCTTGAGCGAGCCCGGCTGCACCAGGCCGCCGAGCCGGAACCGGCGGCCCGGGACGATGTGCTGCTCGGCCACCATGGACGGGGTCGAGAAGAATACGATGGAATCGCGCAGCGCGTTCAGGACCAGCGCGGCGGCGAGTGCCAGCACGCCAAGCGAACATCCGATGATGGTCAACCGCCGCTGTTTGCGCGTCATATGAGGCCTTTTTTTCCGCTCATCCGCTCATCCATCGAGCCCGAGTTTCTTCAGGCCTTCATTGAGCTGCCGCAGCCGCTCGACATCGTTGGCGACCGCCTGCCTTGCATCGGATAGCGCGCCTTGCGCCTTGTCGCGATCGCCCATCACCATATAGGCACGCACCAGCCGCAGCCAGCCCTCGACGTCGTCGCCGTTCTGCTTCAGCCGGGTCGCCAGGCGCTCGACCATGCCGCGGATCATCGTGCCGCGGTCGCTGTCGCTCATGTCCTTGGCCGCGGCCATCGCGCCATCAGGCAGCGCCGGCGCGCCGGGTGCTGGCGCGCCGGGTGCTGGCGCACCGGGAACGCTGACCCGCGTCAATGCGGCCTCGATCAATGGCCGCCATGGCGCATTCTGCGGCGCCTTGGAAAGCAGCGCGCGCCAGATCGAGGCGGCATCGGCGTTGCGTCCGTCCTGCTCGGCCGCCAGCCCGAGGAAATAGCTGGCTTTCGGGTCGTCGGCCTGCAGCGCCTGCGCGTGCTCGAATTCGCCCTTGGCCTCGGCCGTGACGACGCCGCCCGCGGCGGCGGCGATGACCTCGCCCAGATCCGCCCTTCGATCGGCCGTTTCGCCGCCATAAGCGATCGCATTGCGATAGGCGCGGGCCGCGTCGTCGAAGCGGCCGAGCCGCGCCAAAACCGGCGCCAGCACGGTCCAGCCGCGCGCGTCGGTCGGATTCTGTTCCAGGTGCTGCTCGACCTTCGCCACCAGCGCATCGAGCGGTTGGGTGGCGTCGGGCGCGCGGGCGCGCTGCGCCAGGGGGAAATCGCCGAGACGGGGCGATCCCAACGGCAGGTAGACCGCGACCGCCAAAACAGGCAGTCCGACCAGCGACAGCAGCGCCGCCGACCGGCGCAGCCTCGTATTCGACTGCACGGGCGGATCGCGTGTCTGGTCCGCGGCGGCGAGCAGCCGACGGCTGATCTCGACCCTGGCTGCGTCCGCTTCGCTGGCCCCGATCAGGCCCGCGGCCACATCGCGATCGATCTCGGCGAGCTGATCCTTGTAGACGGTCGTTTCGCTGCCGCCGGTCTGCGCGCGGCTGCCGACCCCCAACGGCAACAACACGGCGAAAATCGCCGCGGCCGTCATCAGCGCGAACACAAACCACAATGTCATCGGCGAAACGTCCCGGCGGCGCCTGATCGGATGCGCCCAAAGCCGCTTTACACCACTCCCCGTGAAGCCGGCAAATAACAATCCATCGCGTCCCACGAGGTCTGAAAACTCAGGGATCGAAGGTGGTTAGCCGACCTGAAATTCTACGCTTTTTGCCACATCGTCGCCATGTGCGTTCAGCGCCCGGAGAAAATAGAGTCCCGGTTTGACCGAATCCGGCAACCGTATCCGCAGCGCGCCGCTCGGCAGCGGCGAGGAAATCGTGGTCACCGGGTCGGGCAGTCGCTCGCCGCTCGCGCTTTCGACCAAAACGACCTTCGCCTTGACCATCAGGTTTCGATAGGTCGCGGAGATGACTCGGTTCTCGAGTTCAACGAAATTGATGATGGAATGCATTGCGCCGGCAATTAACAAATGATTTTGAATGAACGGTACGTTTCTACCAAGACATGGTCAATCAGAAATTGCAGTGGAAGCTGAATACAGTAGTCGTTTAGTACTATTAAAATTAAGCGCGCGACGATTTGCGTTCGCCGGTCAGTGCATTTTCAACCGCTCTGCTCATCAACGAGGCATATTCGTTGCCGAACAGAACTTCACAGAAGCGAATCGCCGCCGCGGCCTGCGCCTGGCGATAGCCGCGCGCCTTGCTGTCGCCGCCGCGCAGCGACTGCACCAGCGACTCCGTCGTTTGCTCGACATAGTGCTGCAGGTCGGAATAGGTCCGTAACGTCACCTCGTTGATTGCGAGCTCGCTGGCATAGGTGCGGCAAACCGCGACGAACCCGATCAGCGAAGTCACCTCGTCGATTTCGGCGCTGTCGACGCCTGCACCTGCAGGAATATCCTTGTCGGAACGCTGGCGCAGGATACGCCGCACCCGGCCGGGCACGCTTTCAATTTCCGATTGCAATGTGTTGGAAATATCGGCCCGGATCGAGGCCAATTGCTTACCCCAGGCTGAATCGTTGCGCAGATCCAGTTCGGTTCGCAAGCCGCGCACGCCGTCATGGAGAGCCTTGAGGTTCTCGGCGACGTTGGCGAAATGGCTGCGGCGGATATCCATCCGCAGCCCGGCCGCGAGGCAAAACAGATCATGCAGGGCAATGCTGACGGCGATGCCGTAAGGCGTCGCGGCGACTCGCAATTCGTCATCGGAGGCCGCCATCTTGATGGCGATGCGGATGATCTGCCAGGGCGCGGTCAGCCGCTGCATGATCATGGTCAGGACGAAAGGCAGCAGCTGGGGCGTCTGCAGGGTCTGATTGTTGATCGCGGCGCAGACCGAGGCGATCTGGGAATCTCCGAACACCCGTATGAAGCCGGGCACCCTGCTGCCGAAGCCATCCAGCGCATCTCGGGCATGGAGAACCGATCCGATGGGCACCAGGTCTTCGATGACGTCGGGGGGGCCGATCCGGGACAGCGCGCGCTGCTTGTCGCCGCCGGATGGCGCAGTGATCTTGAAAATGGCGTCGGCCGCGGCGAGCTGGAGCTTGCGAATCGTGACCTCCAGCGGCCGGCCGTCACTCTCGTCGCTGGCCAGCGCCGCCTCGTATTCACGCATTTGTTCGGGCGCCCCATCCCGGCCCAGCCATTGGAACACCGGCGTGAGCGAGGTACGGCGGATTTGTCCCGGCCGGGACGGAAGATTGCCTTCGACGAGAAACGGCTCAAGCGCGCGGAACAGCAGGCGCCCAGCATCCCGGTTGCGCGGCGACGCAGCCTGCTCGGGCCGCCGCGCCACCTTGCGCAACTGTTCCAGCACGAGGCTCGCGACAGTGGTGTCCTCGCCGCGCTCGATGGCGCGCTCGAACTCCCGCATCAGCAACGCCTGTGCCTGCGGCGGAAGCTGTCCGAGATAATCCCTCAGCCGCTCGATCGATGTCTGGCTCATGCGCCCGGTATGCACACTTTGTCGCGCGGTTGCCACGCGTTCCCGTTCGGTAAGCATAGATGAAGCGGTATTAAGAAGACCTTTAGGTATGGCGGATTTTGGCGCACCGGATCCGCCGGCTTTACCGTCTTGACGCAGACCAAAGGGTCTAGCTCCCCGGGCCGCCCCGGGGGGGCGGCCTGTTGTTATGGGGCCGCCGGCAACACCAATTCCGCCCGCAAGCCCCCGATCGGCGCATTGCCGAGGGTGAGGTTGCCGCCGTAAAGGCCGGCAAGGTCGACGACGATCGACAGCCCGAGCCCCGACCCCGGCTTGGATTCGTCCAGTCGCTGGCCGCGCCGCGACGCCTGGGCGCGCTCGTCCGCCGACAACCCCCGCCCGTCATCGTCGACGATGATCCGCAAGCTCGGCCCGTCGGCGGTCTTGTCTCCGGCCTTGGCCGGCCGCTCGACCAGGACCTCGATGAACACCCGTGAGGCCGCCCATTTGCAGGCATTGTCGACGAGGTTGCCGGCCATCTCCTCCAGATCCTGCCGTTCGCCGCGAAACTTCGCGGCAGCGTCGGCCTTGACCTCGATGGCGATGCCGCGGTCGCGGTGAATCTTTTCCATCGTCCGCCGCAACGCGTCGATCGCGGGTGCGACCTCGGTGACCGTGCCGACGATGGTGACGCGTGCGGCAATCCGCGCCCGCTCCAGATGGTGCGCCACCTGGTCACGCATCACGTCGGCCTGCTCCAGCACCTTGTCCGCGAACGGATCGAGGCCGTGGGCGGAGGCTTCATTGACGATCACCGACAACGGCGTCTTGATGGCGTGTGCGAGATTGCCGACATGGGTGCGCGCGCGTTCGACGATTTCGCGATTGGCGTCGATCAGGGCGTTGGTCTCGCGCGCCAATGGCGCGATTTCGACCGGAAACTCGCCCTCCAGCCGCTCGGCGCGGCCGGAACGGATATCGGCGATCGATTCGGAAATGCGCTTGAGCGGCGCGAGCCCGAAGCGGACCTGGAAAATCGTGGTCAGCAGCAGCACGATGCCAAGCGCTGCGAAGGTGCCGAACAGATAATAGTCGAAGCTTCTCGTCTCTTCGTAGATCTCGCCGGCGTCGCCGGCGACGCTGACCAGGAACTTGCCGTCCGCGCCGAGGTCGACCGGCCGTTCCACCATGCGCAGGTCCTGCCCCTCCGGACCGTCGACATAAGCCAGGCGAATGCCGGCCGCCGTCAGCTCGACGCCACGCTCGTCGAGCTTGGGCAGCTTCTTGTCCCAGAGCGAGCGGGAGGCACGCACCTCGGGCTTCTCCGAGTCGGTGCGGGTGATCTGCCAGTACCAGCCCGACAGCGGCAGCTCGAACAGCGGCTCGCCCAGCGACTGGAATTGGCGGTCGGGCGGCTCGTCGGGGGTCGCGACTTCCGCGATCAGGGTGCGGAGATAAAGGTTGAGCCTGCGGTCGAAGGCGCGCTCGGTGGCGTTATTATAGACCGAGGAAAGCACCACGCCGGTAATGGCCAGGATCGCCACCACCCAGGCGGTCGCGGAGAGAAACAGCCGGGTGGCAAGCGAATTGCGGTGCATCCTTCGTTTAAGAACCCGTGGAAGGCGGCGTCAACAGATAGCCTAGCCCACGCACGGTCTGGATGATATCGACTTCGAGCTTTTTGCGGATCCGGCCGACAAAGACTTCGATCGTGTTGGAGTCTCGGTCGAAATCCTGGTCGTAGAGATGCTCGACCAGTTCGGTGCGCGACACCACGCGCCCGGTATGGTGCATCAGATAGGCCAGAAGCCGGTATTCGTGCGAGGTCATCTTGACCGGATTGCCGAACACGCTGACCCGGCCGGTGCGCGTATCGAGCGATACCGGACCGCAGGTCAGTTCGGACTGGGCATGGCCGGCCGAGCGGCGCAGCAGCGCGCGGATGCGGGCCAATATCTCTTCGAGGTGAAACGGCTTGGCGACATAGTCGTCGGCGCCGGCGTCGAAACCCTGAACCTTGTCGCTCCAGCGGTCGCGCGCGGTGAGGATCAGGACCGGCATCACGCGTCCGTTGCGGCGCCACGCCTCCAGCACCGAGATGCCATCCATCTTCGGCAGGCCGATATCGAGCACCACGGCGTCGTAGGGCTCGCTGTCGCCGAGAAAATGCCCCTCCTCGCCATCGAATGCCCGATCGACCACATACCCGGCGTCGCTCAACGCGGTCGTGAGCTGACGATTGAGATCCGGGTCGTCCTCAACGACCAGCAGACGCACGCTTGCCTCCAAAGGTGAACTGCACGAGATGCGCCATCATGATGAACCCCGCCGGCGTGAACCGCGTATGAACAAAGCAAATAGCTCAAGTTACTTTTTTTTCACAATCGCGTCCGGTGTTTTTCACGTTCGGTGTTTTGCGCATCTTGTGTTGTCGCGCGAGAAGGCCCGCGCGTTCAATGCGCCTGATCTTAGACGCCCGACGCGCCGAAGCGAAAGCCCCCCAAAGGAAGCTCCCGCCAAGCGCCGAATAACCGGCTGCCGCGCGTCCGGCTGTTCGCCCGCGATCAGGCGCAGCGATCTCATCTCTGCCTCGCGGCCTGCTCAGGTCCGAAAGAACGCGAACCAGACCACGCCCAGGATCAGGATCGCAAGCCCGGTCGAGACGGTCAGGAGCGCCAGGACGGACGGTCCAGGCTCGGCCTGACGCGCTTCCGTTGGGGTTTCGACGATCTGATGATGTTCGCGCGTGCTTGCCATGGTGCCCTCTATTGCTTTCTGCGGCCTTGCAAAAATCCGCGTGTCGTCGCGGCGTCTGATATCGGAGCAACGCCCGGTACCGGGTTGATGTTCCGCCTGCGGCTGCCTGCGCTCACCGGTCGCACGCCCCCTTGCGGCGCGGTAACAGGCTGCACCTTGCTGGTTTTCGGCCGCCCGCGCGGCACCTATGCCGGTTAACGGCGTTGATAGATTCATCCGCCCGGCGTGTTTGAATCCCATTGTCCCGGTGTTATCCTTACGGGTCTTGGCCCGTCGTGTTTGGAGTGTCCCATGGCCCCCCGCGCCAACTGGAAGGGTTTTCTGCGGCTGTCGCTCGTGACCTGCCCGGTCGCGCTGTATCCAGCGACGTCGGATGCCGAAAAGGTCTCGTTCAACCAGATCAACCGCAAGACCGGCCATCGCATCAAATACGCCAAGGTCGACGCCGATACCGGCGAGGAGGTCGCCTCCGAGGACATCGTCAAGGGCTACAAGGTCGATACCGACACCTACATCGAAGTCACCAAGGACGAACTCGACGACCTCGCGCTGGAATCCACGCACACCATCGAGATCGACGAGTTCGTGCCGAAGAAGGACATCGACAACCGCTATCTGATCCGCCCCTATTATCTGGTTCCCGACGGCAAGGTCGGCCATGACGCGTTCGCGGTGATCCGCGAAACCATCCGCACCATGGACAAGGTCGCGGTCGGCCGCGTGGTGCTGACCAATCGCGAGCACATCATCGCGCTGGAGCCGCTCGGCAAGGGCCTGATGGGCACGCTGCTGCGCTACCCCTATGAAGTGCGCAACGAGACGGAGTATTTCGACGACATCCAGGACGTGAAGGTCACCAAGGACATGCTGGATCTCGCCAAGCACATCGTCGAGCAGAAATCCGCGGCCTTCGAGCCCGACAATTTCGAGGATCACTATGAGGCCGCGCTGATCGAACTAATCAACCAGAAGCGCAGCGGCGTGCCGATCGCGGCCAAGGCCGCGCCGAAGACCGGCGGCAATGTCATCAACCTGATGGATGCGCTAAAGCGCAGCCTGAGCAACGAGAAGCAGTCGGCGCCTCAGCCTGCGAAGGCCAGGAAATCGAAGAAGCGCGTCGAAGGCCAGCGCGAAATGCTGCTGCCGATCAGCGGCAAGCGGGGCAAGGAAGAGCCGAAGAAGGAAGAGTCAAAGAAACAAGAGCCGAAAAAGCCGGTCCGCGCACCGGCCCGGGCAAAGAAGGCAGGCTAGCAGCTGATCATTTCAGCGACGAGTTCACCGAGTCGAATTTGCCGTTGAGCGTCGTGCCGATGCCGTTGACCGCGACCACGATCACGATCGAAAGGAAGCCCGCGATCAGCGCATATTCGATCGCCGTCGCGCCGGATTGATCATCCAGGAATTTCCAAATCAGCCGCCGCATTCCACGCTCCCGTGACCGCCTGTTTGCGGAAATATCCCGCAACCGATGCCCGGCGCAATATACGGGTTGGTTGGTTGTCGGTGCGTTGACGAACAGGCTGAAAAAATCATTAAGACCCGGCAAAGAAGAACGGCCGCCAAGCCAATTTTGATACAAGCCAATTTTGACACAAATTGGCGTGAAGGCCGTCCCTGGTCGATCGCAATGGCCGCGCGGCACATCGTTTCCGACATGCCGCGCCGCCGTCTTTGTGAGCCCCCCGGCCCGCGATCAGAAGTTACGCTGGGCGCGAAGCTGCAGCGATACGGTGTCCTGGTCCTTGAACTCGTAAACCGTCGCCGGCTTGGGAGCCGTGGGCGTCAGCGCCGCGGTACCGGTGAAGTTCTGGTCGAGGCGGAAATACTGCACTTCGGCCGAGAAGGTCAGGTTCTTGACCGGCGTCCAGCGCGTGACCACACCCACCTGGTACACGTTGAAGTTCGGGTTGCAGTTGAAATCGGCCGAGGTGTTCGCCGCGGTCAGCTTGTTGCTCGTGGCGTAGGTCATGCAATAGGCCGCCTTGGCTGCGCCGTCATAGCGCACAAAGGACGCCGAACCGTACAGGCTGGTCGACCAGTACGGGTCCCAATTGTGGTTGAAAGCGCCGCGAACGCCGTAGGCATCCGTGAGCTCGATCCCATTGGTCACGCCCGGCAGGTAGACGCCGTCGGTGGTCGCGCCGAAGCCGATGCTCTGATAGGCGCGGCTGCTGCTGCCGAACATGGCAAAGCTCGGCGAGGTCGACGAGGTCGCGATCACGTTCTTGGTATCGCCCTTGGCATAGCTGGCATCGATCTTGATGTCGTCGCCGGCACCCGTCGGAATGTTCTTGATGTTCAACGCCGCCATCACCGAACCGCCCCACTTGGTTTCGGGATGCCCGGAGATTTCCGACAGATTGGTCGGCGCCGCCGTGGTCGCCGTCAGGCTGTTGTAGGAGCCGTTGACCTGGTGGGCCGCGCCCGACAATTGGAACAGGCCCCAGGCCTGGTCGATGCGGATATTGGCCACGATATCGGGAGCCTGCACGCCGCCATAGGCGTTGCCGGTCACGCCGACCGCGTTGAGATTGGTCGACAGGTTATAGAGCGAGGTGCGATCCCACACCGTCGGATCGTCCAGGCCGATGCTGGCCGACACGCCGTTGCCGAATTGCGCGGTGTACTGGATGTTGTTGACGCCGGTGTCGGTGTTCTGGCCGCCGAGCAGGAACGAGGTGTTGTTGCCCGGGAAGCCCTGCCACGGCGAGGCGTAGGCGGACGCGGATTTACCGAAGGTGAAGCCCGCGAACTGGATGAAGACGTATTCAACCGAGACGTAACCGCCGCCGACCGAATCGAGCAGCTGCGGGTTGTTGCCGAGCTGAGTATTCGTGCTGTTCGGGTTGGTCGTGCTGCCGGCCAGCGTCGAGAACTGGATGTCGGCCTGACCGAAGGTGCGCACGAGACCATATTCGGTCTGGGTGCGGGTATCGACCGAGAGCGCCCAACGGGCGCGGGTCGTAAAGTAGTCGGCATAGCGGTCATGCTGGCCGAGATCCCCGTTCCAGGCCGGCTGCCCCTGAACGCCGCCGTTGAACGTGGTATCGACGCGCAGATAGCCGCCGAGCTTGATGCAGGTGTCGGTCCCCGGGATATAGAAGAAGCCCGCCCCATAGAGCGAACAGACCCTCACATATTCGATCGCCTTGGCCTTGACCGGAAGATCAGCCGCCTGGGCACCATCGATGGCGGCCAGGCTCGCTGCCGAGCAGAGTAGAAAAGTGAGGTTACGCGCCGTCTTCATTCAAATCTCCTGTTGCATCCCCAATTGCATGGATGAACGGTAGCTAACCGAAGAGATGTTCCTTTGCGACGACAACATTGCGGCTGGACCTGCTGTAACGCATGATGTGATCGCCTGATCACGCGCGATCACGAATTTTTTGCTTCACGCGAATTCCTTTCCGACAGCGCTGTTGCAGCCAAGGAACATTTTTCAACGCAGGCGCGCTACGTCGCGCGACGACACGCATATCTGGTCTTCCCAACAACGGCGTGCGGATCGACAAATCCTGCGCCAGAATCACCAAATCAGCCGGGCCTAACCGGCGCCACCAAAAGGGAGAGAAGCCGCCATGAAGCTTGGCACCGCGATCGCGGAAATCCTCAAGCGCGAGGGAATCGAAATTCTCTGCGGCTATCCGGTCAATCATTTGATCGAACATGCCGCGAACGCGGATATCCGCCCCGTGATGGTGCGCCAGGAGCGCATCGGTTTGCACATGGCAGATGCGATTTCGCGGGTGACCTCGGGCCGCAGTATCGGCGCCTTCTGCATGCAGCACGGGCCGGGTGCGGAAAACGCCATGGGCGGCGTCGCGCAATGCTATGGCGAATCGGTGCCCGTGCTGGTGCTGCCGATGGGCTATGCGCGGCGGATCGCCAACATCGAGCCCAACTTCAATTCCAGCCAGGCGATGAAGGCGTTTGCCAAATCGTCCGAGCCGATCATCCTCGCTCACGAAGTCGGCAACATTTTCCGCCGCGCCTTCACGAAATTGAAAAACGGCCGCGGCGGACCGGTGATCGTCGAAATCCCCTCCGACATGTGGAATGAGGAGGTCCCCGAACCCCTCAACTACACGCCGGTGCTGCGCACCCGCTATGGCGCCGACCCCGTGCATATCAAGGAGGCCGCAGCGCTGCTGGTCGCGGCGAAACGCCCGGTGATCTATGCCGGCCAGGGCGTGCACTATGCGAAAGCCTGGCCGCAGTTGAGGCGGCTGGCCGAGCGGCTCGCCATTCCCGTCACCACGAGCCTCGGCGGCAAGTCGTCGTTTCCCGAGACGCATCCGCTGTCGCTCGGCTCCGGCGGTCTCGCGGTGCCGCGCGCGGTGCCGAAATTCCTGGGCGAGGCCGATGTGATCTTCGGGATCGGCTGCTCCTTCACCGAAACCAATTTCGGCATCGCGATGCCGAAGGGCAAGACCATCATCCATTCGACGCTCGATCCCAACCATCTCAACAAGGATGTCGAAGCCAGGATCGGCCTTATCGGCGACGCCGGCCTCGTGCTCGACGCGCTGCTGGAAGAGATCGGCAGGACCGTCAGCGCCGATCGCGACGCTTCCAGCGTCGCCGCCGAAATCGCCGCCTCGCACAAGGAGTGGCTCGCGAAGTGGATGCCGAAGCTCACCCACAACACGGCCCCGCTCAATCCCTATCGCGTGCTCTGGGACCTGCAGCACACCGTCGACATCGAGAACACCATCATCACCCATGACGCCGGCAGCCCGCGCGATCAATTGTCGCCGTTCTGGAAGGCGGTCGCCCCCCTCTCCTATCTCGGCTGGGGCAAGACCACGCAACTCGGCTACGGGCTCGGGCTTGCGATGGGCGCCAAGCTCGCAAAACCCGACAAGCTCTGCATCAATGTGTGGGGCGACGCCGCGATCGGCTTCACCGGCATGGATTTCGAGACCGCGGTGCGCGAGCGGATTCCGATCATGTCGATCCTGTTGAACAATTTCTCGATGGCGATCGAACTCAAGGTGATGCCGATCTCGACCGAGAAATACCGCTCGACCGACATCTCCGGCGACTACGCCGCCATGGCGCGCGCGTTCGGCGGCTATGGCGAGCGGGTGACCAAGCCGGAAGACATCATCCCGGCGATCAAGCGCGGCATTGCGAAGACGCAGGAAGGCATCCCGGTGCTGCTGGAGTTCATCACCAGCAAGGAAACCGAGGTTTCCAGACCGGGGACCTGAGCGCCAACCGGCTTCGCATTTTCACGCTTTCGCTCCGGAAAAGCGATGGAACCGGCTGGCTCCGGCGCGCCGGGAATGGAATAATCAGCCATTGAAGCCCGGATGGGCCCGTTCGTATTCGAGCCCCCGCCCCCGAGGCCTGGGATAAAATGGATTGAGTGAATGACCGCGCATCCCCCGGACGTGCTGGCCGACCTCAACCAGCTGGTTGCCGAGCTGGAGCAGCGACTTGAATCCAGTTTCGCCGCGCACGACGCCGCAATCGCCCAACAGGCCGCGACCGCGCAGAAAAATGCACGACTGCAAAACGAATTGAGCATTGTGCGCGACCGCCAGAGTGCCGGCGCCGAAATCCTGCGCGCCATCGCCAGTGCGCCTGGCGATGCCGAGCGCGCTTTGAAGCAAATTGCCGAAACCAGCGCGCGGCTTTTTGGCGCCCCGAGCGTCTCGATCCTACTGGCCGAAAAAGGCGAATGGACCCGGCAGTTCCGGTTCGGCGACAGTGCGAACCGGGTGCTGGCGGCCGTCCCCATGAATGCAATCCCGATCGGCGGTCCAAATCTTCCAGGCATGGTCGTTGCCCAAAATCGCCAGATCCACATTCCCGACCTCGATCATCTTGATCTCGCGATGATCGATTGGCCCGGTCTGCCGCACGCCCGCGCGGGCGGTACCCGCACCATGTGCGGTACGCCGCTCCGGCGCGAGAACGAGGCGATCGGCGCCCTCATCGTTTTTCGCGACCAATTGGCGCCGTTCACAGAGGAGGAACTGTCACTTCAGCAAGGTTTCGCCGACCAGGCCGTCATTGCCATCGAAAACGCCAGGCTGTTCAACGAGGCCAAGGAAGCGCTGGAGCAGCAGACTGCGACCGCGGACATCCTGAAAGTAATCGCCGGCTCGCCATCCGACGTGCAGCCCGTGTTCGACGCGATCGTCAACAGCGCCGCGACGCTGTTTCAACCATGCGCCGCCACGATCACAACGCTGAAGGACGGAAAACTGCAATGGAATGCGGTTGCCGAGGTGGTGCCGAGTTTCGATCACAAGGCTGCCGAGGCCTCCTATCCGATTCCGTTTGACCCGGACCGCGCACCCTCGGCACGCGCCATTCTCGAACGCCGCATCATCGAGATTCCCGACACCGAGGCGCCCGACACACCTGAGATCACCCGAAAGATCGCAGCCAACGGCGGCTTCAGAAGTATCCTTTTCGTGCCGCTGGTCCTCGAGGACAGGGGCATCGGCACCATCATTCTCACGCAGCCGACGGCCGGATACAAGCATTCGGACAAGCAACTTGCGCTTATTCAGACCTTCGCCGATCAGGCGGTCATTGCGATCGAAAACGCGCGGCTGTTCAACGAAACGCGAGCGGCACTGGAGCGGCAGACCGCCACCGCCGACATTTTGAAGGTCATCGCCAGTTCGCCATCGGACCTGCAGCCGGTATTCGAGGCCATTGCGAACAGTGCCAACCGGCTTATCGATGGCTTTTCGGCAACGGTCGTGCGCTTCATCGGCAACATGCTTCACTTGGTGGCGTTCACCCCAACGAATGCAGTGGCGGACGAAGCTTTGCGGGCGTCATTCCCCCGACCGCTCGCCGAGTTTGCCTCTTTTGAGCTGGTTCGCGATGGCGAGACGGTGCAATTCCCCGATACCGAGTCGGAGGACGTGCCACCCGTGAACAAAGAAATGGCGCGATTGCGCGGTTATCGCAGCATGGTATTTACGCCGCTGATGAGTGCCGGGATGCCAATCGGCATCCTTAGTGTCACGCGGGTGAAGCCAGGTACGTTTGCCGCGCGACACGTCCAGTTGCTTCAGACCTTCGCCAACCAAGCGGCTATTGCTATTGAGAACGCTCAGCTATTCGAACAGGTACAGGCGAGGACCAGTGACCTTCA
>Ga0137412_10000571_pt1 | contig 26555 bp, 26 predicted proteins | sample CZODoug2_1_16fun_FD_122160 | JGI IMG/M metagenome (GOLD analysis project Ga0137412, IMG submission 122160) | Vadose zone soil fungal communities from Angelo Coast Range Reserve, California, USA - CZODoug2_1_16fungal (Hybrid Assembly) | ecosystem: Environmental > Terrestrial > Soil > Vadose zone...
GACGGCATTCCGACCGCCGGCAAGACCGGCACCACCAACGCCTACCGCGACGCCTGGTTCGTCGGCTACACCGGCAACTTCACCTGCGCAGTCTGGTACGGCAATGACGACTATTCGCCGACCAACCGCATGACCGGCGGCTCGCTGCCGGCGCAGACCTGGCACGACATCATGGTCGCGGCCCATCAGGGCGTCGAGGTCAAGGAACTTACGGGGGTCGGCATGGGCGAGAAGCTGCCGCAGCCCGCGGCGCCCGCCACCGTCGCCGCGAACAATGCGCCCAAGGTGCTGGAGATCAAGCCCGGCCCGCCGCCGGTGCTCACCAAGCGCGGCGCCGATATCCTGGTGCAGGTCGAGAAGCTGCTGGACGATGCGGCCAAGACCGCCGAGCGGACCACGGCGACCGAACCGCCGAAGCCGGCGCGGCCGACCTCATCGAGCGCGCTCGCCTTCCCCGACAGTTTCGCGGCGGCGAGCCCGAACGAAGCGGCGGCGCCGCGCAAGAACTACTAACGTTGAGAATTGACGAGACCAACTGGCCCATTGCTCACTGAGCGTTATTCATCGTGCGGCTTCTACTGATCACCTTGCTGGCGCTCCTCGTCGCCACCGTCGTCGGCCTCGGCGCGACGTGGATGACCGCGACGCGCGGCACCGATCTCGGCACGCTGACGATCGGCGCCTGGACCGCGCGCCCCAAGACCGGCACCTCCGATGTCGATCCCTATTCGCGCGCGACGATCACCCGCAACGGCGAACTGCCGATCGGCACCGGCGACGGCGTCGCGTTCACGGCGATGACCGACGACCGCAAGAAGCCGCTCGACGGGCGCTGCGACGTCGTGGTCAGCGGCGTCACGCCGGCGGCGCGGTTCTGGACGCTGACGCTCTATGACTCGAAGGGACATCTGGTCGCCAATTCGCTGCAACGCTACGGCTTCACCAGCCAGGAGATCGTCCGCGGCGCCGATGGCGGGTTCGAAATCCGGGTGGCGTCGCGCTCGCGCGCCGGCAATTGGCTTCCGACCGGCGGCATCGAACGCTACGCGCTGATGTTCCGCCTCTACGACACCCCGGTCGGGGTCGCGACGCGCACCCAGCGCGACGCGCCGATGCCGATGATTGCCACGGTGGGGTGCCCGTGATCCGCCTGCTGTTCACGATCATCGCCGGCGTGCTGCTCGGCCTCGTGGTGCATCTCGTCAGCGTGCTGGCGCTGCCGCGGATCGCGACCCAGGACGCCTATTCGCGTCTGACACCGATGACGAAGCTCAACGCCGTCAGCCAGCTCCCGCCCGCCGATCCCGGCAACACGCTGATGCCGTTCCTCGACCCGGCCTTTGCGGTCGCGGTCTGCCGCTACGATCTGACGACCGGACCGATCAAGCTCACCGTGCCCGTCAGCCAGGCCTATACGTCGGTGTCATTCTACACCCGCAACGAGGTCGCCTATTACGCGATCAACGACCGCTCGGCCGGCAAGAAGGTGATCGAGCTCGACCTGATGACCGAAGCGCAGCACAACGATCTGCCCGAGGACGAGGAAATCACGGCGGCCGACCGCCTGATCATCGACTCGCCAACCGCGACCGGATTGATCGTGCTGAAGGCGCTGGCGCCGGAACCCGGATTGATGCCGCAGGCACAAACCTCGCTCGCCGCGTCGAGTTGCTCGGAGCAGACCGACCAGCCCGCAAAGCAGGCCGAAGCCCCGCGAGCCAAGCGGTAGACGAAGCGCGCGCGTGCCGCATGACGCGCAGCTCGCATTTTTCTTGTCGATGCGCGAAACCGCCAAGCCGTTCAAACGTAAGACTCATAAGTGGCATAGCCCACGAACAAACTCGTCCTGTCGGTAGGCTCATACGGATCGTTTTCGTTACGCTGCGTGCGCCGCCGGTTCCGTTGATTGCATAGCGAAGCATCACTGCAAGCCTGAAACACTTACGGGCGTCCGCGATTTGAATGATAGCCGACATGCATTGGCATCGTCGATCGGCCCCGCCCAGACATCAGCGGTAACAGGAGAGAAGCCAGCACAGGAGAAGTCATGTTGAGTCGCATAGTATTGGTTGGTGCAATTTTTCTCGGTTCCGCCGCACTTTCGAACGCGGCGCCATTGGATACGCCGGACACCGTTTATATCGACGGGACGCCGTGCAACAGCGCGTGCCAATCCTACATGGCGTGGTCGCGCCAGGTCCTCTCAGGTCGGCAGGCACAAACTCCGCGCGATGCCGCGCGGCGGCGCGCGGCGCGAACCATCGCGACAAAGCCGAAATCAGCCGCGCGTGATCGTGTGGCCAAGCAGGCCGCGGCAACCGCGCCCCGAACCAGAGCGGACAAGATCGCGCGCGTGCAGCAGCCGGGCGCGAGCGCCCTTCCCGCTCCCGCCAAAAAGCCCGCGGACACGGCCAGTCGAGTCGCGCCAACTCCTGCCACACCAACCGCCGCCGCTCCAAGCGCGGTCACTCCAACTCCTGTCATTTCAAGTCCCGCCAATCCGAGTGTCGTCAATCCGAGTGCGGTCGAGAAGCCAGCCGAACAAACCGCCGGGCTGCAGCAACCGAGCCTCGCCGCTCCGCCAAATTCCACGATCAACGCTGCTCCTGCTGCCGAGCCGTCCGCAAACGCTGGCGATGCCGGCACCAAGACAAGTGCCGTTCAGGACCAGGTGATCGCGGCAACAGTGCTGGCGGAGCAACTGACATCCAGCGCGACCGCGCGGCCCGAACTGCACGCCATGAACGGCGAGCCCCACAATGGCGCAGCGATCCCCGCGGACAGCAACGTTGCCGCCTCCCCCAACGCGTCGGACGCGTTGGTCGCGCTCGTGATGTCGCGCCCGGAGATCAAGTCGGTCGCCGATCTCGCCGGCAGGAACGTCGCCATCGACGGCCAACGCTCCGGCTCAGCCAATGATGTCAGGACCGCGCTGGTTGCGGCCGGCGCCGGTGAAGTTCAGTTGAGCATTGGCGATGCCAAGGCGGTCGATCGGCTGGTCGATGGCGAGGTGCCAGCCGCCGTGCTGACCCTGGTGTCTTCGGACGCCGCCAAGACGTTTCCGGAGATCGCCGGCTACAACGTCTTTCGCATCCCGCTGTCGCCCGGTTCGTCGAAGCAAGACAGGCCAAGATAGGCGGTGACGCCCGCCTGACAGGCCGGGAGCCGAGCAGCATTTTACAAACGCGCGCCGCGTTGCCGCGCGCGCCGACAAGCACAAGCAGCCGAGTCTCGTTCGCGGCTTCGTGAAGCCGGCACTCGAACACCGTCGCAGCTTGTGAAGGCCGCGGTCGCGAACGCGCGAGACGTTGTGAACTGCTTCACGCCCGGCCAACTTCCGCGATGCTATCCGAAAATCAGCAATGACATCGGAGAGCACGTCATGTTCAGGCAAGCCGCATCTTCCTTCGTCCTTTCGAATGCACGGGAGGATCTGCGATGATGGCGATGCTTCGCGTGTTGGCGCTTGCGTCAGGCCTTAGCCTGATCGCAAGCACCGCGGGCTGGGCCGACCAGCAGATCGTCAGGCTGGCGCGCGGCGCCGGTTCGTCGCTGATGCTTGAGGGCCCCTTCGAATTGGTCCTGATCGACAACCCCGATGTTGTCGAGGTCCACAGTCAAAGCGATCGCCAGGTGCTCATCGAGGGCCTTGCGCTTGGCGTCTCGAATGTCGTGTTCATCGATGCGGGAAATGTCGCGGTAGCCAACATCAGGGTGCTGGTCTGCAAGGCGGTTCCGGTCCGAACCGCCTCCCAGGAAAAAGCCGGTTGCGATTAGTCTTATTGCGTCATGACCCGCTTTATCTCCTCGTCCTGAGAGTATGACCGAGAAAGCAGCCAGCGTTTTCGGATATTTTCTAACTGCCTGGAAATGACTCGCTTTTCGTCATGGCCGGGCTTGTCCCGGCCATCCACGTCTTTCTTGCTTAATTGGAGCAAAGGCGTGGATGCCCGGGTCAAGCCCGGGCATGACGAGCGAGGCGAAAGCGCCCGATTTCATTGGCCGCTTTTTGAGTCAAACTCTGAGGAGCTTGCGCCAGCAAGCGTCTAGCAGGACGAGGCCCGGGACAGGCGCTGGGGCCTCATGGTTCTCCTGGCGATGCGAAGCATCGTCCGGAGACGGCGCTCACGCGCCTCCTCACCACGAGGAATTGCCAAAGCAGCAAAACTAGAGCGTTCCAGCGAAGTGGACTCCGGTTCGCGTAAAGAAAACGCGTCAAAACGAGAAGCTAGAGTCCCGTTCCGATTCAATCGGAACGGAAAAGGCGCTAACCGCGCGTGGTCAGCGGGCGCTCGACGACGGGCTGCGGCGTGACCGGCGGGTTGGCGGTTTGGGCGGCGAGTTCGCTGATCAGGCGATCGGCTTCGGCGGCCATGCCGTCCGGCGCCTGCAGCACCAGCCGCTCCAGCCCCCAGCGATAGGACGACACCCGCCGCTCCAGGCATTGCTGCACCCACTGCACGATCAGCGCGTTTTCCTGCATGCGCGCGGTCGCGTCCGCCCGTTCGCGCGGCGACAATTCGGTAATATGGGCGAGCGTGGCGTTGCGCTTGCGGTCGAGCTCGAGCACGGGGATGGCGCTGGCGTAGAACAGCTCGAAGCGCGTGATATCGTCGCGCAAATCGTCGATCAGTTGCGAGTAGCGCGAGGAATGCGAGCGATGCGGCTCGTCGATCAATGCCCGTCCGTAGGCCGTGCGGTCGAAAATAACCGCCTGGCGCCAAGGCGAAGCGACCGGCTGAAAGTCGCCGAACACGGTTCGCCAGGCGGGGCGCGAATGCGGCGGTTCGATCAGGGGATAAGCGAGATCGCGAAGCTGCCGCTCGCCGTCGGTGAGCTGGAATTGCGAGGGCTTCAGCGCGACGCTGGAAGTGGCCTCGGCGCCCATCCAGCGGTGCATGTCGTCGTTGCGGAAATCATCCCGCGCGCGGCCGAAATCGCCGCCGCTGCAGGCCCCGAGCGTGATGCCCGTGAGCAGCAGCAAGGCCGGTGAGAGAAACCGGATCGTGACAGACGTCCCCGGCATTTGCGGCATTCCCAACAGGATCCAGCGCGTTTTCCAGCGAAGTGGACCCCGGTTCGCGTAAAGAAAACGCGTCAAAACAAAAAGCCAGAACCCCGTTCCGATTCAATCGGAACGGAAAGGGCTCTAGCGACGGCGACGTCGGCGGCCGGGCGCTGCGCCCTCTTGGGGTCCGCGGCCGCCGTTCGTTCCGTCGGTCTCGCGTTCGATGCGGACCACCGGAAGGATCAGGACCGTTCCCATGCCTATTCCCGAAGCGCGCTCCACGGTTGAGCTCAGCCGCCGCGAGGCCGCATCCGCCGGAAATTCAATGATCGTCCCCATGTCGCTTCTCTCTGATTGCGCCGCCATCAATTGTGGCGAGGCATGCCATCATTAAGATCAGGGCGTGGTTAACGGCCTGTTAATTTGCATCCGCAAGTTCCGCCGGTCGGTGCTAATACGGTTCGCGTTGCAGAGACGCCTCATCGGGGCGCACAGCGCTTCACAAATTGTTTTCCTTAACGAGCTGTTAAAGCAACTCTGCCTATTCTCCTGCGCGAAGAGTTCCTTAAGTCGCGTAATCTGACATGACCACATCTCCTTTGTTTCCGGGCTTCGATGGCTTGCTGACGCTCTCCCGTCGCGAGGGCGTCGATATCAGGCCCACGCTGCTGCGCGTGCTGACCGATCTTTACGTGCAGACCAGCAAGCACACGATCGACGAAGAACGGCAGTTCATCGAATTGACCTCGCGCCTGATCGACGAGGTCGACGATGCGACCCGTGCCGCGGTGCGCGCGCGGCTTGCGGTCTATCCGGCCACGCCCGCCGAAACGCTGATGAAGCTCGGGCTGCGCCCGGCGCGTCCCGATCAACCCGTACCCCTGGCCCGCGCCATCGCTTCGCCGCCGCCGGAGCCGGCGAGCGTACTCCAGCCTGCGGATGCGCAACCGCGCCGCGCTCCGAATCTGTCGATGCAGCCCGCGGACGCCGCGGAAATCTCCGGCATGTTCTTTGGCGCTAATGCCTCGGAACGCGTCTCGATCCTGCACAGCCTCGCCGACACGCCGCTGAAGGCCTCGCCGCGCATTCCGCTCGGCCGCGCGCTGCAGTCGATCGAGGCGCTGGAAATGGCGGCGTTCTGCGCCGACGTCGAAACCTTCACGCTGGAGATCGGCGAAACCCTGATCCTGCCGGCGCGAATCGCGGCGCAGGTGGTCGATGATCCCGGCGGCGAACCGCTGGTCTGCGCGGCAAAGGCATTGGGCATGCCGGGCTACGTGTTTCAGCGCGTGCTGTTGTTCCTCAAGCCGGAAATCGGCACGTCGGTGACCACCGTCTACCGGCTGTCGCGGATGTATGACGATCTGAGCGAACGTTCCGCGCTTGTGATGCTGGCCGCCTGGCGCGGTTCGATCCTGGCGGTCGCCCGCGCCAAATATCGGCCATCGCTGTACGACGACGAACGCTCCCGCGCGCGTCCGTCCGCCCAACCACGCACCGCGCCGCAGCCCGACTCCAGCACGGTCGTCCGCATGGGCACGCAGGGCTATCGACGCTGAGGCGGAATGAATTTAAAGGCGAAGCTGACCACTTCTCCCTCGCCCCGCTTGCGGGGAGAGGGTCGGGGTGAGGGGCTGCCTCCGCGAACACCGAGCGCGCGGAGAGTCCCCCTCACCCGAAATTCGCGATCGCGAATTTCGACCTCTCCCCGCAAGCGGGGCGAGGTGAATCAAACCCACCGATCAGACTTAAAGCCATCAACCGGCATCGCGGGGCGAGCAATCGCTTCAATGTCTCAGCGCGCCAGATCGAGAAAATGCCGGCCGGCCTTGTCCTCGGTCTCGACGATCCAGGCATCGGGATCGAAGCGGATTTCCTTGGTGATACGCTCTTCGACCGACGGCTCAAGCAATGCGTCGGGCGCGATCGGCATGAAGAGCCGCTCGATCGGCCGGCTGTCGTCATAGACCGTCTGCGGCGCCGGTACATACAGCATGGCCTTGCCGTCGAGGGTCGCGACCTTGACGAATACGGCGCCGGCTTCCTCCGCGCCACGCCGGCGCACCGCGCCAAACACGCCCGCGGTCTGGCAGCGGCGCAGATAGGCCGCCACCCAAATGCTCGATTTCAATCGCATGGCAGCGACGATAGGCCAGCGCTCCTCGAAGCGCCAGTGCCGGACATCGGACAATAACGACAACGCTATTCGACGGGATGACCGATCATCGTGGCAAGTTCGCGCACCATGCGATCGGAAATCTGGCCGGTCACCGGCAGCTTGCGGTCACGCTCAAATCGCTGGATCGCGGCCTGCGTGTCCGCACCGATCGTCCCGGTCGGCTTCAACTGCGCATAGCCATATTCGGTCAAGGCGCGCTGCACGGCGGCGACACGGCGCGCGCCGGTGAGCGGCGGAATCGACGCCGGTGGCCGCATGGCATTGGACGATGACAGCGCGGCGGTCGTCGACGGCTGCGGCGATGGTGACGGCGTCGCCGGCCTGACCGAATGCTCCACGATGGCGGCAGTCACCGCCGGCTGCGGCGACGGCGACGGCGTCGTTGTCGCCCTGACCAGATTGGCCATGGCATCGGCGTTCTTCGGCTCGACGGATTTCGCCTCGCTGGTCTTCTCGCCGGTCTTGACGTCGCTGGCCTTCGGCTCGCCGGCCTTCTCACTCGGCTTTGGCTCACTCGATCTGGGCTCGGTCCATCTCGAGTCCGAGGAAGCGGTGTCGGCCTCGACCGGACGCGGGCGCGGCAGCAGGCTCGGCGTGGGCTGCGTGGCCGTGAAGTTCACCATCGTCGCGCCGAACATCGGCGCCGGATGCGGTCCGGACTGGAGAAACACCGCGTTGGTGACGACGGCGCAGGCCGCCGCGAACGCCAGCATGCCCGCAACCGTGTCCTTTGGGCTATGCAGCAGAATGCGCAGCGCAAGACCACGCCCGGTACCTGCCGCCGCGGCCTTGGCGCCACGCCGCCGCCGCGGCTGCTCGCCATCTGCTGTATTCTTTCTAGGCACTCTTCTTCACCTGAACTGTTTCGTCCTGGGATCCGGATCGCACGGCCGGCGTCAACGTCGCGATCTTGCTCGACGGCCGCTGATGCGGCGGTTTCACGAAGGCAAGCGGCAACGCCACGGTGACGGTGGTTCCCTCATCGACCTTGCTCTGCACGGTCAATTCGCCACTGTGCAACTCGACGAGACTTTTCACGATCGAAAGCCCGAGTCCAGTGCCTTCGTGCCGGCGCTGATAGGTCGTGCCGGCCTGGAAGAACGGATGGCCGATCCGCTTGAGGTCGTCGGCGGCGATGCCGACGCCGGTATCGGCGACCCGAAGCACCATCTGGGTTCCCTCGACATCGGCGGAAACCGCGACCTTGCCGCCACGCTCGGTAAACTTGATGGCATTGGAGACCAGGTTGAGCACGATCTGCTTGAACGCGCGGGGGTCGCCGGTCATGCCGGGCAGGTCCTGCGGCGCATTGACGACAAGATCGATGCCGCCTTCCCGAGCCTTCAGGGCCAACAGATTGCAGCAGCTCATCAGTCCGGCGCGCGGCGCAAACGGTTCCGGCGAGATTTCGAAACTGCCCGCCTCCATCTTCGACATGTCCAATATGCCGTTGACGACGGACAACAGATGCTGGCCGGAATCGTTGATCAGCTGGGCATATTCCCTGCGGCGCGCGGGACCGACGCCCAGCGCCTCCTCATGTGCGATCATTTCGGAGAAGCCGATGATCGCATTCAACGGCGTGCGCAATTCATGACTCATGGTGGCGAGGAAACGGGTCTTGGCCGCGTCCGCCTGCTCGGCCGCGCTGCGCGCCAGTTCGAGCGCCTGTTCCTGCGTCTTGCGGTCGGTGACGTCGCGCATCACGGCGACGACCTCGGCCTGCGCTTGCGCCGCCTGCTCGACAGGTTCGAGCGGCCGGCAACGCATTTCGATCCAGATGAAGTCGACCTGACTCTGGCCGCCGGGACTCTGGCTGCCTGGCCCATACTCCCCGCCCGCGGGAAAATCCCGCCGCACCCGAAACTCGACGCCGCCCGCTTCACCGCCGCGCGCGGCGTCGGACAACGCGGTGAGATAGGCCGGGCGATCGGCGACATGGACGCGGTCGAACAGGCCATGTCCCAGCAAGCGCGCGACCGGCGTACCGAGCATCGCTTCGGCGGCCGGCGAAATGAACTGCACCGCGCCGTTGCGGCGATGGCGCGAGATCACATCGCTCATGTTGTGCGCCAACAGCCGATAACGGTCCTCCTCGAGCGTGAACAGCGACACGCTGATGCGCGACAGCGACTCGGCGCCGAAGGCCAGCCCCGCGGCATAGAGCGTCGCGGAGACGACACCGACGGTCATGTAGATACCGCGCAGTGCCGGACCGAGGTCCGCCGCCGGCAATAGGCCGAAATGTCCGAGCGCGATCAGCAAGCCGGTGCAGGACAACGCCAAGGCCGAGGCAAAGCCGACGACGCGGCGGGAGGCGGACAGAGCCGCTTCAAGCGGAACCACGACCAGCCACACCGCGGCAAACGATTCGATGCCGCCGGTGGTCATGGCCATCGCCGTCACCAGCCCCGCAAGCGCCAGCGACGACAGCACATGCGCGCCCTCATAGCGGCCGGTGCGCGACAGGAACCAGGACAGAAAGATCGGAGCGATCAGCCACGCGAAGGCCACGACTTCCAGCGCGCCGGGCGCACCGCGCATCGCCAGATAGACCGGGAACACCGCAAAGGCAGCCAGGCTGCCGAGCAGCCGCGGCGCGATGAAGGCGCGATGACGCGCGCGCGTCAATGCGTCGTAGCGCGCGGAGGGATGCAGCAATGCATCGAGGCAATCGCGAATGATACTCAACACTGTCACGCTCTCGCGCCTCGGCTTGTCCGTCGATGTGACGCGCCGGAACGCCCCCTCGTCGCGGCCCAAACTGTCAGAGTGGAATTAAACGAACGCTAAGGCGCGCCGGCCTGTGGCGAAACACCCTGTTTACCTAGGGATTTTCAGGCGCCGATGGCCGTGGTTTCGACGCGGATGGTGAACGACAAGTTTCCGAAAGCCGTGCCTTATGGTTTCGAAATAGTAGACGCGGCGATCGAACGATGCGAATCGGAATCAATCGAATATTTACGGGTCGGACAAATCAGTCGATTTTTTTGCAAATTTGCGGCGAATTAAGCTCGCTGCAAGCACTTGCGATTTATCGATAACTGCTAGTGAGCGCTCAGTTGAGACGATGGGTTGCTTGGACGGGTTGTTGAGATGTTCTTTCTGCTTCGCCTGACATTCTGGCTCGGGCTGGTGCTCGTGCTGCTGCCGCGGGAAAAGACTCCCGAATCGGGGAAGCTGCCGCAGATCGGCGCCTCCGAAGCCGTGCAGGCTGCAACCGCCGCGGTGTCCGACATGGGCCAGTTCTGCAAGCGCCAGCCGGCGGCCTGCGAGGTCGGCGGCCAGGCCGCGATCGTGATCGGTACGCGCGCCCAGGAAGGCGCGAAAAAACTGTATCAGATCATCACCGACAAGAAGGCGTCCGATCATACCGGGTCGATCGACGGTGTAGACGAAGCCGGTCCTGAACTCACTGGAATGGCGCCGCGCGACACCCTCACCGAGGCCGATCTCGCGGTGGAATGGCGCGGCCTGCCGTAGATTGTCCTGCGACGCTTGGCCTTCGAGGCCGGAACTTTCCCGATAAACCGCTCGCTTTCGATCGCTTCCGAACCCATATATGGTTTGCCGGAGGCGAACGCGGGCCATCATGACCATCGACGAAATCAGGGACAATTTTGCGCTGCTGGAGGACTGGGACGACCGCTATCGGTACGTCATTGAACTCGGCCGCACGCTGCGGCCGATGCCGGAGGCCGAGCATTCCCAGGGCAACAAGGTGCAGGGCTGTGCCAGCCAGGTCTGGCTGTCGAAGCAGGTCGACCGCGATGGCCGCGAGCCGGTGTTGAACTATCTCGGCGACAGCGACGCGCATATCGTGCGCGGCCTGATCGCGATTTTGCTGACGCTTTATTCGGGCCACACGCCGCGGGAAATTCTCGGCACCGACGCGCCCGCCGTGTTCGACGAACTCGGCTTCCGCGAGCACCTGACCCCGCAGCGCTCCAACGGCCTGCGCTCGATGGTCGAGCGCATCCGTTCCGACGCCCGCGAGGCGCTGGCCGCGGCCTCATAGAGCGCGATGACTATTTCCGCCGTTGCCGGCGCTGCTGGCCGAGGCCCATCTTCTTGGCGAGCTGTGAACGCGCCACGGCATAATTCGGCGCCACCATGGGATAGTCGGCCGGCAAGCCCCATTTGTCGCGGTACTGCTCCGGCGTCATGTTGTAGCGCGAACGCAGATGCCGCTTCAGCGACTTGAAGCGCTTGCCGTCTTCCAGACACACCAGATAGTCGGGATTGACCGACTTCTTCAGCGACACTGCGGGCTTTGCCGGCTCCGCCGGCGCCTCGGTGCGATTGCTCGATACCCGCAACAAGGCGGCATGGACCTGGCTGATCAGGTTCGGGATCTCGGAGGCCGGCGTCGGATTGTTGCTCAGATAAGCCGACACGATGTTCGCGGTTAAGTCGATGAAGCTCTTGCCCGCAGCATCCGTCATGAACTGAACCTTTCGAGCATCGAGATCACGCAAAGGATTTGTCGGGATCGGATCATATCCTCGTAACGTCAATACGCTCGCAGACCTATCAAATATCAGCCGATTACTGCGGCATGACGGCGAACACAACGCCATATTTTTTCAGCAATGGTCTTTCGCGACTACATCTCAACGAAAGGGCATCCCTCATCCCGGACGCTGCTCCAGATGGGAGCGCAAATCATCAATCGAGGCAAAACGCATCAGGCCTTCGGGCATTTGCGCTTCGATCGAGCCGTCCGAATACAGCGAATAGGCCATTCCATCGACCACGCCGGATTTAAGGACCTTCACGGTCTGCTGATCGACGTTGCGCATCGATAGCGCCGCGTTGGCGTTGGTGTCGCTGAACGCCGCCGGCGCGCGGCCCGCGCGTCGCAGCGGCGGTGGCGGCGGATCGGGCGGCCTGATGCGTTCCTGCCGCGACCACTCATCGTCGAAGCTGGGCGGCCGCGGCTCGTCGAGATCGGTCAATGGCGGCGGGAAAGGCGGCGGCGCCGAAATATCCGTCGGCCGCATATCCGCGGGCCGGGTTTGCGCCCGCTCGCGCTCCTTCCGCGACGTCGAGGCGAACATCAGATTGCGCCGCGCCTTCGGCGACGGCTCGGCAGGCTCCGGTTCGGCCAGCCCGTTCTGGCGCCCGCGCGGGGCATTGATTCCATTGCGCGCCGGCGGCGAAATCGGCGGCGCATCGAGTTCGAAATCCTCCTGCTGCGGCGATGGGTCGCGGGGGAACGTGAAATCGTCCTCGCCGGGGTCCGGCAGGGCCGGCGCGAGGCCCGCTTTCGAACGGGTTTCGGCAACGGGGCGGGAGCCGATCCGGCGCGCGATCGTCTTCAGTTCGCCGACCACCACCGAAAGCGCGATCATGATCAACCCGGTGCAGGCCGCCATCGCGCCGACGACAATCAAGGTGTTGCCGAAACTGAATTCCTTGACCGGGATCCCGAACAGGATCGCTACCACCCCGCCCAGGAAGGCGCCGACGCCGGCCATCAGCAACAACATCATCATCAAACTCTTCCCTGGTGCGGTGCTTCGGAAGCTTCTCTTCAGGTATGTTTGTCGCGCGCCCGCAATAACAACTTCTGAATTAAGACCACATGAGAGCGCGATGACGTCAGGATCGTCGTCGCGCCCCAGCCCGGTGTTCAAGCATGATTTCCGCGCAAACGCTTGGCGTCGCGAGGAAAACCCCAACCTACCCGGCCGGATCATGCTCTCAAATCAGAAGTTTGCCAGCGTCCCCTTCGAATCCAATGTCGGTCAGGGGGAGAATCGGACGCCGGCCGCAAAGCCGCCGCGCCATGGCCGCCATGCCACGATACCGCCATATTACCCCGGCCGCCAACTACCAATTGCGGCGCCAGCTACCTTTGACGGAAAGTCGCGATCTATTTGATGTTCTGGAACCTATTCTTGCGAAGATTTAACCCCGAGGGACGTATGCTGCGGTGCACATCGGATCAATTACGCCACAATTGCCAATTACTTGGAAAGGGAACTGCGCTATATGGATGCCGGGGAACGAGGCTCAAGCGCCAGCTTAGGCCAATAGGGACGCCGGGTCACCAATAGCCATGTCATCCATCTAGCCATGTCATCCATCACAACCACGGCCATCGACACGCCATCCCGGCGCTCGCTGGAACAGACTTGCGACGACCTCGCTTTTCTCGCGCTGGCTGTGGTCGCTCTGGTCGCAGCGCTGACCTTTCATGATTACGGATTGGGCTGGGACGATTACACCCACGCCGAATATGCCGACCTGCTGCTACGCATGTATGGCTCCGGTTTCAAGGACACCGGCGCGCTGTCATTTGCCAACCTCTATATGTATGGCGGCGGCTTCGACATGGTCGCGGCGCTGCTGCACAAGGTCATTCCGCTCGAACTGTTCGAGACCCGCCGCCTGGTCGGCGCCGTCGTCGGCGTGATCGGGATCGGGGTGACGTGGCGGCTGGCCCGCCGCGTCGCCGGTCCGCTCGCGGGCCTTGCCGCGCTGCTGCTGCTGGCGCTGTGCCCGATCTTCTACGGCCACATGTTCATGAACCCGAAGGATGCGCCCTTCGCGGTCGCCATGATCATTCTGATGATGGGCCTGGTGCGCCTCGCCGACGAATATCCGCAGCCCTCGCCGCGCACCATTCTGATCGTCGGCCTCGGTGCGGGCCTGTCGATCGGCTCGCGCATTCTCGGCGGACTCGCGCTGGTCTATGCGCTGATCGGCTTCATTCCGCTGCTGATCGATGAGACCCGGACGCAGGGCGCGCGCGAGGCGCTGCGCCGCTTCGTCCACGTGCTCTACGTTCTGATGCCCGGCCTCATCCTAGGCTATCTCATCATGGGCCTGATCTGGCCGTGGTCGATCATCGAGGTCGGCAATCCCTTTCGCGCGCTGACCTATTTCTCGCACTTCTTCGAAAAGCCCTGGAAGGAACTGTTCGACGGCGCGCTGGTGTCGGTGCCCGACATGCCCTGGTCGTATCTGCCGACGCTGTTTGCGTTGCAGTTGCCCGAGGTGATGCTGGCGCTGACGATCACCGGCGTCGTCTCTACCTTCGTGATGCTGCCGCGCAAGGAGGTTCCGGCGCGGCGCAAGACCATCCTCTTGATGCTGACGCTGGCGGCGACGCTGCCGCTGCTGGTGGCGATCGTGAAGCGACCCGCGCTCTATAACGGCATTCGCCACTTCATCTTCCTGATCCCGCCGATGGCCGTGCTCGGCGGCGCCGCCTTCTCCTGGACAATGAGCTGGATGAAGGGCAATCGGCGTAGCTGGCAACCTGTGGCGCTGGCGGTTTTCGTATTCGGCCTCTTGCTGTCGCTCGGCGAGATGATCCGCCTGCATCCCTACCAGTACACCCACTTCAATCATATCGCGGGCACCGTGCGCGCCGCCGACGACCGCTTCATGCTGGATTACTGGGGGCTCGCGTTCAAGCAGGCGTCCGACGGCCTGCGCGAGGAGCTGATCGAAAAGCAGGAAGTGCCGCCGCATGGCCGCAAATGGAAGGTCGCGGTCTGCGGCCCGCAGCGCCCGGCGCAGGTCGCGCTCGGTCCCGATTTCAACATCGGCTGGGACAGCCACGCCGCCGACTTCGCCATGACGCTCGGCGAGTTCTACTGCAAGGGCTTGTCGGCGCCGGTGATGCTGGAAATCAAGCGCGACGACGTCGTGTTCGCTAGAGTCTACGACATCCGCGGCCGCAGCATCTCCAGCCTGCTGTCGGTGCCGGCGCCATAGCAATCGCAGTCAGCGTGATGGGTTGAGCCAACGGGTCGCGCGAACGCGCGCCCGATGATAAACTCCGCGATGCCCATCAAATTCCTGCCGCGAAGTTGATGGGTTTCGCAAGGGCTCTACCCATGCTACGGCTCCAGCCGAGATTTGGCCCAACGCGAAAGGTTGAAGCGGCGTGACAGTTCTGGTGACCGGCAGCTCCGGGCATCTCGGCGAGGCACTGGTCCGCACCCTGCAGGCTGAACGGCGCGAGGTCATCGGCCTCGATATTCGTCCCGGCGCTTTCACGCACCGGGTCGGCTCGATCACCGACCGCGACTTCGTCAGCCGCTGCACGAAGGGCATGCGGACGGTCCTGCACACAGCGACGCTGCACAAGCCGCATGTCGCGACCCACGGACGTCAGGACTTCATCGACGTCAACATCACCGGCACGCTCAATCTGCTGGAGGAAGCGGCGTCGGAAAAGGTCGCGGCCTTTGTCTATACCAGCACCACCAGCGTGTTCGGCGACGCGCTGGTGCCGCCGCCCGGCGAGCCCGCGGCCTGGGTCACCGAAGACGTCATCCCGCTGCCGAAAAACATCTACGGCGTCACCAAGGCGGCGGCCGAGGATCTCTGCCAGTTGTTTGCGCGCAACCACGCGCTTCCCGGCATCGTGCTGCGGACCTCGCGCTTCTTTCCCGAGCCGGACGATGACCGAGGCGTGCGCGATGCATTTGCCGACGCGAACGCCAAGGCCAACGAATTCCTGCATCGCCGTGTCGACGTCGAGGACGTGGTCGGCGCGCATCTGCTGGCCGAACGGCAGGCGCCGTCAACGGGCTTTGCAAAATACATCATCAGCGCGACGACGCCGTTTTCGCGCGACGACCTCGTGGAATTGCGCGGCCACGCGCCGCAGGTGGTGCGTCGTTACGTGGCTGACTATGAGCAGGAATATGCCCGCCGCGGCTGGCGAATGGCTGGCGGCATTGACCGGGTCTATGTCAATGACAAGGCGCGCGCCGAACTCGGCTGGCGGCCACGCCACGACTTCCGCTCGCTGGTTAAGCGTCTCAAGGCGGACGACGATATCCTCAGCCCACTCGCGCGCGAGATCGGCAGCAAGGGCTACCACGATCGCATCTTCCGCGACGGTCCCTACCCGGTGGAATGACCCGGCGGCGGCGTCCGGATCGCGCCGACCACAAACCATGGACGAAAGCGGACGAATGCGCTAAAGTCGCTTCACACACCCTCTACACGTCTCAAATCCAAAACGCCGCCCAATTCCGGGCGGCGTTTTTGCGTTGAGGCGAAACTTCCCGGCCTACCGCGGCAATTGCGCCAGCGCGCCCAGGATCCGCGCCCAGGAGCGGATGCCCTTGTGGTAGCTCTTGAGGTCGTATTTCTCGTTCGGCGAATGGATGTTGTCGTCGTCGAGGCCGAAGCCGACCAGCAGCGAGTCGAGGCCGAGCGTCTTCTTGAAATCGGCGACGATCGGGATCGACGCGCCCGAGCCGACCAGCAGCGCCTCCTTGCCCCACTCCTCCGTCAGCGCCGTCTTGGCGGCGGCCAGCGGCTTCATGTTCCAGTCGAGCGCGATCGCGGGCGCGCTGGAATGGTCGCCGAACTCGGCCGTGCAGTCCTTCGGCAGCCGCGCGGTGACGTAGTCGCGGAAGGCCTTTCGGATTTTCTCGGGCACCTGCCCTTCCACCAGGCGGAACGAAATCTTCGCGGACGCTTCCGCCGGGATCACGGTCTTGGAGCCCTCGCCGATATAACCGCCGACGATGCCGTTGACGTCGCAGGTCGGGCGCGAGGAAATCTGCTCGATCAAGAGACGATCTTTTTCGCCGGCCGGAACCGACAGCCCGATCGGCTTGAGGAACGTCTCCGGCGACAGATTGAGCTTCTTCCACTGCGCCAGAATGTCCGGCGGCAGGTCCTTCACGCCGTCATAGAAACCGGGGATGGTGATGTGGCCGTCCTCATCGAACAGCCCGCCGAGAATTTGGGTCAGCACCCGGATCGGATTCTGCGCGCCGCCGCCGAACACGCCGGAATGCAGGTCGCGGTTGGCGGCCTTGATCTTCACTTCCTCGTAAACCAGCCCGCGCAGCGAGGTCGTGATCGCCGGCGTATTCGGGTCCCACATGCTGGTGTCGCAGACCAGCGCGTAGTCGGCCTTCAATTCATCCTTGTTGGCCTCCAGGAACGGCACGAAGTTCTTCGAGCCGATCTCCTCCTCGCCCTCGATCAGGATGGTGACGTCGAGCGGCAGCGAACCCGTGACGGACTTCCAGGCCCGGCAGGCCTCGACGAAGGTCATGAGCTGACCCTTGTCGTCCTCGGCGCCGCGCGCGACGATGATCTTGCGGCCGTCGGCATGGTCGGTCACGACCGGCTCGAACGGCGGCCGGTGCCAGAGATTGAGCGGATCGACCGGCTGCACGTCGTAATGGCCGTAGAACAGCACATGCGGGCGCGTCGCGCCGTTGCTCTTGTTTTTCGCGACGATCGCCGGATGGCCGGCGGTCGGCCGCACCTCGGTCGCAAAGCCGAGGCCCTGGATGTCCTTGGCGAGATGATCGGCGGCGAGCTTGCAGTCGCCGGCAAAGGCCGGATCGGCCGAGATCGACTTGATCCGCAGCAGCGCGAACAGCCGTTCCAGGCTGTTGTCGAAATCGGCATCGATGCGGTCGAGAACGGAATTGATGTGCGACGCGTCGGACATATTGAAGCGTTCCTTGGCTGCGGGGACTTATGGAGCCTCCGTTCCGATTGAATCGGAAGGAGGCTCCAGCTTTTTGTTTGACGCGTTTTCTTCACGCGAACCGGTACCCACTTCGCTTGAAAACGCTCTAGTCTACCGGTTTTAGCGCCGCCGGCGGCACCGGGCCAGCCATATCCGTTTTGGGCGGATGCAGGATATGCCAGATCAGCCCTGCGGCCACGACCGCGGTCGCGGCGAGATTGTTGCCATAGGCCTGCAAATCCCGCGGAAACACCGGGAATGACAGGAACATCAGGATGCCCATCACGGCGAGCGTGAGCCAGGTCCCGATCCGCACCCTCGGGCGGGGATCATAGGCCGCGCGGTGGAACAGGATCGTCATCGGGAAGAACAGCCAGATGAAGTAATATTGCCGGGCCAGGGGCGAGGCCACCGTCATCAGGCAGAACAGGATGCCGAGCTCTTCGGCATCCGACCGCTCGGTGCGGCGCGAAGCCGGTGGCATCACCGCGAGATATCCGAGCCCAATCAAAACGGAAATGCCGATCACCACCCAGTTCGCCGCCTGGAACGAGATGTCGACGACATTCATGGTGCGCGGCGGCCGGGTCGGATCATCCTGGTTGTAGTTGACCGGACGGGTCAGGCGGTGCGTCACCGCGATGATCGACTGGTTGACCCAGGACCAGTTCTGCTCGTCGCGCTGGCCAAAACCCTTTTCCGAACTGGTGCCGACCATGCCCTGGTACCAGGTCTTCAACTCCGTGATGTTATGCTGGAAGCCGCGCACCGGCGCAGGGACAACGAACAGGAACAGCCCGAGGAACACCACCACGCTCGCGACCGCCGTCCAGTGCCGGCGCCAGATGAGATAAGGCAGCACCGCGATCGGAAACACCTTGATGGCGGTGGCGAGCGCAAACATGCTTCCCGCCATCCACGGCCGCGCGTGCTGCAACAGCCAGAATCCGTACATCATCATCGCCAGCAGCACGAGGTTCGGTTGGCCGAGATCGAACATGTCGAACACGAAGGTGATGGTGGCAAAGCCTGGCGCGGCGAACAGCCATGGATTGGCCGTCCTGCCCGATCCGGTCATCGCGTTGGAGGTGAGCGCCGTGATCCACCATGCGGCCACGTTGAGCAGCGACAGGCAGACATAGAGCGCGGTCTTGCCGAACCAGCTCGGAATCGCGAGCAGCACCGCCGGCAGCGGCGGATAGATGAATTCGAAATAGGCGTGCGGATCGCTTGGATAAAGCTCCTTGCCCTGCAGCACCTGCTGGCCGGCCCAGAACCATAGCGGATAATCCTTGGTCTTGCCGCTGCCCCAGAGCTCCGGCACCAGAACGTCGGCCGTCAGCACGATGCAACAGAACAGAAACAGGATATCGATCGGCGCTCGCAGCGACGGGAATCTCAGCACACTCGTTTTTCCGGACATCAAGAGCCGATCACGCCGCGGCCGCCAGAGGAAACATCATCGCCGCAGCAATCCGCCGAGCGCGCCGCGCACCAGCGAACGGCCGATCGAGCCGCCGATCGAACCGCCGACGGACTTGCCGACATCGGCGACCATGCCACCGACCACCTTGTTGGTGACCGAGCGTGTGATGTTGCGCGCGATGAGCTGCCCGGTCGACATCCTGCCGCGCGTCACGTTGGTGCCGAAAATCGAAGCCGCGATCTCGCCGATGCGCCCGAGAATTCCGCCGCCTGCCGACCCGTCCGCGGTCGCCGCCGTTCCGGAGAGCCGCGCCTGCAGGATCTCATAGGCGGATTCCGCATCGACCGCCGTGTCGTATTTTCCCTTCACCGGGCTCGCATCCATGATCGCCTTGCGCTCTTCCGGCGTGACCGGCCCGATCCGCCCCGTCGGCGGGCGGATCACGACGCGCTCGACCATCGCCGGCACGCCGTTTCCTTCCAGGAATGACACCAGCGCCTCGCCCTTGCCCAGTTCCATGATGACCTTGGCGGTGTCAAGCTTGGGATTGGGCCGGAACGTCTCCGCCGCGGCCGCGACCGCCTTCTGGTCGCGCGGCGTGAACGCCCGGAGCGCATGCTGCACGCGATTGCCGAGCTGGCCGAGCACCCGATCCGGAACGTCGATCGGATTCTGCGTCACGAAATAGACGCCGACGCCCTTGGAGCGGATCAGCCGCACCACCTGCTCGATCTTGTCCATCAGGGATTTCGGCGCGTCGTTGAACAACAGATGCGCCTCGTCGAAGAAGAACACCAGTTTCGGCTTGGGCAGGTCGCCGACCTCCGGCAATTCCTGGAACAGCTCGGAGAGCATCCACAACAGGAATGTGGCGTATAGCCGCGGGCTATGCAGCAACTGATCGGCGACCAGAATGTTGATCATGCCCCTTCCGTCGCGGTCGGTGCGCATGAAATCCTTCAGCAACAGCGCCGGCTCGCCGAAAAACTTGGCGCCGCCCTGGTTCTCGAGCACCAGAAGCTGGCGCTGAATGGTGCCGACCGTCGCCCTCGTCACGTTGCCGAAGCTCTGCGCGGCTTTCCGGATCGACGCCAGCGGATCTTCCTTGCCGTCGGCGCTCTTCTTGCCGGTATCGGGAACGATGGCGTCCAACAGCGCGCGCAGATCCTTCATATCGATGAGGGCAAGGCCGTTATCGTCCGCAACGCGGAACGCGACGTTGAGCACGCCTTCCTGCACATCGTTCAGGTCGAGCATGCGCGACAGCAGAAGCGGCCCCATCTCGGTGACCGTTGCGCGCACCGGATGTCCCTGCTCGCCGAATACATCCCAGAACACCGTCGAAAACTGGTCGGGCTGAAACGTCAAGCCCATTTCGCCGGCCCGCTTGAGGATGAAATCGTTCGCGACGCCGACTTCCGCGATGCCGGAGAGGTCACCCTTGATGTCGGCGGCAAACACGGGAACGCCGGCCCGGGCAAAGCCTTCCGCCATCACCTGAAGCGAAACGGTTTTTCCGGTACCTGTCGCGCCGGTCACGAGGCCGTGGCGATTTGCAAGCGCAAGCGTCAACCACGCCAGCTCTTCACCTTTACCGACGAAAATTTTTTCGCCGGTATCCGCCACGTTGTTGTCGGATATTGCCATCACCATAGGCCTATTCATCATCTGGCTGGGTTAGAGCGTTTTCCAGCGAAGTGGACCCCGGTTCGCGTAAAGAAAACGCGTCAAACCAAGAAACCAGAGCCCGATCCAATCGGAACGAAGAAGGCTCTGGACCGAGATCATACTTCATCTTGCAAGGCGATTGAAACCGGTCAACGCCGCTTCCCAAACCAAACCCAAGGCGTGAGATCGACTGGCGTCATCATACATGTCCGTTGAAGGTCCAAGCGAACATGCCTTACCACGATCATTTACTGCGCATTCATATCTCCTCTTGCAATGCTGCAACACTGGGAACGCGATCGAAGACGATTCGCGCTTTGGAGTGGGGTGGTCGCTTGTATTTCGAAAAACGGAAGCTCAAGATGTTTTTTTCCAGGAACCGGCGTTCAGCCGGTTGAGGCGGGGCAATATGGACGAATTGATTGGGCAGCTGGCTTCAAAAGCCGGCATCGACACCGTTGTCGCTGAAAAGAAGCTTGTCGCTGAAAAGGCCATCGGCATCATGTTGGGTTTTCTGCGCAGCGAAGGACCTTCCGAGCAGGTTGAGGCATTCATCGGCACGATTCCGGGCGCTGAGGCCGCGATCGCGGCCTCGAACAGCGGCGGCGGTCTCGCAAGATTGATGGGTGGCGGCGTCATGGCGACCGGAACGAGGCTGATGAGCCTGGGTTTGGGTATCGCCGAGATTCGAAATGTCGCGCGTGAACTTTTCCGGTACGGCCGCGACAAAATCGGTGCGGATCAAATGGGGGAGATCATCGCGGGGACACCGGGACTAAGCCAACTCGCCTGAAGCCGTTCGCTTGCAGTGCATTGCCCTGCAGTACTTTGCCTTAAGCACCTTCATCATATCGAGTACCATGACATATCCCATTTCCGAGATTGAAGGCATGTCCGCCTTATTCGCTTCCAAACTCAAATCGCTTGGCATTCGCACCACCGACGCGCTGCTCGAAGCCGCCCATTCCGTCAAGGGACGCAAGATGCTCGCGGCCAAGACCGGCATCAGCGAGCAGCAATTGCTGGAGTGGGCAAATGTTTCCGACTACATGCGGATTCCCGGAATGGGACGGGCCAAGGTCGGCCTGGTGCGCGCCGCCGGCGTCCCCACCGTTCGCGAACTGGCATTGCGCAATCCGGCGCGGCTGGCGCAGAACATGAAAGAAGTGAACACCAAGCGAAAGCTGCTTCGCGTCCTGCCGTCGGAGAAATCCGTCGGGCAACTGATCGCGCAGGCGCGCAAACTTCAACCGAAAATTACCTACTAGAAAACACTCATTCTTGGGTTGATGGCCGGAGGCGGCCGACGCCGCGGGCCAGCCGGCCCGCGCGGCGTCTTGACTCCCATGTCTTGACTCCCATGCGCCGACCGCGCAAAGCGACCGCATGGTCGCGACTCCATCCGCATCGGCAACGGCGCCAGCGCTGCATCCGGCGTTGCGAACGCTGCTGTCACGGCCCACGCCGGCCGTGATGGGCGTCTTGAATGTCACGCCGGATTCGTTCTCCGATGGCGGGCAGTTTCTCGCGCCGGATCGCGCGTTGGCACAAGCCCGGCGCCTGATCGCCGAAGGCGCCGACATCCTCGACATCGGCGCGGAATCCACCCGTCCCTATGGCGGCGCGGAGGCGGTTTCCGCCGAACAGGAATTGGCGCGGCTGCGTCCGATCCTGGCCGAGATTGTCGCGCTCGGCATTCCCGTATCCATCGACAGCATGAAATCGTCGGTCACAGCGTTCGCGCTCGATGCGGGTGCTACGATCGCCAATGACGTTTGGGGCCTGCAACGCGATCCCGGCATGGCCTCGCTGATCGCCGAACGAAACGTCCCGGTGATCGTCATGCACAACCGCGACAGCGCCGATCCCGCCATCGATATCATGAAGGATATTTCAACCTTCTTCGCGCGCTCGCTCGACATCGCGGCAAAAGCGGGCATCGGTGCAGGTAATATCGTGCTAGACCCCGGTATCGGCTTTGGCAAGACACAGGAGCAGAGCATGACAGTGCTGGCCCGCCTGGATCAATTCAAAGGCTTCGGCCTGCCGCTCCTGGTCGGCGCCTCGCGCAAGCGCTTCATCGCATCGGTCGTCCCGTCGGAGCCGCAACAGCGGCTGGGCGGTTCGATCGCAGCCCATCTGATCGCCGCCCGGCACGGCGCGCAGATCATCCGCGCCCACGACGTGGTGGAGACGGTGCAGGCGCTGCTTGTGGCGGCGGCGATCGAGGATCTGGCATGACCGACACCATCTTCATCACCGGCGTCCTGATCCACGCCCGCCACGGGCTGTTGGAGCATGAAACCGAGGTCGGGCAGCGTTTCGTGATCGACCTCGAACTGTTCACCGACCTGTCGGAATCCTCGCGCACCGACAAGCTCGCCGATACCGTGTCCTATTCCAACGTCGTCGCGACCGCGACAGCGGCCTTCAAGGACGTCAACTACAAGCTGCTGGAACGCGCGGCCGGCGCGGTGGCCGATGCCGTCCTCGCGGCATTTCCGCGCATCCGCGCCGTCAAGGTCACCGTGCACAAGCCGCATGCGCCGATCGCCGCGATCTTCGACGATGTCGGCGTGGTGCTGACGCGCAGCCGGAATGGCTAGCGCGCTTATCGCACTGGGGGGCAATGTCGGCGACGTCCGTGCGACATTCAAAAAGGCGATCGTAGAAATCTGCCGCACGGCGGAGGCAGCCCTGCTGGCGCGATCGTCGGACTACACGACGCCGCCATGGGGCGACGAGCAGCAGGCGCGCTTCGTCAACGCCTGTATCGAAATCGAGACCGGCCTCGCCCCGCTCGCACTGCTCAAGGTCCTGCAACGCGTCGAACAGGCATTCGGCCGCGAACGATCCAAGCAAAGACCCTGGGGGCCGCGCACCCTCGACCTCGATTTGATCGCCTATGACGATGTCGCGATGGACCTGCCCGAACTGACCTTGCCGCATCCCCGCCTGTTCGAGCGCGCTTTCGTGCTGGTGCCGCTGGCCGAGATCGCGCCCGACCGGGTAATCGCGGGGCAAAATGCCAGCGCCGCGCTGGCAAAGCTGCCGACCGACGGGATAGAGCGGCTACCGGATACGGATTAACCGGAAAGGCGGCAAAACAAGCGTTTGGCTTGGCCGCCGCGACATGGCAATTTCGGGCTCACACGGCCAAATACAAAGAAGTTCCCGGGAGCCCGCTGCTAAATGACCTCCGCGACCGACGACCTGCGGCTCGCCGCCGACTTCCCCACGGCCAGCTATGACGACTGGCGCAAGCTGGTCGATGGCGTCTTGAAGGGCGCGCCGTTCGAGAAGCTGGTCGGCAAGACCTATGACGGCTTGAAGATCGATCCGATCTATCGCCGTGCCAAGGGCGTCACCCCGATCGCGGGCCGTGCGGCGGCAGCACCCTGGCAGGTCATGCAGCGGATCGACCATCCGGATACCGGAAAAGCCAACGCGCTCGCGCTGCATGAGCTGGAGAACGGCGCCACCGGGCTCGAGATCGAGTTTGCGGGCGGCGCGGGCGCGCGCGGCTTTGGCGTCGCCGATGCAAGCCCCGAAACGCTGAAGCGGCTGTTCGATGGCGTGATCTTCGATGCCGGGATTTCGATCGTGCTCAATCCGGTGCTGGGCCGCGAAAACGCGGGCACAAATCTCGCTAACCTCATCGAGGCCCAGCGCGTCGATCCGGCCAAGGTCAATCTCCGTATCAATTATCAGGCGCTGTCCACCATCGCGGTCCGCGGCAATGCCGTGGCGGCATGGGCCGAGATGGAGAAGCCGTTCGCCCAGGTGGTCAGCGATCTCGTCGGCCGCGGCTTCAAGGGGCCGTTGGTGCTGGCGGACGGCCGGGCGGTACACGATGCGGGCGGATCGGAAGCGCAGGAACTGGCGTTCGCGCTGGCGCTGGCGCTGGCCTATCTGCGTACGCTGGAGGCCGGCGGCATCGCGCTCGAGGCGGCCCGCGCGGCGATCTCGTTCCGGCTCAGTGCTGATGCCGATCAGTTCCTGACCATCGCGAAATTCCGCGCACTTCGATTGCTGTGGGCGCGCGTAGAGGCCGCCTGCGGATTGGCGCCGAAGCCGGTCTTCATCGCCGCCGAGACCGCGTGGCGGATGCTGACGCAGCGCGACCCCTATGTGAACATGCTGCGGGCGACCATGGCGACGTTCGCCGCCGGCCTTGCCGGCGCCAACGCCATCACCGTGTTGCCGCATACGCTGGCGCTGGGATTGCCGGATGCCTTCGCCCGCCGCGTGGCGCGCAACACGCAACTCGTTCTGCTGGAAGAGTCCAATCTCGCCAAGGTGGCCGATCCCGCGGCCGGCTCGGGCGGCATCGAGAGTTTGACGCAGGAGTTGTGCGGGACCGCCTGGGCGCTGTTTCAGGAGATCGAAAAAGCCGGCGGCGTATTCCCAGCGCTTCAGCAGGGGCTGATCCAGGGCAAGGTCGCCGCCACGCGCCAGGCGCGCGAGGCCAATATCGCCAGGCGTAAGGACGTGCTGACCGGCGCCAGCGAGTTTCCCAATCTGCACGAGGCCAGCGTTGCGGTCGAGGATGTGAAGCCGCTTGCGTTTGCGATCCATGGCAAAGCCGGCATCACATTCGATCCGCTGCAAGCGATGCGCCTCGCCGCGCCGTTCGAGCGGCTGCGCGATCGCTCCGATCAGATCCTGAAAGACAACGGCAAGCGCCCGCGCGTTTTCCTTGCCAATCTCGGCACGGCTGCCGACTTCACCGCGCGCGCCACCTTTGCGAAAAGTTTCTTCGAGACCGGCGGCATCGAGGCAATTGAGTGCGAGGGTTTTTCGGATACCGCCGCGCTCGCCGCCGCCTGCACGTCCTCCGGCGCGGCGCTGGCCTGCCTGTGTTCGTCCGACAAGGTCTATGCCCAGCACGCCGTCGCCACAACGCAGGCCCTGCAAAACGCCGGCGCGAAGCATATCTATCTCGCAGGGCGGCCCGGCGAGCAGGAAGCCGCCTTGCGCGAGGCCGGGGTGACCGACTTCATTTTCGCCGGCGGCGACGCGCTTGCCACCCTGCAGAAGGCTTATGAGACGATGGAGCGGCCATGACGGCGGAAGCAAAACCAGTTCTGACCGGCGGCTGCCAGTGCGGCGCGATCCGTTTCGCGCTGACGGCAGCACCGGTAAAGGTCAGCATCTGTCACTGCCGGATGTGCCAGAAGGCGGCCGGCGCGCCGTTCGCCTCGTTCGCCGATATCGCCAAGGACGATTTCGCCTGGACCCGTGGCCAACCGGCGGCATTCAAATCTTCCTCGATCGCCGAGCGCGATTTCTGCAGGGATTGCGGCACCCCCTTGAGCTTCCGCCGCATCGACGGGCCGCGGATCGAGATCATGACCGGCGCCTTCGACCGGCCGGACCGGCTGGTGCCGACACGGCAATATGGCACCGAATCCCGGCTCGGCTGGGTGGTCGCGATCGCCAACCTGCCGAGCCAGACCACGCTGCAGAACTACGGGCCGGAAAAGGTTTCCGGCATCGTCAGCCAACAGCATCCGGACCATGACTGAGGGCGCAGCCCCCAGCGATGTGCTAAGATGGGACCCATGAGCCGTATCCCGAATTTCGCTGATATCGCCTTCGAGCCCACCGCGGTCAGCGGACCTGCCGGCCGAGCCGAACCCTGGCTCACGCCCGAAGGCATCCTGGTGAAACCGAGCTACGGCGAGGCCGATCTCGACGGCGTCGATTTCCTGGAGACCTGGCCCGGCATCGCGCCCTATCTGCGCGGCCCCTACCCGACCATGTATGTCAACCAGCCCTGGACCATCCGGCAATATGCCGGCTT